>JAAUYH010041886.1_pt1 | contig 60011 bp, 35 predicted proteins | sample 7278061 | NCBI WGS metagenome assembly JAAUYH01 (sample SAMN14350203, study PRJNA611818) | marine sediment metagenome | isolation source: surface marine sediment (0.6m) | place: French Polynesia: Moorea | collected 2018-08 | reverse complement strand
TCATGAAAATCAGATATTGTTGCAGTAATTCAAACAGTGAAGACTAAAGAAAAAGGATTTTTCATTTTCATGTAATATATTCAGCGGTATTAACAAAATCGAATACGATTTTCGAAAGCAATTTTTCGTACATCGATTACTTCTCGGCAGAAATTCATGCTGTGTCTGCGTGATTTGGCGTGATCACCCGCTTGTGTTTATTGTAACAACACTTTTTTTATTGCATACCAATTACGAAATTGTTTTCGGCAGTTCGCAAATTTGTGCCACCTATTCTTATTGTAGCTTGGAATTTGAAAAAGTGATGAGTATTTTTGAGCTGAATTCCTTAGATTACTCACATGCTCATGCTAATACTATCACACACCCTTTCTAATAATACACAAGCTCATCAAGAAGTTCAGAATAGGACAAATTCATAATTCCTTTCGTTCTGACCGTCAATGAAGCGATGTCCCGATGTTCACTCTGTTACTACCGTATTTTGATAGGTCGCTGCCCTTCCTTACGGACGGCAACTGGACCATGGAAACAAAATACTAGTAGGCCTGCAAATCGTTTGCAGCAATAGCTTCTTACCATTTTTATAAGAGAAAGAATCAAACAGCAGAAAGCGATCAGAAAAATGTTGTGAAAATATCGACATCAATGATGTGCAGGCACATCTCCATTGCAGAGCACTCGACTGGGATTATTTCCTGAGCGTCGTAGAACTTGAATTTTAAACGACTAATTAACCATTCCCGGAATTTGAACACTGCCCGTCCAAATTATTTGGAGAGAACTCCATTTCCCGTGGCTCAGCAGCTGAAGGGCCTGTTGAATGAATCAGTGATTAGAACAAAATGAGACAAACTTACCAACACTCTTGTCTCCTGCCATTGCGTATCTAAGTGTGTCACCGATGACTGCACAGTGTCGTAGCACAACTTTGTATTCATACAGCCTTTTGTTTGAACAATAATCAAGTCCAAGATCTTGTCTAGTACTACTACGGAAATTTTTTGGCTTTTCAAGTTTCCCAATTATCATCAGAGAAATTTTTATTCCATCATTATTCACACCGGCTAAAAAATTGAATAACCTTTTACTTTACTTCAGAGCAATTTTCTAGGGCTAATTGTAGCTGCAAGAGTCAATTTTAAAAAATACCAAATTCATTAACATTCCAAATATTTTGAGTATAGTATTTGCAGAGTCGTTAACAACCTTTGAGAGTTTTCGGATCACTTTTCAAAAGTAGATTAAAATGTTCGCCGTGAGAATAAAATCGCATAAATCAGTTTCGTACTTTGAACTGGTGTGACCATACATTACTTAGGTACAATTGATCTTAGAAATAATAGACCCATTCCAATTGTTTTGATTGAAAAAAATGCTTCTGCCATTATCATTAAGTCAATAACAAAATGTTTTCGTGAAACCTTTTCCATATCCAATTTACGAGCTTTTTCGCATCTTAGGAACTTTGAATCGACAAGATCGATTTCTTTCAGAGCCACCATATTTGCGACATTTTGAAATAGTGAATATATGAGGAGGAGTTTTTGGCAATTGAAAATAAGTCTTTGCCCATATAGCACAATCTGCAATTGACGGTTTATTGCTCATTGTGCTTAGAGTCTGAAACTCTGTGACTAATTCGGAAATCATGTCACTACTGAACAACTTTGACAACATGTTCATGAAGTGCTCGAAGTGTTTGCTCTCGTTGAGACATTTTTGGATATCAAGTCAAGAATCTACACCAGTGTACTGTAAATGTCACTGTTTCTATCTGAAATACCCTGACTCCTTTATTTCGAGTTTCTTTCCGAAATATGCCACTTGCAAATCCGGAGGGTAACTTCTTTTGATTGGAAAGAACTTCGTATAAAACTGGAAGAGTATTAGAAGCAAACGAGCAAAATTATTGTACGAGACCCAAGTGTGTTTCGCACTGCCGATAGCGAGAGAGGTCACGACCAAGCAAAATACGGATAAATTCTACCAACCTCTGTAACCTACCGAAAGCTAAAAGCGTTGACCACTCATATTCGATCGGTTTTGATTTTACAAATGCGTAAACTGCTTCCATAAATTTATAATTTATCTGTTGTACCGTATGCCCTACAGTTTGCTTTACTGTTAATATACAGTACCGGCTAAGAAGTCAATCCTTCCCTATAGGCGCAACTATGATGCGATCAGTTTCATGCAGAATATTTCGCATTTCGGTCGCTGTAATACTATAGCAGTTCAGAATAGAACCACAGCTTGATATCAATATCGTAAAAGTTTCCGTTTTAGCGAATTTAATAGCATCAAGTTGCAACGCGTAATTTATCGTCTTCTTTTATTAGTGTTCGACTGAGTTCGTTCCGAGTTCGAGTCTCGTCCTCGTTTTCGCGAAGTGGCTCTGGGAATACTTTGCGGTGTCGTCTTCTTCGACGCTGACGCCTTCTGAAACGCGATGCGCATCTTTGCTATGTTTTCCTTCGCAGCTATGGAGTGGTCGACAATAGGTTTAGGATAATCCTTGCCTATGATGCAGTTGGCAGCCGCTTGAATTGCCTTCGGTGCTTTCCATGGTTCATGAATGTACTTATCTGGAATGTTTCGCAGAGTGGGTAAGTAGTGCCGTATAAATGCACCGTTCGGATCCCATTTTCTCGCAAAGGCAACTGGACTATAGCATCGGAAATAGGCATTGAAAAATGCACTACAAGATAGCCACATCCAGTTGGCCGCATTCAAACTGTAGTCGTAGTCCAGGAGGAACTCATCAAACACCTGAGCACCTTTCGTCCAGGATACCCAGAGATCTCCTCTGGTAAGGAAGCATGCAAGACTATGTCTACAACAAATCATGTTAGTAACACCAACTCTTCTGTCAGATTCACGCCATCGTACTTACCTGCCAAGATGATGGACAAAACCTTCGGTGCGTAATTGGGTCATTAGCGCGTCAATCCAAGGAAATCCTGTGCGTGCCTCACGCCAAGCCGCTAAATGTTCATGGGCGCGTGGGCTACGATCCCAAGGAATTTTACGACAAAGTGGGTTTTCTTCGTTATGAAAATTCGGTGTAGTCCTGCCCAGTAACCAAAAATGTTCTCTCCAGAGCATTTGTCCTGTGAGGCGCGTCTGTATCATGGGAGCTGGCTTGAATTTCTTCTCGACTTCCAAAAGTTTATGGTAGAACATGCGAGATGATAAACAACCGTGACTAAGATACGGAGAGAGTAGCGTGGTATCACGGGTAGGCCCAAAGGTTGCTGGAGAAGTATCGGGCTTTGAAAATTTGGCGGCGACGCGACCTCGCTCTCTGCCGAGATACTTAATCATTGTTCGAAGAGCGCTTTCTTCACCACCCGGTGTAACCAACGGAGGCAGTGAGTGTGCATTTGGAAATCCTAGGTCAGCGAGAGTTGGTGGAGTTGGACACTCGACACCGTGCTTAAGTCCCCGTTCACTTGCCAGAGCTACAGCTGTATTAGGTAAACCTGCCCGATTTACGGAACCAAGAAATGCCGACATTGAACACGGAGCAATACCACCCGTGGATTTGAGCAGAAGTGTTGAAGGCTCATAGAGGGTATGGCCTTCTGACCGAACAATTGTCACACCTTCTTTTGCCAATGCTTGAGCAACGGCATCATCGTATTCAACACCAGGAATAGCAGGATCAATTTCAAAGTGCAACTCAGATGCCTGCGCTCGACTACAAAGAGGAGGAAGGACATCCACTGCTCGACCTTGAAGAACGACAAGATCAACATTCAATGAGCGAGAAACGCGGTTTCGTAGTGCCATTACAGATTGATGAAGAAATCGCCAACGATTCACACCTGAATTGATGCAGGTATGTGCTGCCGAGTCGAAAACAAAGACAGGGAGAAACCGCGCATTTTTCTGAGCAGCGGAACGAAGAGCGGAGTTCAATGCGAGATTATCGTGAAGCCGAAGGTCACGACGAAACCAGTGCACAACAGCGGTTGTAGCATACGCTGTAGGTGGATTTCGCTTTCTCATCGTCATGGGCATCGATTGGTGTTGCGCAAGCAGTACATAAGTTGTGAGCGAGCCGAATGAAAAATGGCATTCTGGGTCAGTACAGACCGCAGGCATTCATTCGAATGGCGGCGAAACTGCGAATTCCAGATTACCAGCTTCCGTTTCCGAAAATAAGAGGTCATGATTGGAAATTTTATATTCCTCAATGGTCGTAGAAAGAGAGATATCCAGTTTCGCGGTACTGTACATAACCAGAACGGACGAAATCTTCGCCCTCGGTGTCTACCTGACCTGACCTGGGCTTCACTCGCGAGGGCAACCCCATTTCGCCTCCAAACTTCTCTGTTCACGCGGAGTACACTCTGTTTCTTGAACCGTGACCCATCATCTTCGCACGGAGCGCATTAACCTATCTCATTTCACCTTACAATAACCCGCAACCTCGGCAACTCATTATGCCTCGCCGGGCGGCGGCGGTCACCGTCGCCGCCTCGGCCGCGGAGAACAACTCCGAGGATGCTAGCCCAAATGATACCCAAGTCCCGGACTTACCGCGTTTCGAGAAACCTGCTTTGTTTGCGCTGCACTCGTGTGGTAGAAGTACTCGAAAGTTGAGAAATGCTATCGCTAACGTGAAGAACGCTACTGTTAATCGTGCTGCGGACATGTGGACACCGAACACTACACATCTTGTGCTACCTAGCCTCTCCCGTAATGTCAAAATTGTCTGTGTTCTGGCTGGTGGTGGTCAACTTGCGCGCCCTAACTTTGTCGATCTCGTACGCAACCTCCAGTATGTCCCTCTCGACGTGCCCCCGGAGTATGGTTGGGACCTCTCCAAGCAAGACACGCCGCGATACCATCACGATGCTGCCAACGTGTGGCGTCGCCGTCGCAAAGCCGGTCGTGGTGGTGTTTTGCGTGGAATGCGTGTTTTTATTGTTGGTGAGCTTGTACCGAAACGAGCGCGAGGTGCGGATGGGCTTATCTCAACCACAATGGCGGAAGCTATATTGGAAGCTGCCGACGCCGTGGTTTTATCAACTCCAGAAGGCGCAGACTTTGCATTGCTAACCGACGTCGAAATTGAGAAGAAGCACCCAGCAATCCCCCGATTACGCGATGCCAACGTGCCATGCTTTGGTCCAGCTATACTCACCGATCTAATTCGTCGTGTCTCAATCAAACCAACTGAGTTTCTTGCGTTCAAAGACCAAGCCAACTTATGTCAAAAATCGGTCAGCGTGCACGATGCAGAACATTCGGATATCATTCCTATTCTCGTTCATCGATCGGGCCATGCAGTTGCTGTTAATGAGGGTCTCACTGCTCAAAAAACTAATTCTCCGCGTCGCAAACCGAAGCCGTCGATATCCCCGAAGAAGTCGTCTGTTGTGCCCGCTCGGAATCAAGCAGCAAAGCCTAGGTCAAAAGTATCTCCTAAAGGGAAGATATCTAAACGCCGTTCCCGAGCTAACTCGAAAGCGCGAAATCAGGAGCGGAGTATAGCTAAAGAGGATGTGCCGTCAGTTCTGATTATATCAAAAGGCTCCGAAGTCAAGGGAGACATTCCCGTCTCACCCGATGGCAAACGTGTAACTCCTACCCCACAATCTGTCAACTTGAAATTGCGCATCAAACGCCCTCGGTTCGCAGTTTCGAAAGAACCCGATCCCGTTCCAGATTGCTCGATTACATTCCGTCCTTCACCTGGTTCCCAGCCAATTCTCCTCTCAAAACCAAGGGTATCGATTTCCCCAGAGCCTCCGACTTCATCTCCTGTTCAGAGGCACCTTGAAGCGTCTGTAATCGTTAACGATGCTAATCAAACAGATCATAGTGCGAAGACGCCGAAAAATTCATCACAGGGAGCCGATGCTGGCATTCGACTAGGTTCTCCTAGAGATACGAATCCGCGGACATCTGTCGAAGATGGTTCAAATCCAACCGAGCCACAGTCATCTCAAGCAGACCCAGTCTCTCTTCTACTATCCCTTGCAAAATCTCCGGCTTCGGGACCTATCCCGCCGCCTGTAAGCCACCCAGGAAACAGTAATCCGATTCCATTTCCTGATTCAATAGCAAGGCCTATTTTCTCTCATGAGCCGTCTCCTCAACTTCCTGTTCGGTCTCAATTGACTCCGAAAATACCGTCTATTCCTGTTCTACCACAAGCAGGTTTGTCTCACTTTGTTCTTCCACCACCGAGCCCAACCATACAACACGCACCTGCTGTCCCCCGAATCGGTCTATCTCCTATTGGGTCAATCTCACTTCCGCCGATATCAAGTCATCCGGTTACTGGCAATGGTTCTTTGCCCGCACGAGTACCGCAATTCGGATCTCATCCATCGGAAAATATCCTGAACAACAGAACTCCTTCGTCTCTGTTTTCCCCTGTTCCAGACCCTCAGCGTCCCGGAGCCAGTGACTTTACAACACTTTTAGCACCACTCGCCGTATCACAACCTCCTCTTATTGGAGCTCCTCACACTCCGAAGGCGTCTTGTTTGTCGATGTCGCCCGGGAAGAGAAAGACGATGTTTGAAGGTAACACAACTAATGCCAGTCCTGCAACACCAGAAAACATTGATGAGTCCCCTAGGAAAAGAAGACGATCTAATGGAAACGGAGCAATGAAAATTAGACCATCACTGGATTTTCGGCTGGCGCACGGCGCGCAGAAAGCCCTGTCTCAGACGCAGAATGAACCGACTACACCGGGTTCAGCGTCGACCGTACGACTGTCTCTTACGGTTGCGCATGAGGAGGATGTGTCTGGAGCTTGTGCTAGCGTCGTGCGCGATGTCAGGACTAATCCATCTGATCCTGGACACGAAAGTCGCACGCATGTCCATGAAAGAAGAGCTTCTGTGGATCAACGAAACACGAACGAAGTGCTAGTCAGGTCTTTGGTGGAATCTATTTGTGACATAGCATTCTCAGCTTCTGAGAAACCTAAGGCGAAAGTCGATGTTATTGTTCTAGACTCAGACCGCGATGAAGAACTATTTGCGAAGAAGAGAAAAGAAGTCCATACCAATAGGAATAACGATGCTTCATCCGATGAAAGCCATTTTACCAAAGTGCAGCTGAGTCAGGTTCGAAAGCGACCAAGACGCATTATTCAGGAATCGCCGCCTAGTGATGACGATGATGATAATGAAGGTGAGGAGTCTAGTGCCATTGAAATCCGTCGGGTTAATGAGTCCCAGTTGTCGATTCCTTCAAAGTCGTCCGCTGAATCGAATGAAGTCGAAGTTGTTTCTATTGGTTCATCTAGGCATCGTTATCGGGGCCATGTTCGTTCTGCCGGTATTGATGCGCATCCGAATCGTCGTAGGGTGCAGCTTCGTACTCCTGGGAATAACGGGACAAAGAATCGATTCCAGGCTGTTGGTACTGGGGTTGATGCAAAATTGATGAATGAACTCACAGCGATAGTAGTTGATCGATTCGGAAGTGTTCCATCGGTAGAAGACGGATACAAGAAAATTGTTGACTGGATTGGTGGTGAAGTTAGTGAAGGACAGCTTGAGCAATTTAAAGATACCGATGAGCATCAACTACAGAGAATGAACCAGACGAAAAACCAGGCCACCAATACGAAAAAACGCCCTCGTGGTCGTGGCACAACTGTCGTGATTCATGATGATAGTCCTCCAGAAAATGACGTCAAATCGGACGCAACTATCGACTTGATGAGTAATGAAAGTGAAATTGTCGAGCTAAGGGAAGTGGATCGCCCTACCCGAATCCGAGGACATAGCAACCCTCACAACGTAGCCAGTATGCAAACCGATGTGCTATTTGATGCCTTCGAGCCTCCTCCCAGGGTTTTGGTTCCAGCACCATGCATTCCCAGGCATCTGAGTTGTCTTACTCGATGCCCCGCCAACTTAGACATGGCTCGCGGCGTCGAAGAAGATGACAAAAGGCTTGCTGTAGAAATAATTCAATTCAAGGACTGGCTATTCTGTGCTGAACACTTAGATTTGGGTGATGAAGCCAGAGAATATCTGCACAACCATGATGCGCCAAATGTTGTAGATGTTGTCGATGGTTGTGTACGTTCTCTTGAAGATGCAAGTGTATTAAGTCATATAGCTGTTTTGTCAGACGTAAGTACACCGAGATTGCGCGCTATTGTTGGCATCTGTATGCGGTTCCTAGCCAGTGTCCAGTCGAAGAGATTACTCGGGTCATTCCTTGAATTATTACTGAAGGCACGAGAGTTGCAACAGGCAAAGGGGCGAGACTCGCTCACGTATTTGTTCTCAAAATCGAGTGGAAGTTCCAAAGCTAAACATGAACTGCTTCAGTTCATTTGGATCGGCTTTACGGACGCATGTCGTCGATATTCCAGTCCCAATACGATTTCTCTGCTCTGGACCCTATTCAATGAAAAATGGCTCGGAAATTCGAATCGAATGCCTGTTCAACTACAGAATTCATCGTCATACAAAATTATTGACTTGGCTACTCATAAGCTTTTGGACTCGCTACGAACTATTGCTTGTCTCTTTGCTTTTAGCCTCGACCTGAATGAACTATCCGTAGATGCACCTGTTATTCTATATCCGAACTGGACTGCGTTGGGAGTCATAGTACAGAAGATCGTGTCGCGATCGTACGACTCCATCGATGTCCATCGAAAAGTATTGACATCGTTTCTCTGGAACGTTTGTGGTCAGTTTGTAGACAAACTGTGGAAAGTTGATGAAGATTTTGTCGTTCAGGTTTTAGACGCTATCAAGCTGCTTTGTGCAAAATATGATCGACCATGTTCATGTATCGAAGTTCACTCCTTTTTAACCCAATTTAACTCGATTAGTGACCTCAGAGCACGTCGACGCTCTTTACAAGATTATTTACGAACAGATTGTGAATGTGCTTCCTTTCTAGCGTGGGTCTCTGTTGCACAAGAAAATGAAATGTCATCTAAGTTATCTGCGAAGATTCTGCGACATAATTCTCAGTTTATCAGAGCTAACGGAGTTGTGAAAGACCCCGCAAGAGCACTGACTCATCATTTGGGGTTGACGCTAGCGATCTCTGACAGTATCGTGGAAGGTCGAGCCGACAAGGAAAATCTGTTGCGTTCGATGTTGTTCTCGAAAGCTCCACGTGTTGCACAAGCCGTTCAGAATCTGTTAGACTTCGATACTCGAATTGTGGAGTCCTGGTCTGGCGTTTTAGAAACTATCAATCTGCGGTGCCGACATCTACTCGCTTCCGGGCACAGCATCTATGTCTACAGTGATTATATTTTCGAAAATATGTTTGCTACTTTGAAATGTATTGAAAAACCGGAGAGTGCGAAGCCTATTAGCATTGAAGAGCGTGAATCACGGAGAGTCCAACAAGCCGTGCTTGTGAAATTGATGGTACGAATGCTTACTGGGTTTGCTGATGTTGTCAAGCTTGTTGTACATCATGTGGACCAAGGTCAGTATTCCAATTTCTCTGCGGTCGACTCTCTCTTAATCAGTCTGAGCAAGTTTGTGAAACGACTTGGAAAATTCTCAGTAGGTCTGATTTCACAAATTCGGTCAAACTCTGTTGGCGGCTCCGCTGCGAGTAGACAAGAAGTGCTGTTGGCAATTTTGACTTTTGTCGAACAAGGTCTTGCGCTGTGTACAGTTCGTACTCGTCAAGACAAACGTGTGTCTGCTCAGGGGCTCCAACCTATTCATCACAACTCTACCCTAAACGTATCAGGGTGTTTCGCATTCTCCAAACAAGTTCAATGTGAAATGTTGGAATCGTTCGTGAATATGGTGCAATATCCTGTATTTCAGTCTGCACCTAAGCTCGATGCAGATGTCCGAATTTCTGCCAGTCGAGCGCTGGCTCGAACTGTCGCGTTGTCATGTGTAGGGCCACACGCTGCTTACTCGATGCACAACTCAAGCGAACTTGTCGGAATTTTGATGAGAGCCAAAATGACTTTACTTGGGAATGCAGATCACTACACCCCCACCTCCGGTACGAGCACTAATTCGAACAGTGAGCAAGCTCAGACGAAACTTGGACTGCGGATGCAAATCGAGTTCTGGAGCATAGTTTTGAATGATACTTGGAGTCCAGCCATCCTGGTACTCAGTGAATCTTTCCCAGAGATAATATTTGGACTGTGGATCATTCTTTTAGTTATATCTTACGCTGAGAACGAAGAATCGGAATTGGCCAAAACTGTACCGAAGCTTTCTTACGGGATACAAAAAGCGGTGAGAACCAACAAGTTTCTCGCTAAGTGGTTCAAAGAAACTCTTTCCTTTTCCGAATATAGCGATATTGTCGTCATGAACAGTCCAGAAACAGAATTGAATAAGTTAGATCCGAAATCTCGATTGGAAGCACTGACAGCAAGCTTCTCTGTCCTACTGGATTCGTGGGCTTCGACGAAAGTGCACAATCTAGTTGCATTCATCAGAAAATACATCCGATTAAGTTGGAAAAACAGGAATGGCAAATACGAAGCGTTCAATGCGTCGCAGAATCATTGGCGAACAACAAGAGACTTGCAAGATGGCGAGATTGCATTACTTCATACCCAAGTACTTGCAGTTTTGTTCGTTGTAGATGCGTCATTGAATATGTCTGCTCCACCATCTCACTATCGCGGAGGTGGAAGAGTTGGGAAGGAGAAATCTAGTTCCAGCTTGTACCTTACGGAGATATCAGATTCACTTATGAAAGCGATGAACAAATTGCGGAAGGACAAAGATGATAAGGCACAGTCAGTTATCCAAATATTAGTCGTGACCGCATTAGCTACCGATGGGAATGGGTTGAATGATGTACAGACGTCGGTGAATTTTTTGCGATTCCTTCGAATATGTGGAGATGGGAACAGTCTTTCGAACTTGGTTTCATGGAATGATGAATCGAAAGTGCCTATATTTATGCGTCGAACACCGTTCACTAGTTACCTGGCGAAAGCTAGAGATGAAAAAGAAAAACAGAGGTATCTTGGAATTCAGAAACGATCGCGAAAAGTGCGAGAGGTGGTATTAAGTACACTTGTTGAGGAACCAATTCAGAGAAAAGCTTCAGATACATTGGAATTTCGAACAGCGCTCGAACGATTTTGCCTACTATTAAGGCAAAAAGAGACAGTAGCCAATTTGCGAGAAACGGGATTATGGCCGAACATTTGTCAGGTTGTGGCAACGATTGGTAAACGAGGCAATGTGGCACAGCGCGAGAAGGTATGGATGGCATTGAGGAGCGAAATGCTAGAATCCGAGGCGATGTATTTCAGAACATCGCTACGGAGGTAAATTGACTTACTACTTCACAATAGTGTAACATTACTTATTAAACACTCATTCTTGTTTCGATTTCTTACTCACTTGCTGTTCATTAGATTCTGAAGTACTGTACCGGTACAGTAATTCAAGCTACCGTATTAATATCTGCATGGCAGGCAGTCGATACCAAGTTGTGTCCTTTCCATTCCATTCATTGGAAAACTACTCCAAAGGACCGAGGTGGCACTGTCCACTACGTACTGTACGAATGCGCTCAGTGAATGAAACTACAGTACTCATTTTCCACAATTTATACGTGTACTACGTGTAAAAGTGAGCGGGAAAAAAAATTTAATTCTTCTAATTTTTTCTCATCAGAAACCACAAGGTAACTCGAACATGATACTGCCTTCGTTTTGTTTGTAAGTGCGCGTTAAAGTGGTTTCAACCATTCTTTCACCGTCCTCGAACACCGTCTGCTGTTTCAGACCCCTATCATCCATCAAACCAGGAGCTATTCACTACCTGTCTTCTGCAAAGACATTTCCTACGCTTCCTCTGATTATTATTATCATCATCACCATCATCTCGTGCATCACTCGCTCAGTTGGGACCACCCATCACACGCAGCAACAACTGTCATGAATAATGATAATCGTAGCGCCAGGAAGAAGCGCGAAAAGATTGAACGCCGTAAGCGCTACATTCAGCACAAAGCTTTTGCAGATGCTATGAAGCGTGGTCCCTGCGATGACCCGGTTCTTGCCGAACGACAGCGCAAATTCTGTGCAAGAGTTGTCAAGGAAATGTTAGAGGATGACAATTGTTACTCATTTAGCAAGCCTGTCACCGAACTTTGGGATATTTCCGAGTTACCCGGTTATTTCGAAAAGGTTAAAAAGCCCATGGACTTAGGCACGTGTCTCGAGAATCTTGAAAATGACCAGTTCAGTAACGAGAAGACTGGGCATTTCGACTTTCGCATGCTTGTAGATAATGTGCACCTTGTTTTCAAGAATTGCTTGGAGTATAACGAGGCATCTACAGACCTTGCGAAATTGTCACGTAAACTAATGACTCAATTCGATAGACGCATTCGTGAAATACCGTTATCTCCGGGCAACAAATCGAGTCAATCCGATGCTGATGCGAAGGAATCTGATGGTGAAAATGCGGAGGACCCAAGCGAGGGTGTGCATTCCGAAGATGACGATAATGCAGGGAGTGCAGCAGATGACGAAGAAATGTCGACAGCACCAGCACCGCCAGGCAATGAACAAGAAGAAGCAGACCAACTGAATCGAGAACTTGCGAGATTGAGAAAGTTCAAGGCGCGGTCAGAAGCAGTTTTAGCAGAACTTGAAATGGAACGTAACATGCCTATGACCGCCGAAGACCGAATGAATTTGAGAGATGAAGTAGAAAATGCGCCATGGGAGAAAGTGGAACAGGTCGGTAGAATATTGCAGAAACATGTTGATAAGGCTGTTCAAGAGTTGGGAAAAGGAGAAGAGTCAGTCGAATATGTTATGCTTGAACTGAACGATGTTGAACCGTACCTACTTCGTCAGGTTGAAGATGTCGTGAGGCCGTCAGTGAAACGTCAACAGGAAACAGCGAAGATTAAGGAATATGAAAGTTCTATTGCAGATTTGGAAGGCAAATTGAAATCGCTCAAAGGTGTGAAACGTCGTCGGTAAACCGAAATGAATCCGCGCATAGTTACTCGTTCACATCATTGCTAACAACAATTGTATGTAGCAAGATCTTCGTAGTCTAGCGCGTTTTATCTTTCATGTAAAGATTACCTCGTTGCCGCCGATACCACTTTCGATATTGCTTTTAGCAACCTCATTCTACATATCTAATGTAATCTAAGGTTTGTATTGTACGGTACTACTGCATTTAGTTCCTAGTCGTTGCTAGAACAGTGGAAGAAAAATTGTCGTGGACTTAGAAGTGTTTCACATGCCCTATGTTGATGCCGAAATTGTCATGAAACTAGTTTAATTTTAGTCGTAAGAATAGAAACGCAAGCCTCGTGCATTGATCGATAGCACAGACATGACGAGATGTCCGACTGTCTACCCTGTATTTAAGAACACGATTGTCGTATAAGTAGCTCGGGTGTTATAAATTGTACTCCACTTGGCACACGATAAGGTTAAGACTGGACAATAAGAAAATCGCAAATCCAAGGAGAAGCATTCTACACTAATTTATAATAACCCAAATAGAACCACAATCAGAAATCGAGAGTGATGAATCACTGCAATACTACCCAATTGTAGTAATTCAGGAGGGTTCAGAAACACGTGCTCATTTCTATTTCGAGGTCATTAGAAGAGCACCTGCACTGACAAAACCAAATTGCATATGTTGCATTGGGCGTCCTACAGTGATATCCTTCTAGCTTTTCAAGACCACTCGCATAATGCAAAGTGCAGATGGTAGACGGTGCGTCCCATACACCACGTATAATCTTCACATTCCAAATACATTGCGCAGCTTCTCTCGCCTCCTTCAGCTCCGTAATTATTTTTGAATTCGACGACTCAGATGAAGCTCTGTAGGGTACACTTCGGATTAAACAAGATGAATTGAAATAGACCTCGTGTTTATCAAATAGTACATATCTCCGAAACATTCCAAGGTACCGGAAATCAAGAAGTCGTCAGAGCATTTGTGATTACTGTCGAATTCCTTTGACGGCTCAACTTTGCACTCAAACTCAGTTGAACCATCCTCGGCTGTTCCTGTAACAGGGGGTCGTCACTTCAGGTCGCCGAGGCGGATGTCAGGATTCACATTCAGTCACTCTTGGACGAATTGGTATCATAACAAATGCACGACAGTACGGACGCAAAGTATAGTGCACATGTAAAATGACATTGCTACATGAGGAAAAAGGAGAAAGAATAAATATAAAATAATTTGTGAAGTGCAGACAGAGAGTATATTTAACAGAAGAACTAGCCCTAGTCAATTCATTGAAATTTTAAACCAACGAAAATTTAATATCAAGAAATTAGATAGTTTTTAATCGAAAAAAACTGTATAAACGAACAGTCTTTATTGTGAGCGAAGGTACCTCAACTTCTTCAGAATGTCTCAACAAGCCACATCCGCAATTAGCCCAATCCTGACACCGGCCGAAGAACGGAGATTCTTCGATTCATTTTCGATGATTACAGCAGAGAAAAAGCTGCGATACTATTCGATGTTGATGCTTCAACAGTAAAACAAATCGTTAACACGCGAAAAAGACTTGGCAAAGTGCACAATTTATGAAAAGAACATGTAAATTAGAAATTAGCTAAGAAAATCAAAGTGGAACGCTTTCTCGATTCATGAACTATTGATGGCAGAGGAAGTCCATCGAATTCCACAATTCAAGGCATCTTGTGGTCATATTTCTCGATTCATGCGCCGTATAGGCACCCAGTCGTCTGTAGAGCCTCATTAGAAGGATGGAACCGAGCTTCCGAGTTGATACAAAGAACAAATGGCGGAAATACGTAAAACAACATCTAATTATTTGTAAGAAAGCATATACAACGAAGATGAATCCGGGCAGTTGTATCGAATGGGACCAAATAATACATATTAGACTTGAGAAAAAAGCCATGAATCAATTCACAGAACATCGTTCCAAAAGTACAAAGAATGTCTGAATGCTGGTTTGCTTGCAATAACAGTGGATCTCAAGCGCTTCACGTCCGTTTCATTGGTTCTCCGAAATGTCCGTTTATTTTTGAAACAATCCAAAAGTGAGAGGTTGGACAGTATTCAGTTCAACCAATTGATAAAATGATTTATTTCGGAGGTCAAAGAATATAGCAACGGCCTATAGCACTCCATGTTGGCCAACTGTATTGTATTTGCCTAACTTGTAAATTGAGCGTTTGACTCCCAACATTACAGCTTTCGAACAACTTCTGGTTCAAGGTCTGAAATCCCATACGAAAATTTGATATAGCTCGATTTTCCTACTCCCTCTCTTCCGAAACAATTGATAACATTCACAAGTTGCTCGGGATTATCGCCTTATTCAAGCTTTTATGTTTCACACTTGGTCTACGAAATGGTCACAAAGTTTTTCTACAGATTATTAGTAATACTCAAGCGTAAGTTCTCTAGAGGGTGTAGAAAATGAGTATTAAAAATTAAGCTATGTATACGACGACGGTACGTGTCTTCTCCACCAACTCTTTGCGCTATGTCTTTTCCTGATTTTGTGTTGGAAGATTCACGTACCCACAAGGTACTGAATGATGACCGGCGTTTGGTTGTCCACCATGAACTGCTCGTCTTTTAGTGAATATGAAGCTATCAAGAGGCACGTACGCAAACTAAGCGAGAAACATGAAGTTTCAGTCTCTACAATACACCGTGGGTGGCTCAAACGGAAGTTCGGACATTCTGAAGAAGAAGTGGTGCAAGCGCCACGCAGCAAGAAACGCAAAACAGGTCGACCTCCTACTGATGCTAATGAACTTGCCGAAAATTTGAAGCAAACGCCATTGCGAATGCACAGAACCTTCAGGAATTAGCAAGTGCCACGAATCATTCACCCAGTACGGCTTGGCATGCTTTAAAGCGTGGGAATATTCTCGAACCTGTTCTGGTGGAAATGCACAAACTGAAGCGGTTAGAGTGGTACGTCAAGTTTTTTGACGAACGTACGAAAGTGTTTCATCAATTGTATGACTACGTGCACCTCGATGAGAAATGGTTCTATCTAACGAAAGAACGAGGGCGTTATTTCGTCGCTAATGATGAATTTCTCGCATGCGGCAAAGTAAGAACAAACGAGCGGCGACGTAAGTTAGGGGTTTTGGTTGCAACTGCACGTCCTCGGTTTGACTAAGATGGTGATGTGCAGTTTGACCGCAAAATCGGCTTATCATCTTTGTGGAGACTGCCAGCAAAACGAAGCTTGAAGAATCACGCAAAGGGGGTGTGGTGCAATCCTACTAGGAGAGAACTGCACCACCACCAAAATCAGAGGATAGACCTCCGACGCTCGGACGAAGACAAGAAGATGGCCCATAGGGGGTTAAGGCGACTGTAAAACATTAGACACAACAGTAGCACCGCCCTAGCGAGGGATGTTAGTCCCGAAGAGGGATGGAGGGGGAAAACGGGTTAAAATGAAGCCGCTGACGGCAAAATATGACCACTCCAAGGGGATAGGGCGTTGTTGGGAATAGGCTTGGGGTCCCTAGACCCGTCGGTGGGGAGTGACAAACGATACCACATGTAGTCAGCGAGACAATCAAACACCGCTTTCGGGATAGTTTGGTGCGAAAAACTCCTTGGTTTACTCTCAGGAGTCCCCGGACTAATCATAGTGGTCCTTACAAAAATAATACGCAACCTAAAATAACAAAACTAATACAATACTAAAATTAAAATGCAGGGCTAGTTACAAAACCAATCTACGCCCATTAGGGCTGCATTGCACTCAGGACGGAAGAACCCTAGACATACACCTTTGCGATGTGGATTGTAAACCTTCTGGTCGTCTATTGCCCTGAGTCTCGCACTGGTGGGATATAAAGGTTCGTGGCAAGGCAGTAGGTGTTGGAAGTCAAACTTTAAAATGTCGACCACAAAGCGTTCAAAGACATGCTCTTGCAGAACCTCATTCCTGCGATACTCGCAAAATGAACAGGAGAACACCATGGAGCATAAAAATGCAACATGACAATGCCCCGCCCCATGCATCTATCGACGATGCTGAAGATGTTGCTGCAGGATATCTAAATAAGAGGACGTCCATAACTCTGGAAGCGCAACCACCGAATAGTCCGGATCCTAACATTTTGGACTTGGAGTTGTTTGCTGGAATACAATCGCTGCAATTTGAAACGACACTGCGAAGAATCGAGGAGCTGATACAGGAGTTGAAGGAAGCGTACGAGAAGTACTCTCCGCAGAGTATCGACAAAAATTTCTTGACACTGCTGAAATGAATGGAGTGTGCGATGGATGTGGGCGACGCGCATGAAGAAACAGCATCACCGTGCGGTTGGAAATGCGATTCATGACGTTTACTGAAATGAAACTACTTAAAACCGAGCAATAGCCGCGATAGAACGAGCGATTTAGAGATGAACCATTGTGAATAAACGAAGTGATCAATAGTTCCGGAACATCGAAAACCCTACATCTGATCAGATATTTCGGAACGTAGGGAGTATGTAATATCCGTGAAATAGCAGAGAAGAGGCGCCAGAACAGCTATGATTTCGGTACGATAGTAGGAGAGAAAATATGGATTGCGAAAAAGGCTGTTACAGCATGCAGTTGATTCTACAATCTACTAAATGAATAGTTGTCGTTAACTCAAAAAATTAGTGTACTAGAGTGCTGGGTGAAGAACCAATGCTTGCCGGATATATAGAAGGGTAATGCAATAATAATAATAATTCGCATCAAGTAAGAGAACAGTTACGCCCCCAATTCGTTTCTTATGCGTAAGTATCATGACAGAGTCATTCTCAGAGCTAAAAGTAATTTAGGACTATTCATTTCATATTTGAAATTGTTGAAAATATGAATAGATACAGGTTGTTTTAACCTGAAAATGAAGTGAACTTGCATAATTATTAGAAAAAAGATTCTTCAAAGCTTGCTCGATCATACACTATTTTTTGTCATTCTTTTCATTACTTACTCCCTTTCTATTTGATTTCTTTTCTCCTTTACATTAGTTTTCTTCTTCTCTTAATTTTTCATTTTGGGTGATATTCTCTTTAGCTTTTCATTTTAGCTTACATGGAACACCAGTCAGCAGACAATGCTAACCTTTATCTACTGAAACCTCAACGAACTAATGCCTGCGTCATCTGTTGGCACAGCAATGCACTATCCCAAGTATTATTCTCTGACAGTGCAATTAACTATTTCTGGCAGGGTCAGTAACCTCTTTGCCAGGTCATTAAGCATTCTTTCTATCAAACCTTCCATTTAGTCTATATAAACTCAATCGGCTCTCGAATTTTCGATTACCGATTTATACAGCCTGAGCCCTACCCTATGGTACTCTTCATTTGATGAAGAAACTAAAAAGTTCACAGTACATACTGAGTCTTATGATTCGTAAACTAAAAAATTACTCGGCGACTACAAATGAAAAATAACTTGCTCTGTTTCATCAGAATAAGTCTGGAAAATGATCTTTAATATCAGAAAGTAGCCTCAATAGTCGATATATGATCAGTATCTGAAGGCATGTTTCTGCGAAACGAGTTCGAAAGGCTGAATATTAGATACATCACTTTTCTCTATACCTCGTTTCAGAATTATGTCCTTGAGCTCTATATATCTTGTCGAGCAACGAAAATTTCAAGTGCCTACTGTAGAAACATTTTACATTGCCCGACCACCTAATTACTTGGGTTGATTTGCGCAATTAGATGACCGAAAAATCTTGTAGCTCAGTAATACTTCCAGAAAAATACATTTTAGTGTCGTATTTGTATCCAATCATTTTAAGTATCTGCTCCACAAAAGTAAAGATAGAGCCAGAACAAGCACTGCGCTTTCCTGCATTGGTTTCCTGAACATTTCTTTCTTTGATTCCACCGCACTCAATCCTACATTTCAGAAATGCTGCTCCTGTGTTCCAACAACGACAAAAATTTAGTCCCCAAATCCCTTTTCTCAAATGCAACATTTCCCTTTGAGGCACAAAAATAATAGCTCGAATGATTAATGCTCTAGAAAACTCATTTCTTTTGAATTCTAACTCCCAAAGCTACATTTTCATTCTAGAAACCGTCATCTCAACTGTATGGTTTATTTTTGGAAAAAATCAAGCCTAGAATTCAATTTGAAGGCTCAAAGCCGTAACAATGCCCTTTCAACATTAGCTGCGCATAGAAACTATTTCTGGAGATGGAAATAAGAAATTTAAACTTAAATGATACTCTGCACGCAAAATACTATGAAGAGGATTTATCAAAATTGAAAAAAATTAGCGCTAAATTTTGCTTCGGATGATATCCAAGCCGTTTGAATGTGACATCGATAGTAAAGGATATCCATAACGAACCGATGAAGAACCTCTCCATATGATTATCCGAAATATACGTAATACATTCTACAAGTATGACAATCCATTTCGCTCCAAGAATTAATACAAAGTTCCTGAAAATCACGATTAAAGTTTTCACAAATCGGAATCATTCGAGATACCAATGTTAATTTCTGAGAGCAACGTTGGTCTCTTAACTTAATACTACCGCCAGCAAGCATGAATGACGGTGAACGTGAGAGAAATATAATGCAATGTGTTGTAGTCCCAGCCTTTGATGGTAAGGATAGAGAGCACTCAACGCTGATGTACATATAGTGTGATGAGAAATTGAAATTATGCTTACCAATGAAACTTTGCTCCTGCGAGCGTTATGTCACGCTTCTTAAATGGTATATTATACTTCACTTTAGAATGTTGTACCAACAGAATTCACGAGAAGTCATAGTGGGCGACGACAGCATAAGATTTTTACTTCATCTAGTTGAAGTGAGTCAATCGACAATCACATCCTTTTTGAACTTCTACCTCAAATATTTCAGTTATGTGTAGAAGAAAGCTTGAAGTATGTTTCAAAGCTATCGGGTTTTCTTTTTACCTCCTGTCGTAACATTGAAGAACATCTTGCTTTGATTTGTTTCAATAAGGACAGGGATCCCTTACTCTGTGATGGTTTCATGCCTTAAAAAAGAAGCTGATTTCTCTCTTGACAATTCTTTGGTTTTATTTCTACTGAAATTCTCTGGACATACTCTTCTAGCTATCGTACTCTTCCTTCGAAGTGAATTACTATAATTCCTTGCAAATTGAATCTTTCTCTCCCATTCTTAAGAAGTAAAAATTGTTCTTCAAAATTTCTTTAGCCGTTTGAAAGCGAATAACATTTAAAAGAAAGAACAATCAAGTACCAGAGTTAAATTTCGACAAACACTAAACAAAATTGTGCACTTCGCCCTCTCAAGGAGAACATTCATAATCTGTCAATTTTACCATATTATCCAGAACTAAGGCTCAATTTTTCAACACACAGAAACGCTAAATTATACATTTTTAAGATCAGATCAGCCAGCCGTTCAATCAAATACCCTCGTAATGTCTAGAATTGACGACATGTGGTATTTGAAAATTTCAGGGAGGAATCTAATGTTTGTCGTGCTCCAACGAAGAGCTCGAGTGGTATAAGATATGTGAGATGGCGTTTAGGCTCTTTTTTTTGTTTATATTGCTTAAACATAAGCCTCACATTGTCCTTTTCGAAGCTTATCTGGAAGGGAAACAAATTTACTATTAGGTACCTAAGTACTACGATCATTCTGCGGCTTGAAGACGTGGATACCGTTGTCACTCCAGATAATGTTGCTGCTTTCATTTAGAAACTATACAGTAACAAAACAAAATTCAAACGTTGGGTATACAAAATAAACTTTTAATAGTGCAAATAAACCTAAGCTAGTATCCTGAAAAGCATACAGAGCCGAATAAGCCAAATTAATTCGAAAAAGAGCACAACGACAATATAAATACTTCAGATAGGGAAAATAACGGCTAATTAGGTAATTAAACAGCTTACATATAAAACGTAAAAGACAAGGTTCGTAGTCATGCCATATTTACCTCACTGGAGTATTTAGTGAGTCAGCAGAGTTGCGAAATGTTGAAGATCGCAAATTAGAGCTCAATTTACAGAGTTACATATCTCTAATGTAATCTTGAATTAAATTACGCGACCGATTCAGCGTATTAGTTTTATGCAAACTGTATCCTATGGACTAATTACTTTCTTAAAGCGACAACGTTCCAAAGTGCAATATCAAGTTGATTCTATTAAATTTTTTCATGACACCGTGAAATCTTTCAAACGCTTGAAAAATTAGTTGCATGAATTATCTGTATAGTTACGGCGTTAAAAATCAGTCAGAAATGATTCTACAAGCCGAACATCGTACAATCCACGAAGAATGAAGCAAGCGAAGACATTTTATGGCTTGCATCGCTAAACTTGTCCCAGATTATGCGATCTTAGCCCTCGAAACGGTGAAAGTAGCTTGCCAAGAACATTTACCTTGACTAATCCTGGCACTATATCTCTGAATGACCTGAAATTTAGCATGTAATATGACATCTAATGTTTCAGAAATTTTATTATTACAAAGATCTTTTGCTGTGCAATTTAAACTATTGACAATTACGAAATCTTTTCCTTCCAATTTCGAACCACTTCAAAACGTTTTCTGAATAATTTTTAGCTTTTATGGAGCTTCACATCTCTGAGCATTGTAAAAGGGATGCAACTTTGAGTAGGTTGAAAATTTGTATTGAAGGCGTTCGGAACTTGTCGAGCAAGTCACTGAGCTGCTATGGAAAAATCAGTTTCTCTGAAAATTCTTTAACAGTAACAAACATTTATGCTGCATACGACTAAAGATGAGTCTCCTGTTGCAAAAAAGCTCAAACTTCATTTGCACTAGTCCAACGCATACATGGTACAACTCAGTCTGTTTCGTTCTGTTTTCGGTATGTAGTGGAATCGGACAACTATACATTATTCAAACAAAAAAATTTTGAAGCTGTAAGTTGAATTCCTAACAATAATTATGCAATAAAGATTCACTTCTCCTTAAAAGAAAAGCTGCTTGTTCTGCATTTGAACGAAACCCCTCTTTCTTCTACGATATGGTCCGAAATATGACGATTGATTCGAATGAGTCTATTTTTGTTTTACTTCCGAATATAATTATGTGGGAAGAAATTCATAAGTACATTTGCTGTTGCGATGAAGCTGTCAAAAAATCTGCTCTACACTGCAAGAATTTAGCGATTTAAGAGCAGATGCTTGCAAAATACGTCCATCATCAGGTATGTCGTCTTCCTTTTCTTCGAGCCAATACTGATATTCTCCCTTCGCAAATTATATATCAGACTATTAATCATACACCTGGAATTCTCAAACGCAATGGAGATTATTGCGTATCGAGCTACCCGAAAATCGTCACTAGGTTTATGTCGGTACTTATGATTTTAATTCAGAATGACACTCTTCTAATTACTCAATGCGATTATTATTTTGAAAGGTTTTCGAGAGTAATATTGAATATTATCATACTGTTTTATAGACCACTGGCACAAATAAATGATGAATTATTGAAAACTATAGAGAAAGCTATGGTGCAGCCAGGATGGCTTGTAACTCGCCTGTGAGATGCCATTATGGCATGGTCGGTGGCACAAGGCACTCATATTTACGGGCACACAAAAAATAGGTCCTTTACTATCCACATCTCATTTCGTCGAGCAATCCACCAGTTAGGATGCATCTGTTCCTAAATAGTGTTTATATTAGGCATTGTTTTCAGAAAGAGCTGCTTCAATTAGCCCGGACACTTTCGCGAGTAAACTAGAAGATTTCGGGCCTAATATTCCCCGCCTTCGGTATTTTACTTTTCAGATCACATATAGGACTGACAGCAACTTTTTCAACAGATTGAAGAAACCAACCGGCTAGCTTCCTTTCAAATCCATCCTTCTGCACGGTTCGTGTGTTGTTGGATCCTGTAATGTAATAGGTTAGACATGCTTTGCTGGTGAGTCCTATTCTTAATTTAGAAGTAGTGCACGAGCTTTTTTAGTGCACTTATATTTTATTGCACTTTCCGTTACACACCGCTCGCTGAGCTATTTTACTTTAATAAAAACATTCTGACGTACTGTCGGAAGGGACAGGACACATCACAACCCGCCTTTGACAGTCAAGGTAGTCACTCCCTCACTCCTCGTGAAGAAGACTATTTCGCCGACGCGTTACAACCGAGTGCGACAAGTGCGATACGTGGCATCCCAACTTACCGAACGTCCGGGGGTTCTTGAACCGCTGACAATCGCGATTCGCGCAATATTCTCACTCATTGAGAACTACCGAACATCCGGGAGGTTCCTCGAGAGTACCGACATATGAGTTCGGTCGCTTGATAGGTATTCAAAACCTTGCCGGACATCCGAGGGGTTCATTGGAAAAGGCCAACATATGAGTTTGGTCAATTAATTGGAATTGAAAAACTTACCGAACATCTGGAGAGTTTATTGAAAGTGACAACATCTGAGTTTGGGCATCTTTCTAGAATTGCTAAACCTGCCGAACATCCAAGAAATTTTACCTTCGGTACTTTTGTCATAGGTATCAGGTTGGATATTCATTCTTCCCATCGTTTTGCTGGACTTCGTGGATTGACACGCAACTGATCCACTTTTTGATGTCCTTATTCCGTTTTTTTCACACCGTTCCCTCTATTTCCCACTTCTGTTTCGCCTACGTCTCATCATCCGGAAATAAGTCGCGTGCTTAGGTAGGTAGAGTTCAACCGTCGCTCTACCCAATATTTCGGGTTTTCTCTTATTACGCAGGAATCGTGGTGGTTTCTCTAGGTTTAGGGTGCCTTTCTAATCAAATGATTTATAGCAGCTATAAGCGCGATCGAGTCGTAGATTTGTCTTTTGCAGTCAATTGTTTCGTTTAGTTTTGAGATAACAACTATATATTCAACCAGAAACAACTATGATTAGTTGGCCTTCCTTCTTGTCCGTATCGTATATTCAATCTGGATGATTGTAAAAACGCATAGAAAAAGTATTTGAAAGAATCTGCTATTTAAAATTAATTGACTAAAAATTTCGATATATGACCCAAATCTAATATCTCTTTACATTCCTCTTCTCGTTCTGGGACTGCACTTGGACATCGACTGCCGCTGAAACACCACACCACAGGTTTTGTTGGTTAGAATCAGCTATTCTGGGGGCTGAAGAAGCTGTAATCGTGGTGGTTTCGGAGTCGTGCGCATTTCCATAACAGTACAGTTTCAAACATCTAACCTGATTCTCACATGTTAGTACTACAGCGAGCGGTAATATTCAACAGTGGCATTTGTAAAGCGTAGTGTTAGATCTCGTACACTCTGTGGAAATCCGTGCTCCTTCCACAGCCTTCGCACCTTCGCGTCCGTCTGATGGAAAAATTTGAACTCAGTATACTGGCAACCTTCCCTATCTTCCATTTAAGATTGTATTGGACTAAAATTTACCAAGAAAAACATAGGTCCCGAGATGATAAATCTAGATTGACCATTATCAGAGAGCTTGTCAAGACAGACCTTCTTCGTTTCTTCATATGGACAAATAAATTCAGTTTCGTCAAGACGTGTAAACCCGAGAAACGTCTTTGTGCACGACCTAGATGACTCTCGAAAGACCGAAAGTGATGTAATCCCAAGCATGCTTCCATCAAGAGTAAACTTTTCCAGTCTAATAAATCAGCGATAGCAACTTACATCTGCTCAAAGAATGATATTTCGGTGAGCGGTAAGCCATCTAGTTTTTCCGGCTCTGGTTTAGATGCATCTGATACGCTGAATTCATTATCAGCGGCAATATTTTTGATTCTGTATAAAATTCGGGTAATATAAAATGTAATTCAATGTTGGATTTGCTCTCCCCATATCTCTGCAACATTGATGGTAATTTTTAGATGGTAACATGTCAAATAATCTGCAATCTACGCTTTCAGGTCAACCATCTACGACGCCAATGTAAATTCTTCTGCGCTTTATCTCACCTTTCTTCAACATCAAATCTATAGTGAAACGTAGAATCTGTAATTATATTTGTTGACTTCTAACATATTAACGCTGTATTCATAACTTTGTCAAAAAGTTCACGAAATTGCTGTATGATTTGTATTCTTCTCTTGAACTTTGATTATAATAGGCGTGAATGTCATGAAGATTTGTCTGTTTCAGAGAAGTTCATGTTGTATTAATATTTAATGACTCCTTGCCCTATCAAATCAATTTTTTGAGGTAATAGGAGATGTTAAGGAACTTTCAGTGTTAATCAGCATCATGCATATCGTCTTACATACATATTCAAAATTTACTCTATTCTACATCATAATTGGATAAGTTTGGGATTTTAGTATCGATGAACGTGTGGTTTGAATTTCATCGAATCCGATATAGTTTTGACTAACTACTCTCCCATGAGTCAGTAGATTTACAAGCCTCTCTTTATGCTTGAGCACTGCATTGAGAAGTTAAATACAAACTACATGTGCAGTCCTAGACAATAGAATTCTTGAACGAGTATTAGGACAATTTTCTACAGACTCAGCCTTTCGAAATCTGCTCTAATTAGCAAAGAACACCTTTTCAAATTTCTGTTTTGTTTGCTTGTCTCGCTTGAAATCATTTCATATGCGGCAGAAGACGTTCTATCCTAGCCGAGCCGCGGATGGATTCCAATTGAATAGCTAAATTCTGAATGGTTGGAATAGAATAACGGAAAAATATTGGCAGAATTTTCAAGAATAACGATAAAGTAGTACACATCAACCGTTCTGTACTAGTTGATAATTTTGATTCCTCAATTAGCTTTTTGCATAGCGAATTTTTGATTCCTACCTCTTTCCACATTTCTATTTTGAACCGTTCTGTTTATGCTATTGAGCCCTGCTTTTGTGATAAAAAAGTTTCTATTAAATATTTTCCAGAAAGAAGAATAAGTAAGAAAATTAAATGTAGCATATTCTCGTCACTTAAGGATTACAAAAATACTTTAGCTCAGATTCATTCTTTGACTATCTTTAATCGTAATCGTTTTGCTTTAAAATTCCTGTCCTCGAACGCTTAACTACCATTATATCAAAGAAGTAGAGTTAAATCTCCCTACAGTTAGAGTTTAACCCTTTAAAATCTTCCGTACAAGTCAACTAGCTATGAAACTTACTCACTTCTATAAGAATTCAGGGCAGAAATATGGTCGGAAGAACCGCACTGTATTTCTCATTCCTAGTCTGAATGAATACATTTGAGTACGGTTACCCTATAAAATAAGGAGCAAGTGGCCGTTATCATACTGAAAATTTATTAAAAAGAAACGGATACAGTGCATTACATGCAGACCATTTGTGCAGATAAGCTATTACCCTCCTCCATCAAAACGTAATGAAAACTTAATATGGACTACGCCTAGTAGGTCCTGAGTCTCTACCTCGAACCAGATTAGATTTTGCTACAATGATGTTTCTTGAATTCTATCGTACCTGTGGTTTACTCTAGAAGTGAAGAGTAGGAATGCATTGTTGATCTGAAAAATCGTTAGTTGATGGCGGCTAAAAGCAAACAAAATAGTATTGTTGTAAGATAGGGTAATGAAGAATGGCAAATAAATATCCAGAACAGTAATTTTAACTCCGAGCAGAGGGTAGTCAAAATAAGTTGTTTCAGTATCCAGTCCGCTAATTCAAGAATACATATGATCTGGCTCAACACTGTTGACTGGATAGATAACCAATGGTATTACCTTAATATGTTGGTACTGTGTGAGATCACTTAAATCGTCAATACCCCACAGGTCACGATTCAAATTCAGAACAATTTGGGATTCCAGATTACCTGAATTTATTGAAGCTCGTCTACCGGTAAGAGCGTGTCCTACTTTCGAGAACAATCGTTCACATATGCTAGAAGTAGTCATCAGAAATCTTGTGTGCTGATATCTTTTTGACAAGTCTTCGTGATATAACTTTAAGCGTTTCTGCGCGTGCTCCACGAATGATAAAGTTTCTGTATCTTCAGCTTCATTCCTTAACGATAGTAACGATACAGCACGCTGCTCTTCTCTCGAGAATGTATCGAAATTCCCTCTTTGTAACTTGACCAATGCGGATTAAAATTCAGAGCAGTAAACCACATTGGCGTCCCACTTCCATCTATTAACAGTTGTGGGTCACTCATCCATAAGAGCATCAAATAAAGCCCGTACGTAACTGACTGTCGTTCGTCATTTCTGAATTTCTTTCGTCATTGACTAAGAGATTTCTGAAGTTCAATTATCATGTCAACTTGTCTGCTTTCTGCAACTGACAACAACGAATAGTCAACATCGGCAGAGTCTAACGGCGGCAGAGATATCTTCAACTGATTGTATCGAGCCAAAATTTCAAAATGGAATTCCACGTCGTACTTCGAAGTTTGTGTCGCATTGGTGTCGACTTGCCCCAACGTGCACTTAGAATTAAATTCCTTAATTTTAACCTTTGCCGATTCTTCTTGCCGAATAGATACTCTTCGTCGACAAGAATATCCTTGACATCCAAATTTAGTCTGTGGCTTTCACACCCATTCATAGAAATTCCTGTCTCAGTTGATATGGACCGATTAACTGAAACTTTATCACCAACGATTCCTTAAATATTAGACATTGACTTCTTATAAATACCGAATATGTAAGTGATGAAGTCGGTGTTTCTTCGGTGCATAATGAACTTTCATCATTTAAAAGCGATAATGTAAATAAGCTTGTTTCGAATCCAAATGAGTTTTTGGAAGGAACCGATGCACACTGCGGTACAGTGTATTGAAAGAGATGACCAGCCATCGAAAACAATCGCTATTTTGTCCGGAAGCTCGTCTGCGATTTATGCTTCAACCAACTCGGGTAGATGAGGCCATTATCGGATCAATGTGGAAAAAGAGAGAGGTTCAAGCTAAACATTGTCTCGAATAACTTTCTTTTCAACTCATGAAAATGGAAGAAGCCCGTTCACAATGAAATCGAACCACCCATAAAACTTCTTCTTCATGAAGAATGCGTCGATTTCAGATTGTTAGAAAGAACCATCAGCTGCGATAGAGTAATTTGGATGTGCCGCATGAATGTGCGATGCCAAGTTAGAGTAAGTTGAACCAGTTCTCTTCGTCCTTACGCCCACACTTATATACGAAAAATTTACTGAAATCGTCTACAGGTGAGAAAAATGCATCTGACAGCTGCCGTCCGTAGCCGTAGTTTGCTCGCATCTTGTTTTCTGGGTGTTGTAGTGGCACTCGGCACTAGAGTGGAGATTGGATACGAAATCAGAATACCGTAATGTTTATTTATCGACGTATGCGACCGTACGATTATTCGTGATATCTTTTCATTACGATAGATACATATCTAATATCGTCTGTATCAAAAGAAATAAGTATTTTTCAGGATTATATACGAATACATCCTGTCCAAGTTATTTTCGACCAGGCTTTGACTCCGAGAAAGCAAATATCGCTCTGTCGCTTAACCACAGTTTTGTTGAAAAATTTCAAAAAAATCTTAAAAATTGTCTTTTGTAGTATTCTCTTATCCATACTACGTGCAAATAGATGTTGTGCATCATTTCTCAATGCTCGTGATAGATGTTCAAGCATCATACACGAGAAGTAGATTCAAAAGAAGGCTTTTCCATTTTCGATGTTTTTCAAACCATTGTTCTACCTACTCTACGATTCTCGAAATCTTGTTCTACTCCAGAAATTGAGCCTTCGTGCTCGCTCTTAGCTGCAGAAGATCGTGATTAAGCTATCCATTTTCCGTAAGAGGCGTAAAATCGATATCTTTATTTGTAGATATGCTAACATTACTGCAATCTGGAAGATTGTTTGTTTCTACAAGACTGTCTACGAGAAAAGGTCCATAATCAGGAATCTAATGAAATCAAAATATCCGCGTCAACGCACTCAGGGAAGGGTGCTGCACGAAAATTCTTCACTTAACTTTCTTAAGAAATTTTCGGACGTGGAAGGGATAGTGGTGGAGCGTATGTTAACGACAGGGCTCTCAGAAATAAGTTTTCGGATCAACCAAGATTGGATTGATAGAGAGGGATGATTGAAGAGTGTAAAGCAAGTTGATGGCGGTAGATAGAATAGGTAGGATAGAACTACAGATATAAGAACAGAATAGAAGAGAAACGACATAGCGAAAGGAATAACGTTCGAGTGGCATGAGATAAAAATGTATCGATAAATCCCTCTGTGAATTGAAATTATCGTTCTAGAAGTAAACCAATATTATCACCAGCGTTTTCTACCTGTAGGTAGAAAACGCCTGCGCTTTAAGCCCACCTTACTGCCGTGGTCAGCTTCCGGGATTGGACAGATTCCGGGGTACCTAAGTAGTGGCCGATTCGACGAAATACAATAGAGAAAATAAGAAAATTAGCATATGATAACCAATCTGTGCCAGTGACATCTTGCGGGGTTGGTCATCTTACGGGAGAGTCTTAAAACGAGGTTCTACAGTGTGCCTGAACTTATGTTTCAAAGCCTCCCGTTATAGCTTTACAGTGTTTGATCTGGCCCGAAGGGCCGACCTTAATACTTGTACCGTACATCTACTGTACTGTGTTGTTTGATGACATAAATTACAGATTCTATTTAATGCTAGATTGCTGACAGAGACGTTCATGATCTTACAGAAACGTCGTGTACAATTTTGAAAAAAATCTGCTCGCTCTAGAGAAACATCATTGTCTGTCGCCCACCGCGCTGAGGAACACTAGGGAACGAAGCAAAACGCCTAACAGCGAACTGAGCTGCACGTCGAAATCTGCTCAGGTCTCGGCTTCCTCGTAACCTGTTCTCAGAAGGTCATGAAAATTTGATTTGAACCCACTTGTTCTCCCGTCTGAAGAACTTTCTGCGTCGACTGCTAAGTTTCTGCGATGCCTTTTGCCAACCGTCGAAGTGTTGGCTACTTTTACGATCCCGATGTCGGTAACTTCTACTATGCCCAAGGGCATCCAATGAAGCCACATCGTATGCGCATGACGCATAACCTTCTACTTGCGTACAACATGTTCGAGAAAATGGACATTCTGGTAAGTTTCTTGTTTCTCTCTGCTACTACTCTCGCGCGCGCCTTCTAGCAAACACAGACTGACCCGTTCTGAAGACTTCTCCTCGTGCAGCAGACCGCGAAATGACTCGATTCCACTCTGATGAGTACATCAACTTTCTCAGAATTGTTACCCCGGACAACCAGAGAGAACACGATACGGCCCTTTCGAGATTCAACATCTTAGAAGACTGCCCAGTTTTTGATGGGCTTTGGGAGTATTGCCAAATTGCTGCTGGTGGCTCGTTGGCTGGTGCGACTCGGTTGAATGATGGCGAAAGCCAAACCGTCATCAACTGGGCTGGCGGTCTGCATCATGCGAAGCGCTCCGAAGCATCTGGCTTCTGCTACATCAACGACTGCGTACTGGCCATTCTGGAGTTGCTGAAAGTTCATGCCCGTGTCCTGTATGTTGACATTGATATTCATCACGGAGACGGTGTTGAGGAAGCATTCTACACCACTGACCGTGTGATGACTGTGAGCTTTCACAAATATGGCGACTACTTCCCTGGTACTGGCGACGTCACTGATGTTGGTATGGGCCGCGGAAAAAATTATTGCGTCAACTTTCCGCTCAAGGACGGTATTGATGATGAGAGCTATCGCGAAATATTTATTCCTGTGATGCGTAAGGTTATGGAATTTTACAGTCCTGGAGCTGTGGTTCTGCAATGCGGTGCGGACTCTCTCTCTGGCGACCGCTTGGGATGCTTTAATCTGAGCTTGAAAGGTCATGCACAATGTGTCGATTTTTTCGACTCTTACGACGTTCCTTTGCTCCTATTAGGTGGTGGCGGGTACACAATCCGTAATGTGGCTCGCTGTTGGGCCTATGAAACATCTCGTGTTATTAATGCGGACATCACCGATGAACTTCCGTACAATGACAACTACGAGTTTTACGGGCCCGAGTTCCGACTTCATATTGCCACCAACAATATGGAAAATCTCAATACGCGCGAGTACCTCGATAAGACGAAAGAGAAAATCCTCGAGCAACTGCGCAACCTGCAGCACGTACCGAGCGCCCCTATTATGGATGTACCGAGAACAGCACCACTTGGTCTGCATAATCGTGACTACAACAGCGATAACGACGATCCAGATGTGCGGAAGAAAAACAGCAAACCCAAATACATCCAGGAATACGACGACTCTGACGAAGATGATGACCAATATTTAACATCACTTCCTGTAGCTCGTCGGAAAGTCAGAAAGTCGAGCTTTCCTCGTCGCAATGTATCCAAGCCAGCGCAGCGAACAACTTCCACAAGTTCGCCATCGAATTTCCTGACCACAGGAAATGAATCTTATCGTGCTATACCTGGCTCTTCAACCATCGTGAATGGTGGACTGAACCGTGTTCATCACCCTAGTCTTCTTGTGAATACTTCAGAAATGGGTGACACAGCAGGTATGTCGGACGAACGAGTACAAACAGCTCGGCACCATGCACCTGACGATATCGTTGATAGCTCTAGAGCAGGAAAACGGAAAGAGGAAGAGAAATCCGCCAGCATTTCATCGAGTGCAAAGCGGTCTCGTCCTTCTGAGCCTGCAGTAAACACTACAACGAAACCGGGCAGTATTGAGCGAGATGAAATGGTTGAGGAACCAGTTGACCGTATGGACATCTCTGAGCCAGTTTCGAAGTCAGGACCGCACGTTGATGGGGAGGTTGCATCGCCCGTCCATTCGGGAAGCCTTAGAGGGGCATCATTATCTCCATCTCGTAAAGTACCAGAGACAGAGTGTGCAGGAACACAAGAGAGTGTGGAGAAAAAATCGGCACCTGCAAAAACTCGAGATGTCGAACATGCGGCAGAACCTAATGTTGCGAAACGATTACGTCCAAATGAAAGCGCAGGGCAGTGGAATGAACACAAAGAGCAACGGAAACAGAAAGATACTGATTCCACGAATGGAAAGAGTAGACAGGAAGGCGATGGGAAAGAGGCAGATATGACTATGACCGGAGAGATGGAATCACCTACATTATCAGGAAGTTTAAGAGGATCATCGTTGTCGCCGTCGAAGAAGGCACCAGAAAGAAGTGGTAGTGCCGAAAACGTTGGGAAAGGAGAGATATCGAAGAAACTAAAGTAGATTATGTAAAGTGGAGAAGCAAGAAATTTTGTACCTGGACAGATCGAAGTGAATATAGAAGACGCCGGCCGAGAAGGGGAACATCATGAGAAGGCGTGGCAACGCTGGATCACTGGTCCAGTATTGTACCAGTTGGCGAACCTGTTTCGTTGTTACAGTACTCGTCGTTAATGAGTCGTGTATTGCTGGTGTGAGGAATCCGACATTGTTGATTGAGTCTGCAATTTGAAGGGAAATTTCATGGAATAATCTGTACTGTTGTTGAACGGTGAAGTACAGTTGCATGTTGGTTCAAATAGAGAATCGAGATTCTACTGTAGGAGTGTGAACTTATTTGAGAGGACTACTGGACTTGACTGTTAATGTACGGTACAGTGCAATACACTACCGTACTAGTCAAAAAGAATCTACATATGCAAAAGGTTGGACAAAGAGTGAGTGTGAGAGGTGTATGAGTTACTGATCGATCATCGATTTTTGTTCACAAGGCATTGATTGAATCTTGAAACACACACTCACACAACTCAAGAAGTACATACAAAGCACAATGGAATGGTCTGTCAACATGGGAAGTACAGTACAGTAAACTACTGCTCTTCACTCTGCACTCTGGCAAGCACCAGGCGTAGATGATGTCATTTGATATCGAGTGAACATGAGTTTCTTCAGTACCCCAGCGCGGTGGTCTTTTAACACATTGAGTAAACAATCGATACACTCAGTTGTTGCAGTTTCTAAACAGTACAGCATGATATAGGATCGAGTCATCTCCACTGCGGTGCTGCACAGTACAGTACCAGTATCGGTATCATCAAAGATGAAAGAAATAGCACGACATTGCAGTGAGAAGTACGGAGTAAAACAGATATATAGCACTGAAGAGAGTTGAGTGTCAATAATGTCATGTCATATTTATTTAAACTGAAGTACAGTATAGGTCGTATTGATCAAATTACTGTAATCTGATGTATAGAATTCGATAAATTTCAGTGCTATACTGCAAGGAAAGGATTAATCGAATGCAATTATTCCTTTCTCATGATTACGATTTCACTTTTATAATTTTTGAGGCTCAGAAATTGTCCACAAATAATTCACTGTATTGAGTAAATTTACAGTACCGCACAATATACAGACCTCCCTTTCGATTGTGTGCATAGGTTTTGGACAAAACCTACCTCTCTCACGGCAAATAAACCGCCACAATCTGACCGTTTGTAATTAAATCCCTAACCGCAACCGGGCATTGCACCCAAGGTATAATGAGGCCTGTAGAATAGTAGTACTATAGACAAACAAAAAGCATGAAAAAAAATCGACGACAACGTTTGACTTCGGAGCAAAAATTCTCAATTATTGTTCAGCTGGAAAAGCGCCGAAATCAAAATGTGAGCTGTACAGTTGATGAAATCGGTAAATGGGCGAAGCAGAAATTAAATCTAGGAAAAATTCTTCATCGAAATGCTATTTTAAGAATTAATCGTGAAAACGATTTTCTCAAAAGTATAATAGTGAAAGTCTAGAAATCGCAATCGTTCCATGGATTTTAGATATGTAGGAGAAAAAAAGTATTTATTTCAGGTGAATTAATCCAAGACCAAGCACACAGAATTAAAACACTTTCAAATCAAAAAACGACCGATGACAATCAACTGCATTTGAAATTCAGTACTAGTTGGCTCCAAAAACTTAAAAATTCGGAACAATTTTAAATGCTACAGATTTCACGGTGATACTAGTAATGTTGATTTGTACGTCATCAGTTCGAAACTACCTGTATTGCAAGAAAAAATAAAAAATTACCCCATGAAAGTTATTTAGAATGCAGAAAAATTTGGATTGATTATCAAATGCCTCCAAACAATACTATAGCACGAGCTCAAATTCCTAGGCGAAAAAAGTAGGAAAAAAGAATGAGCTCTTTAGTCTGTTGTAATGCCAATGGAACGGGGAAGCTGTGTAATGGACTAGCGGTAGTTCTGATAGTTAGTTGTCATAAAACCTACTTTGCTATGCTTAGATTAAACCTTAATGGGAATCAGGTGTGTAATATGATTAACCTAGCTTTTTAATTAGACTACTGTAAACCTAACGAACTCTAGCCTGAACAGCACTGCTGCACGACGCCTGTGGCAAGTTAACCGCCATAAATTCGGACAGAAGGACTGGATGTGGTACTTTTATGCCGCAAATTCTATCTTTAAACCAGATGATGTTAACTATAAAGGCGAGTTCCACACCGATCAATAAACCTACAAAACTCTCAAAGCCGTTAAAACAAAAACGACACTTTTATTGGATGTATGTTCTATGATAAATGACACTACCTCTCTAATTAATAACCTAAGGTTATTTACTGACTTTTTGGCCATTCAAGTCAATGATCACAGTGTGATCGTCGAAGTTCTATTTAGAATTGATGATTTGTAGTTAACTTAGGTAGTTTAGCAACTATTATAAAGGTTCAGGGACTCCTCCACCTTGCTCTTTCGGCAAGCACAAACGGAGTAAACCTCTCCAGCCTTAATAAACACTGCAGCGTCTAAAAGCTTTCAAGTTAAGTACCTCAGAGTTGTCCTACCATCCATCCTCTAACCATCAACAGTGAGTCTTTGCGTCCTTGTCCACCCTAAGCATCATCGTAGACTGTCCACATTCGGTTCAAGCTGTTAATTTTTTCATTGGACAATCAGATAATCCTGGCTGTTTCAATCGCAAAACATCATCTGAACTAAATACTTGTTGTTGTGCAAGCAGCCCGTGAGCAAAAACTCCCAGAAGACGTGTTGCATTAATTTTAGACGATGTATCTGCGCATGGCAAATAAGAATATCTTCCCGATCTTCTCAATGTGCAAGTTATTTATCTACCTAAAAATACTACTGCATTTTAACAACCTTATGCTGTTCTTGTGATCGCTTTTTTAAAGAAACAATACAGAAAAAAGCAGTATCAGCGTGTTTTGTTGCTGATTAAAGATAACGGTACAATAAGTTTATACAACATGAATTTGTTAGAAGCAATGAGATAAACTCGTTTCAACTGGGATGAAATTGATGGAAAAATCATTTATAATTGCTCGAAAAAAAACTGAAATAATAAATTCGAATGCTACTACGTATATTCAACAACAAAACAAAGAAATCTAATTTTTTTATTATGAAGTAGAAGACGATTGTGTATGTTCTATTACGGAATCAGAATTGGTACAGATAAGCTGAAGACAATAAAGAAGTTGAATTTGAATGATCGAAGTAGAAATACATTTGCAGTGCGATCGTACTTGCAAAATTACTAATACTCACATGATTTCTCATTTGGAATCAAGCTACCAACTATAATTCAATTGTGCGTTCTATGTACAATTATTCCTCTCATCTCTTCACTGTCCAAAATTTTAGATCTATTTTCGTCCGATTTATTTGTTTCATAAATTTTTTGTCGTCACAATGAAGTAGATTTAGCTTACTGCACTCTAACGAGCAGTAGATTATTGTCAAATTAAGATCCAGAATGCTACTTTGAAAACCGAATTTGTCCTGAAATTAGCTGTTTTGATGCCTTTTATGATCGATATTACGATAGGAGAGAGATGCGTCTTCTGCAATTTAAGATCTTTAAGGTTCCTCGAGAAATCTGTGAACAGGAGTACAGCCTACGTCTTATTCCGGAAAATGTATGTAGAACCGAATAAGGACTGCTGGATGACCGAATTATCACGGAACGTTTGTGCTTTCGAAGAGAAATAGAATGCAAAGAATAAAATTTGTAAAAGCTCAAATATACTAGCAAAGTAGGGGATGTGTTGTTTGATTGAAATCCGATGGTGTTTTGCTTCGGTACAGTCCAATTGATTACTGACAATTCGGATGTAGTCCAACCCTCCGGAATTGAATCTGATCGTGCTTTGTTTCGCAACAGTTCAACTGATTATTGAAGATTCAGTTGAAGTCCAAACCTCTACAGTTATGGTTTCTGTAGCTCAGCTGTAGCTTAACTTTCTACTCTCCTCTATGTCTGAAGTGAGGCCCTACGATCGGTAGCTATCAATTCTAGTAGAAACGGTTCTACTTGCGCCTTTTTCTGCACTCTGATATTGCAAGGATTTGAAACTCTGCCTTGCTGTGCAGTAAACCCAGGTGCACAAGATCGAGAGGGAGGACTGTACTTCACTCATCTTGTGTCTGTCTGTGTGTGTGTTATTGAGGAATATCACTATTTTAGAATCGGAAACACATAATACTGCTGTAATGCGCCGTACAATTTACATTACGTAGACTATCCAATCGATGCCCGACCTTCCCAAATACGCTACTACTGTACTTGTGCAGTACCCATATTGTACGGTACCCTACCACAATTCTAGAAACAAATGAGAATGTGAATTTGTAGCTCTAGGCAGTGTAGCTCCCCACAATTAAAATTTATTCAAATTTCTACATTTACTGACAATCAATACTTGGTTGATCCACCTCTATTTTCCTCAACCATTTTCAAGCGCGACGGTATTCATGAAACAAGATTGTGAGAGCACGAGTAAGGCATATTATGCCAAATGTCGGATAAAATATAAAAAAGCTCATTAGGATTAGACGGAAACACAATTTCTTCCGTAACCTCTGCTTTATTATTCTCCACATATTTTCTATTGGGTTGAGGTCTGGGATTTGAGATGGTCACTACATCCGATTAATAGACTTGGTATACAAATTCGTGGTAATAGATTTTGCGCGGTGTGGTCCACAATTATCTTCTCGTAGATTAATCAATGCAATATCTCTATGAATATCTCGCTTGAATGGTTGGATGCGAGCATCAATTATAGAACGGTACGTATGCTGATAAAAATTTCCGTTGATGCCAACAAGTCTTGTCCGTCCTTATTTTGAGAATCCCGCCCATACACTAACACTTTGATAACCAGATTAAAAAGTATGTACAGTGCATCGTTGCTTCCATCTGTAACCTTGACGAAGCCATACATGTAGTCGATTCTTGATAGGTCTCACAGTGAAAGTAGATTGATAAGTAAACAATACGTTATCTTATTGTTCGTTTGTCTACTCCTTGTGTTTACGTGCCCAATTCAAGCAAGCAAGTAAATGACGAGGAGTTTTGAATGGCTTTTGTACATCAATATTGGAAGACATACGTAGACGTTTTATCTATTTCTTTCCTGTACTAACACTCATAGTAATTCCAGTGTCACATTCAAACTTGGTACCAATGACAAATAGAGGTTCAAAACAATTTAAGATTACATAATTACGAGACATATGTAATGAACGTGGAGACGACTTGAATTTTCGACCCAGTTTCTTAGAGATTTTCTTGTACTTGTCATCTTTGTACCGCTTTACAATGTTGCAAATAGTAGACCGGGACATCTTATAGTAGTCAGCAATATATGCGACTCTCATACCAACCATTCTCATATCATACACACACTTCTTTCGCTCAGGAGAAACTTGGAGAGCTCCCTTTTTTCGTGCCATGGCGACTTTCGATTTAGAATCACTGCCTGTTCCGTTTAAATTTTTAATAAATTTATCAGAGGTCAATTCAATCAATGTAGTGTGATCATTGATTTTTACTGCTCCTCTACTTGTTTCTAGAATTGTGTTAGGGTACTGTACAGTAATGGTTCAGTACTTACATCTTATATGCCCATACATTTGCCGGTAATCCGAATTAAGAGTTCGCTGTTAGGCCTCGAATCTGAACTTTTGGAGTAATACTGTGCTCTGTCAGTAGGGCTACAGTGCGCTGTGACCGCGAAGGCAAAAAAATTCTAGAAATGGTTGGAATTTACATTCACTCACCTCACTTCTCTAGCACAACCTCACAACCTCACAACTCATTCCTCACTGGTTCGTTTTTGATACAATATGTGATACTGTATCGCTAAACCTTATTGAGATACACACGGTATTGTAAACACAACACACACTCGTGCTCGCACACTCGCTCGCTCTCCAAACTTGCTCAAGGTTATCAGATTTACCACGAGAAATATATTGCATATCTCGTCACTGCCTTCTTATATTCACCTCATTTTGTTTGAGCCAGAGACCGGGGACTGCATGTTATAGGCTGAAACTAATAAAAAAACTCCCCAGTAACCCCAAATACACGTGCACAGCTTACAGGTTGAATGTAGAGAAACTCGGCGGAGAAATACTGTGCTTCACGCTGCTCGTGACTACAATCCACTCTGTCCCAATTTGTTACGAATGACATTATTCTTGTATGGAAACTATTTCCCTTCGTACTATTTCTTTGAATATTTGTTAAATCTAAGAGATTGTTTTCTTTGTAAACCTTGAATTTCTTCTTCACTGTTCATCGTTAAGTATTCCCTAATTTATATTCCCTTCGTAAAACACATTGATGTGGATAACACGAGAAACTTGAGTGTTCGACTACAACTTCAAAAAATGAACCTACGAAAAGTATGGAGAAACTTGCGCGTGACCGCTCGTAGAAATAGCGTGACTCTCAACCCCTAATGAATTTCGTCTCTTCACGGCAATACGAATGGCTTTATATGTGTTCAACTCGTTCCTCATCTGGTCGCTTTTCATGTGTGTGCTGGTCGCGCGAGAGTGGTCTTTAACCCTCTGTCGCTTTACTCGATGCTATCGTCCACTAATCTGCCATTATGAAGTCGGCTAATTCTGCTCTTCCTTCGAATCCCACTACCGTCAAAGAGAATGATGATACTTCTTTCGCGTCGTTCGCTTCCTTCACTCTCAAGATGCAATCCGTTGCTGATACACAACATCAACTATCGTCTCAACATGTTGCGCCAACACCCATCAAGCCTTGGAGAAAGTGGTTAGTTCAATGGGATGTCACTCATTTCGCTATCGCCCTTGCATTTTCCGCGTTTGCCGCTATGTGGAAAAGTGTTTGTATCAACTACACTAGACTCGACGTTCCGAAGGCTTTGTTTAGTGTGCTGTGGGTGGGCGCAATCATTGTTCTAGTTGTGGTATTAGTTCTCTACATCGCACGCTTGGTAATTTGGCCTGAGGCCATCCGTTTTGATTTTCGTAATCCTCGCATGGTAAGCTTCTTTTTCGTTCCCGTGATTATTGGTTCCATTCTCGCTATCGGTGCGCCGGTTTATGTGATGAATGCCATTGCGCATAAAATCGCCTTCTTCATCTTGGCTGCATACCAAACCGCCCTGAGTTTATTCCTCTGCGGGGAGTGGTTGTTTGGTTCTGCACTCATAGACGTGGTACATCCTGTGGTATTCATGCAAGTCATTGGCTATTTCTTGTTGGCTAATTTAGCGGCTCGATTATTTTACGTTCAATTGGCTGTCGCTTGCATGTCGGTGGGTGCAATTCTATGGTTTCTACTGTTTGTCACCAACTTCCAACACACTTCAACTGCATTGGAGCGACGCTCTGAAAAACCCCAACCAACTTTTTTCCTATTCATTGCACCTCCTGCTCAAGCTGCTATTGCATTGTTTCTAATTGGTGCTGCACTGGAAGGTGGTGGTGGAATTCCTAACTCGATTGGACTGCTTCGAGTGCCACTTACTGTTAAATGGCCTTTGCTAGCATCTGTAGCGTTATACATCGATCTGTTCTTGTACGGTTTGATATTCAGGTTATTTCCGTCGTTCTGGGCGCACAAGTTTGCCATAGTTTGGTGGGCCTATATTTTTCCACTATCTGCGGCCGCTTCTGCAACTGTGATTAGATCGCGAGGAGACAGTGCAACAATATTTTGGCCAATATTATCTGGGGTGCTTGTTACTATTGCTACAATAGCGATGATAATCGTTACTGTGGCGACAGTATGGGGTCTAAAAGCAGGAAAACTACCATGCAACCCGAACGCGGTCACTGCATATCGAGATTACAAGGAACGGCATGTAGTGCTAAAAATGCCAACCACGTCCAATCATCCAACTGATTCCACTGGCCATACACCAGAAACGACCGTCTAACTCATCTACGTATGCTAGAACTAACTCGAACTAATTCGTTCAATTATTCCGTCACGACACTGTCTGCGTAAACAGTTTCTCGTTGCACTCGTGTATGCGTTTGTCTACGTGCAATTATTTCTGCCGAGTACACACGGAAACGACATTCTCAAAATTTGAAATCTCATATTGTCGAGGGAGACCTTCACCATAATAAATCGAAAGGACTTGAGAAGATGGTTGAAAAGAAGCCACAAGCACATTTACAACTGGAATTACATTCTTACTCATCGTCAACTGATGTGAATCGAATCAAGATTGAGAATTATCGGCTTAAGTCGAAGATCGACAATTTGGAGAAAGAAAAGGAATATGAGAAGCAACTTGTTAACAAGTTGAAGGAGGAACTTGAACGATTACAGAGGGAACGCAGCTTTATCTTATCACAGCACGCAGATGTATTGCAAGAATTGAAAGATAGACGCAAGGAGTTTGAGCAAGTCACCAAGCTAGCTATGAGTGTTTATAATGAGGCTGTCGCACTGTTAAAGGAAAAGTAACCTGTGGTCGAATAAAAGAGTGGTTAATCAGTATTTTCTGTTGCAACCAAGTTACCGATTGTCTAGAATTCGTGCAACAGTTGCATTGAATGAATCTAGAAACGCCTTTCCACCTGCACCCAACATACATCTTGATGCTAATTTTGCAATCGACTCACCGCCCGGTTTTGGCATTGTCAATTCAGACAACACTCCACATTCCCATGGTCCTCGCAATTTCGCTGACATATAAATTACTCTTCTCCCTTCTACTGTTCTCTTGGCGACTGTGAATATGTAGTTCCTCTTCAATGCTTCTTTCGTGGCATCTAAGTTCGTTGAGTATGTCGGTGCTATCGCCACTTCAGTAACTGTCTCGGTGCTGTCTGGCAATGACTGCCAAGTATTCAGGAATTGTCCTTTCGACATAGGCCCTTCGGGTAACATCATGCTTTGCATTTTGTCTCCCACATCGCACTGCCAAGAAACCACTTTTTCACCTAGCCCACTCGTAAATTTAACTGCAATTTCAAACGTCGTACCTTTCGTCAAGTCTGCTTCTTTCCCACCCTCCATCGACATAATTACTGGCACTGTTCGTCGCGGTTCAATTGATGGCGGTATTGTTAACGGCTGGGCAATTACGAGTCCAAATGCATTCTTACTAAGTTGCATACCAAAATTCGACATTGGGGCTGAGGTTCGATTCTCAAATTTCATGTTCCATGCCGGTCGTCCTATATTATCCACGGTTAAACTGCCGCTGACGAAAAGGCCGTCTCTAGAGACCAACTTATTTGACAAATCATCTTGCGGTGAAGACGTCAGTCCAATATTGATTTCATTATCTCCAAATAGCCCATCGTAGAGCGATGATGAGCCCACGGATGGTTTGCCGTTCGTGGTTGAAGCTGTGGGAATATGACCACCTGGCATCACATCGGGAACAAAACTGGGTTCTTGTCCATTCGCATCAAGACCAAGCAAGTCTTCTTCTTGCGTGACACCGGAATTCGGAACATAACTACGAACGCGTTCACGAACACCGTTAAATTCTGCAGCTGGCTTGTGATAGACAGCAGCAAGGGTCCCCAAAACTGATAAAAGCTCTTGCAGCAATTTCGGATCAAGATTGTGCGACTCTGCGTTAATTGCTGGTTTCTTCGCCAGGACCACCTTTCTCACCTGATCACGGTTCGCCTCAGCAAGGCGTAAGTACATGAACCCTCGTTCTCTAACATCAATATTGACACACTCAACAGTGGCATACTCCGCGCATCGCCGAAAGCTATCTTCTGCTTCGCTTCCACACACGATTAGTGCCTTGAAGCAAGCCGAAAGAATTTGAAGTTGAACTTCAGGACCCTCTTCAGGAAGCGTTTCGAGTATTTCATTCAAGACCTCAACGACTCCTGGAATACTGCCGGCATGTTCACCGATAATCCATACAAGAGCAGAACGTGCCACAGGATCATCAATTACACTGGAAGCTTCGCAAAGAGCAGAGATGGCAACATGAAATTGACCCGGAAAAGCTCGAAGAATGTCTGCAAGTGCGACAGCAACCTCTTCTACAATATGAGGTATACGCTTTTCCAGTAAATCAATAAAAAGAGCGACGCCACGATCCGCAATAGTCGGTACCTTGACAATCACTCGTCCAATAGATGCAACAGCTCGACGTACAAAAGCCACATCTACCTCACTAGTATATTCTTTGAGCTCGGCGAGAATCACTTGAACATTTGCAGGATTACTAAGACAAACCATGATATCCAGCTTTTCCACTTTGACGTACAATGGGTCAGAGTAAGACACGAAAAACATTTTGACGTCCGCATTCAGCATTTCTGGGTGAGACTCGGCCAGCAAACTTATGTTACGGAGGGCGACAAACTGAAGTTCTGGTGGTGCAGTCATCAATGACAACAGGGGTGGAGAGATTTTCTTTGCTAGAAAACCGCGCTTTGCATCCGAGTCTAGAATCGGCAAAAGTCCAAAAATGAGACGTACCGCAGACAATACAACAGATGAGTTCGAATGCTGCAATCTCGGAACCACGCGTTCAACCATCATATCAGCTTCATTCGAGGATGATGGCCGATAACGAGAAACGGCGTCTAAAATGAATACTTGGCCCCACTCAGTACATTCAGACAATGATGCGAGAAATCGGGGAACTGTTGAAGATGAAAGTTCAAATATGTTCGGGTCGTCCGACATGTTGGAAATTTCGGCGAGGGCGGCGACTGCATTGGCAACAGTCATCGGATTGTTGGCGGACAAAAGTTTTTGAAGATCACCAATAAATCCTTCATCACGTACCACGTTCGGGTTGGTGTCATATAGTTTTGCAACGGCAATTGCTGCAGTTTTTTGTACGTACGGATCATTATCTGCTAGTGCAGCACGTAACGGGTCACACAAATACTCAGTGACATTTTCAAGGGGAATGAGGGCCATGGTTCGAACGGCGAGAGCACGAATGAGAGGATGTGGATCGGCAGCGTCCTTGATAAAGGTGTTAATGACGAGAAGGGCGAGTTCCGGATTCGACTTGGCATAATTGATAATGTAGAGATATACAAGCTTCTTCATTGCGAGATCAGAAGCGGTGTTCTTGATAACATCTGTGAATAACGATGACACATCCTTTCCAAGAGTCATAGCTGCCACAGTTCGCTTGAGAGCGGTCTTCCGCTCTTTAGCTACATTGGAGTTGAGACCCTGTCTTAACTCAAACAGCTCACCATTTCTTCCAGAATTGTACAATTTTCCGTCTGGAGCCATCTTCTCGAACGTCCCAATCTACTGCACGATGACTTCGAACCCAGTCAACGATTTCGCAGAGTGACGTCAAATGGTTCCTAAAGTTTGGTCTCGATCGCTTTCCATAAAATCATTCACAGCGGTACTGTATGACTAAATTATATGGGCTACTGTATGGTTGCTGTACAGAAGTGGAAAAATGAAATTACACTGCTGTGCTGCGTAGACCTACAAAAGTCACTTGAGTAAGAGTAGGTATGAACCGAGTCGACATCAAAGCGAATTTTGCTCATTCAACTTTGAAAGTACTCGTTGTTTCTTGCGCGCCTCGCGCGTTTGTGCGCGCGCTTATTGGTGTGAACGCTATGGGTTCGGATGCGCTGGGACCTTCGGAGATGAAGCTTCGAATAGGAATGCCCGACGGGCATGTTGAGACCATGCACGTGTCTTCATCTTCACTCCTTAGTGAGTTAGTAGACCATATCCGCACTCTCGCCACACTTGACCCTTCCAAAACACGAGTGCGTCTAATAACTGCTGGACGGTTATTAAATGACTTCAACTCGCCACTCGGTTCTCAACTTAGTAATGACGACTTCATTCACGTGGCTGTGTCTGATGCACTCCCACCACAACCTAATTCACCATCACCACCAGCTTCACCACGCTCCTCGTCAACACAACCAGCAGTTGTCATCACTACTGGTGCACCTGATGGAAACGGTGCTGAAGTTCGAATTGTTCTCCATGACCTAGGCGAGCGTGCCACAGAACGATTAACTGCTGCGGGATTTACTCCTGAAGAAGCATCTGCGTTAGCCACTCAGCTACGTCGAGTGCGAGCTGAAATGACAGAGATGCGAGCCGCATCTAATCGTGAAGGTCGCATTCGGAGTGGATCAAGAGAAGGTCTGGAATTAGTAGAGGAAACTACTGCTTTCTCTATTGCGAGCACTGTAGAAGGAACGAACACAGATTTTCTTATGGGCTGTGTTTGTGGCTATTTACTTGGAGTTTTGGTGCTGGCTATGTTACTCGACAAGAACATCACGCGAAGATGGCGAGTAGGCATTGTAGCTGGTGTGGCGACTAACTTGGCGTTCGGTTTGTTGCGAAGCACTTTGAACATGCCAACGCAATTTCCAACACCTTAATCGTTTTTCAACCATCTACTACTAACTGCCTTCTAGAAACTCAATCAGGCCGTTGTGCCCCGACAGGTCAACATATCTTTACACCATCTGAGCCAGTTTCACTGCTTCACGTAATACCGGCTCTAACTGACCATGGCCGATACGCTCACTTCCATCTAAGTCACTGAAATCAAATGTTTTTCTTTCTAGCATTCCTCGCATTTCTGCGGTTCCGAGTTTAGAGCTCACTGCCGCCAGGTACAGTGCCGTATTTTGTAGTCGGGTTCGAAGCTGCTGATCACTGATTTGCTTAGCTTCGCTCGATATTAGTTGCCAAATATGGGCTTCTCGTTGAACACATTTCCTCCAGATATGGTCCGAAAGCGCGGCAGCCTTCTTCTCTTCAAGGTTTGAAAACTTGACCGCCTCAAGTGCCACAGTTATATGCTCAGACAACTTCCTGCTCTCTATCGGTGCCTCGTTCACGTACTTCTCCACGAGCACCTCCGGTTCCAACATAGCATTGTAGACAGTTCGGCCCTCGTTCAATCTAGTCTGGACATCAGCAAGATAAAGAATGCCTCGTACGAATTTGTCTTCTTCTTCGGCTCTCTGCTGATTACCGACAATGGAATCAGCCATTTTATAGCCCTCTTGCTCCTTAGTACTATCCAAATTGCATGCAATGACACACAACTTTGCGACACTCGCCAAAACTTTCGTACTTTCTAAAGAATTCGGGCGTCCCGGCTCACTAACAGCACGAGTCTGATTGCATAATGCATGTGCAGCCTTCCGCAGATAATCTTGTGATAGCCAATGCATCCATTCTAAGTTGTATGCACCAGCGCGCTCCTCTTCGAAATACGAAGATAGCAAATTATTTATCTTCTCAGATCGTACAGTATGGCTTCCGTCCCCATCATGACCTCTTCCTTTCAGAAGTAGTTTGACTTCTCCCTTTTCTTCCAACCAACGAAAGGCATACAGTCCAAATTCATCTCCAAAGTGATCGACTGCTTTTACGAAGTATTCATCGAAATCATCTTCCTTCGTTTTCAAAGTCATGATCATTCCAAAGTCTCTATACTTCTCTGCCAGTTCGAGAGTATCGCGCATTAAACGTGCAGAACGTAGTCTTTCAAGTGCCCTCCCGCGAGCACGTCCCCAAGGTGTCTGACTGTCCCCCTCTATTATTCTGCGCCTTTTAGTTGACGACGCTAAGTTGGTTCCGGAAACAGAAGGTGATACTTCTGCATCACTCAGGGAAAGTCGAGTACATGCCAAAAGTTCGTCGGTAACTTCTGCAGCTCGGCGATACAGTATGTCAAATTCATGTTGTCTACCCCCGGAACAACGCTCCAGCGCAGATTCAACAAACACTTCAAGTGCGCCCCTAGTCTCTTCATCACAACACCAATCCTGAAAAGAGCGCAACTCATGAGAATCTCGTTCCAAGTCAGCAATAAATCCGGCACGAGTTTCGCGAGCGGCTTTAGTAACAGAGACGGCTGCCTTGCACGCTCTCTCTGTCATTGTGCGAAGTGCACGCTGGATAGTATTCGCACCAAGGGTGTTGAATTCCTGCTGTTGGCGTGCTTGAGTAAAAACTTCTATGAGACAATCGCGAAGTGCAGGCAAGAAGTAATGGAAGTGGAGAGGATATCGATAGAGATACGATGATTCATCCAAGGCGTTAGGATTCGAGCCAGCTCTAGTTCCGGCGAGTTGCAACGCCCTCGCAACTATAGACACTCCTCCAGTAAAAACAGCTTCAACTTCGCGTAATCCTTCAACATACAAGGAATTAATTTCCGATCCTGACCGAGTTCCATTAACCTCCGAACCAATAATGGATGTAGCTCCGGGATCACGTTGGTACGAAGAGGTTGAGAGCCCGGCATCACTGCTGTTTTCAACCTTTCGAATAGCAAGAGCTGCAGCAAGCTTCTCACCATGGCTAAGCACAGTGTGACGTACATCGGAAGCAAGTGCATCCCACAGACGATCATCGGTAATGGTATGCGCATCCTCACGAATACCAGCAAATACTTCTGCATCTCCAAGCAACCCAATAAATGAATTAAAAGTAAGTTGGCGCTTTTCAAGTTCCGTATCAATAAGAAGGGCCATAGGTTGAACAGCTGGATCGACAGTTGAACTAATGACCCGTAGACTTGTTTCTTGAAGAACATCACCAAGTAGGGATGTTGATGGCGAGTCATTCACAAAGACTGATCTATAGAATGTCCGCAATCCTGCCCTCGATGCACCAATCTGGCCGGCACTAAATTGGAGATGCGCAATCCACAGCAGGGTAGATATGTTGTGTTCCTCGTTCAGTGCAGTAGGAGCTTGAACAACTTGGCCTCCTTGTACACTCAACGGGGCTGGTACCCCGGATGAAACCATATGAACGGCATCAGAACATAAGCAAGCAACACAACCTCCTAATACGGAATCGGGATTCCGGCCGCTGTTTGCGTGGCTCGCGTCGAGCATGTGCAATACTTCGACATGGTCCGAAAACGATATATTTCCTTGAACCTGGTCATTTTCCTCGATGCCTCTCGCCACAGATACCCATGTCAAACGCTTAGTTTTAGGCACATGGAAGTACGCGATGCCCTCTGAAAGTGTCATGATTACATTAGCATCTTTATCTCCTTCTGTGAGTTCCCCCAAATCGATTTCCAGGGCAATATCTTGTGGAGGTTCGTTCGAAGCAGGGAACCCAATTACTCGAAAGTTTATGCGGTCACCAATTGTTTCCTGTAACAAGCAAATTAGAGAATCATCAACAGAAACAGCTGCGCTCACGATGCGCCTATCCATCGGATGAGAATTCGAGGCAGCAAGACCAAATAAATCAACACTCCAAAGCAACTTTTCGGATCCCCATAATTCACCCATTCCTCCTTCCTTAACCAAACACGCGCCAAACATTGATTTGATGGCACCTTTTCCGACAATACGATGAAATCCAGAACCAGCTTCAAAGTCAGCGGCATCCGTCCTGCTATCGCCACTGATAGACCGTAGAGCAGCATGAAATAGTTTTCCAAAGGATATGCCTGATCGTTTTCCGGCTTCAACTATAGGATCGAAGCGTTCAAGGGGCTCAACACTGGGGGAAAATTCACCCAATCTTACAATCGCTGCACTTTCGCGGCCGCCAAACACGAACAATGCATCACGGCCATCATTACCGCGCACATGCACCAAATCAAGAGCATCTACTCCGATATCATCAACTCGAGCAGAAAGAGCGAGGGCACGAGCCACACGAAGCTCTTGAGGTCTTGAAGAGGATCTTGTATCAGGATTGATATTGGAATAAACACGTAAAGAGCCAGATAAATCCAGTGCGGCGATAGCTAATCGATTAGGCTCACTCGTCCACATCGCTAAACGCGGAACACGAACATCGGTACTAGAATTTGGTGCAGGCAAGGTAAGCGGAATGGCTTCACCTGCTGAGCCGACTAGAGCAAAAAGATATGCTCTAGGGGAACCACCAGCAGCAATAACAGCATAGCCGGCAACCCCGGCGGCGCATATTGACTCTTCAATGAGACTGCCATCATTTCGCGCATCAAGTACATCTTCTACAGCGCTTGGGTAAGCGCATCGCGCTTGCAACATAATTTTGTTTTCACTTGTACTGAGGGTTGCCTGGATGACCGACGTTGGTTCGTCAAGAAAATTTAAATACAGTAGAGAATTTAATTAATGAGCAGCATTGGAAACCAAAATTCTGTATTCCAAAATCACGCGCCCTAATCCTGGGTAGCATATGAACCAATTGGTCTGCGCCGTTCGAGAGCCATTTCAAAATGAGAATGATTAACACAAGACGCACTTCTGGGATCAAGTTCCATAGCTACAAGGGCAGCCTCTCGCACGAAAGCAGCAATTTCAGCTCCAGACATGCCACCTGTAAATGAATCTTCAGCCAGCGACTCAATTCGAACATCTTTGTCAAGCGGTATACTGCGTGTGTGTACTTGTAAAATCGCAAGCCTCTCGACCAAGTCTGGCAAGCCCACATAAATTTGCAAGTCTATTCGGCCGGGTCTCAACAATGCCGGGTCGAGCAAATCTGGCCGGTTTGTAGCAGCAATGACAACAACACGTTCACCGTGAACGCCAACATTCCCACTAATTCCATCCATCTCGGCGAGTAGCTGCGCAACAACTCTAGAGTGTGCCGACGCACCCGCATGTCCATCACGAGTTGAAGCCAGGGCATCAATTTCATCAAAAAATACCACTGCCGGAGCTGCTGCACGCGCTCGCTCAAATACAGCGTGTACGGCTTTCTCCGACGCTCCTACCCACTTCGACAATAACTCCGGTCCCCTGACTGACACAAAATTTGCACGAGACTCTGTTGCAACAGCACGGGCAAGAAGCGTCTTACTGCACCCAGGTGGTCCGTATAACAGAATTCCACATGGTGGCTGCAATCGTAGTTCAGCCAATGCGGCACGACCATTCTCACTAAGCGGGAGCTCTACGCTTTCTCGTAATCGACTTTTGGCCAGTTCCTGTCCTCCTATGTCACTCCATCGTGTTCGAGTTATTTCTACTGTGACATCACGAAGACGAGACGGAATACTCAATGCAAGAGCTGCTTCAACATCTTCACGCAAAATTAAACCTTCCCCATCACGCTTCATTGCAGTTGATACTGCTCTGTTCCACACCCCTGCTATATCCGCATGCACACATCCAAATGCCATACGAGCCATTGCGTCCCCTTCTGCTTCCTTAAAATCAACCTTGCCCAGGTCTCGTGCTCTCCTGCTCACTGTCCGGAGTACAGATTGGCGCGCATTGGCATTCGGTATTTCGATTTTAATGGCGCAGTCCATCCTCCCTACTCGTCGAATTGTTCCATCCACTTCCTCTATTGACTTTGTCGTTCCTATAACGAAAACAGGAGCGGTAGCCGACCTAGAATCAAGCAATTGAGCTATTTCATGAGCGATTGTAGGTCCGTCAGATGTTTCGTTTTCATCTTGGTTATTGTAGATTCTTCTACTGTTTCTTGCAGTACTCTGGTCTCTTGCGATGACATGAATATCATTCAAAATGAGCACTGTTGGTGCATGTGTCTTAGCACGTTCGAAAGCGGCCTGTAGTATACTAATTGCTTTTCTTTGAGAGTCAACTTCTCCAGCAGTAGCACTTAATGCAGATCCATGAATTTCTTCAAGATGTACTCCAAGCTCACCAGCCACTGCTGTACTGAGCACTGTTTTTCCTGTGCCCGACGGTCCGTGCAACAGAGCACCACTGCTCAAAGAAACATTTCTGAGATTTGTTCCGAACAAAAAATTTCTTGCAACACAAAGCAATTTGTCTGCGGCTGTATTAACCCCACCGACGTCAGCAAGTTTCGGTAACTTTTGTAAACGCTCCTGAGAAGCTGAATAATTGTAACTCTGAGTACACGTTAAAGTAGTGAAATCTCTTACGATAGCTAACTGAGGTTCTGTTCCGTCAGCAGCAACTAAAGTGCGAATACACGCTGATGTTTCTACTCCAAGAATGTTGAGTGGAACGAGCATGCCTTGAACAAGAATGCGCCCAACCAGTTGGCATTTCAGTGCAACTAAGTACTCGACACCACTATATCCATATACCAAAGGTTCAACTTGCACAGAGCTAGCGCCGATAATGTCGCTCGGCATTGAATGTACACGAACATAGGATAGTTGCACGCCAGTATCGTTCTTCGGAGACTCGAAAGGTAGTCGTTCGAATCGATTCAACCGTGAATCTTCAGATCGAAGCGAGTTGCGCTTCTTTTTAGACGAACTTTTCTTTCCAGAAGAAGCAGAACTCTTTTTTGGAGTATTGGAGGGTGTACTTAGGTTCGATTTTGGCTCCATGCGAGTTACAAGCGAGCTCCTGGGAACGTTCAAAGTTTTCATGCTAATCGGATCAAGCGCTATGTATCCGGATTGAACACGAGAGTAGGGCCATATCGACACCACACACCTCTTGGTACCTCGTCTAATCAATACATTTTGCGTCACATGCCATTTTCGATGTGTTGCATCATCGACGCTTACTATGGCGGCACCTCGTTTTACGAAAAAGTCGGGCGGAACACCACGAGTATTATCCGTATGGTTGAGCAGCCGTTCCAAATTGATAAGTGTGAATTCTTCTTCGGATTGGGACTGCGCTTGCGTTTGCATTTGGATTTGCATTGCGTGATCGTCGGCTATCTAACGAGAAAATTTACAGTGTTGAACAATACTGTGCAGGATGAGCTACTCAATGAACCTGAAATGCACAGATTGTCAAACGGACAACTTTCTGCGACTAGAAGGTGTCTACAGGAGTCGCTAACGTCGCCTTAAGGTTGTTTACTGATCTACTTCGATTCTGTACTTTACATTACTACTGTACTTGTACTGTACAGTAACTTAGTTCTATTTATTGACTAATCTCCGTTTGTAGTCGGATACTAGATTGTCAAACCTGTCTTCTTTTGTCAGTTTCGTCTTTGTCTTACTTCTTTTCCTTTGCGGTTGCTGAAGCTCTTCCCTTCCTTCTTTGTGTCGCATGGTTTCATTCAACCTTCTTTTCTGTCCCTTCCCTGGCTCGTTCTCTCTTTCAGTAATTGTACTTTGCTTCGCCTCAAACCATCTTGGATTTTGTTTCTTCGTTTTTTTCTTCAGTCCTTTTGCCTCGAACTCTTTCAACTTCTCTTCTTCCTCTGCTTTCGCGACTTCCTTCATCGCTTTTCCTTTCTCCTTGATTCTGTTCAAGACTGCGACTTGTCTGGAGTCTTCGACAGAAAATTCAACTATTAATCGTCGATTCTTACCCCAATCTTGCCGCATATTCTTCGCTTTCGCATCATCGATTTCAAGCACTTTCGGTTTCATCTCTATCAACATTTCGATTAATTTCGGATTATTATTCAGTTTGTGTAGTGCCTGTAATGCATGACGATGTTCCTCGAATTGCAGAAATCCGAAGCCTCGCGACCTCTCCTTTCTATTTGGATCACGAACGACTTTCGAATGTAAAACTTTAGGACGGGATACGGGATTCTCAGTACTTGGAACTCCATACTGATTGCTTTCTGAACGTAGTACAGCAAGGGCCATGTGCTTCAGAAACTTTTCATCCACGCTTTTCGGTAGATTTCTAACACATAGCCGAGTATCAGAAACAAACGCATTCGGGTTCGAACTCAACTTAGCTTTTTTTTCTTTTGCTGCTTTCGCTCTCTTTCCCAAGTCTGCTTCTGTTAAATGGCGCCCTTCTGGTGAATCTGGTTTGATGTGCCCAATCCAGGCCAGTCTCATGTTGCGACGATCTGGTCTGTCCTTTTTTCCGTTCGGTCCCACTACCAAGTCTCTAGCTCTGTCTCGATTCACTGCTCGAGTAATAAGCAAATCACGTCCCTGAAGCGAAAACGTCCACTGATTTCGAAAAGCAGTCTTTCCCTGTGAATTATCAGATTCCGGGGTAGTATTGACGACTGCTTCTGCATCTTCCACATTTTTAAAACGCACAAAGGCTGTTCCTCGAGGTCGACCTGTCATGGGGTCTTTCACGATAACAACCTGTTCAACAGGGCCAAAGCGAGAGACCATAGCCATTCGTAAATCGAATGCTGTGGTTTCAAAAAGCAGATTTCGAACAAAGACAGTTCGTTTCATCTCTTCTGGTGTGCTCTCAGCCTTTTTTTCAACCTTTCCAGGAAGCTTTTCTGCAATCGAGTCTTCTTCGTAACTTCTTGTACCAGAAGAGACGGGATCTACCTTACCTCCGACTTTTTCTTCTGCAATATCCTTTTCATCAGACTCTCCTGCAGCAGACTTCTCTACAAATTCAGATTTTCCTATTGCAAGATCTACAGCAATAGTCCGTCCACCGATCTTCGCGCCATTGATAATTTCGATAGCACGATTCGCATCTGCGGCGAGGAAATATTCCACAAACGCGAAACCACGAGAATTCACAGCTTCTTCTTCTGAGGGAGTTTCATTCTTTTTACGCTGGTCAATGCTCAAGGACTTCGTAGACAGTGGAATGGAAATGTCTCGAACCTTCGCAACCTTCTCAAACACACTCCGGAGTTCAGCTGGACAAATCTTAAAAGGGAGGTTTCGAACTATGAGTTTGCATTTCCGGCCCCCGCTAAGTGCGTCAACACACGCCTCAAAGTCACGACAGTGTATTTGAGAGGCAGCTGCACCAGCCTCGGGCCAAGAACGAAACAATAATCGCATAGAGGTTCCATCAGCACTCAATGCAGAGGACAAAAACCCAGCTTTCGATGGGTCCTTGCTCAGTTTGTTCATCACTGCATTGCTGTTCAACGTTGCTCCAGAGATTCGAGTTCTAACAACGACAGTGCAACTAGCCTCGGAACCAGAAAGCTTACCCCTGGTCTTCTTGTTATGTGCGCGAGAATCAGAACCCTTTACTCGTAAACCTCCATCGCTCTCGATAACCTCAGAGCCCCGCTGGCGACGACGGGCAAAATCTAATTTCAAACGACGGCCACTTAGTGAGGCACCTTGGAAAACTTGCAAAGCTTTCGCTGCATCTTCTCTCAATGCAAAGTGAACAAATCCAAGACCAGTGCAGTGCGAAGAGGATGTCCCGTCTGTAACAACAAAGCTACGTCGAATGGGACCGACTCCCGAAAAGAAGCTTTCTAGCTGTTCCCCTGTCACATTTCTTGCGAGACCACGAATAAAAATGGCATTACCTTCATCACTGTTGGAACCAGTCATGACCATCGCTCTCAAAACAAAGGGTTGAATGTCTTGAACGACGGCGGCAGTGTGTACTGCTGATACAGCTTCACCAGAAATTTCCTTAGTTGGCTGCACCAAAACACTCGAAGTTGTATTTTTAAACGTATTTGTACGGAAGTGAACTGTGGTTGATCAAGAGAGTTGTACACATTTAAGCAATTTGTATGATTCACTGAAAAAATATTGCTCACACTCTTAACTGCGTTAATCCCATACTGTAGTGCACGCTACTGTACCGTATTTTGTTTTGCCTTTTTCAACAGAACATGAACGACGGGGAAGAAGCACCGTCAGAATTGGCCCGCGTGCTCGATGCTGCCAACGCGGCCCACACCAATGGCAATGGTTATTCAAACCTGAATGATGATCATGGTTTCGACGATGAGGAACTGCAGAGTCAAGCGCGCGAAGAGGAACAACGACGCGCTGCGTTCGACGCTGTACTGGAGAAAAGTTCTGCAGATTGGTCGAAAGTGACAGATCCTGTTGTGCTCCGAGATGCGTTAGTTCGTGTTCTAGACCAGATTCGTGGTCCAGTTGTTGAAACGGTTGGTCCGCCTCGCGAAGATGGCAAGACAACTGCTGATGAATCTGGTTCCAAAGCGGATGGAACTGATGCTGATGTTGATACTGATATGGAAGTAGATGGAGATGAGAATGATGACGGCGACGCGCTTATGACGGGACATGACGACTCCCGCGGGTATCCATCAAATGGTCTCGGAACCAGTAATGGCGCTGCAGTAAAACAGAATGGCAGAACGGCACCTTCATCTGAATCATCAGATAGTTTTCAAGAGCGTGCAAAGTATATCCCCTTACGGTTATCTCATGACGAACGAAAAGTGCTGCGACTTGTAGAAGCTGCTCTCAATGTTTCAACATATACAGACGGTACGTTGTGAATCAAACTGAACGCGCTTGTAAGAGAAAGAACTAACATTAACTTGTTCGTACGTTAAGAGGTGGATGTTCTTTTGTACTCCCGAATGAAAACGAGGCAACGTATCCATGCTCAAATTCGAGACCTCTGTTCAATACTCACTGGATTGGCCGTCGCATCTGATTACAATACTGGCCAAAAACTTGTCTCTAATCGCAATTTTGCTGAGAATGAAGCATTCTTTCAAACTGCGTTTGAGATCGGACGTCGTCATAAAGTAGCGAACCCTGAGAAAATGCGCTCTACTTATGGCAAACTGATTCACATGCTGCAAGATTCTGTGCAAGTCGAAATTTCTCGATTGCTCGAGTTTTCATGCGTAAAACCATTGAACACTGTGTATGCGTTTCTCGACAAGCGTGGAGGCCTTGCTCTGCTTGAAGATCCTCTCATGACTGTAGCAACTGTTGAAATCATTCCGGATGGAAAGTCTCGTCGTCAAATCCAACAATTAATCAAACGCAAGGAAGCTGCTGTGGAACGCCTGTCACGCAAGTACCGAAAAGGTCCTATGCTTTCAGAAGAAGATATTTGTCGTTGTCTTTATTCAATCGGTGACAATAACGCGTATTTGCGTGCCGCTCGCGACCCATGCGACCAGATGATCAAGTATCTACATGAGTATTTCCCGAAGGAAAAATCGCAAGAACGATTTAGCAGTCTAGCCATTGCGGACGGGTATGGTGGTGCTCGTCTTACACATGACCATCAACGTCAGTTCCAATATGTGTTTCAAAGCTTGGCGCTGTGGCGCGAAGTCTGCCATCAAATGTACAAACTGTGGTTTCTTAGTGAGAAGGATCTATTGAGCTCAACAAATACATACCATTTGAGAAATACAGGTCAGGGTTTGAATCGAGTTCAGAATGCGCCGAGTGTATCAAAGGCTATGTACGAAATTCTGGCGAAAGTACAAAAGCGAGTGGGTTCGTGGGTTGGGTCATCAGTGGTAAGTCAATTCATTCGATTTCTGTTCGATACGTTGCGTAATCTAACAGTATGAGATGTGTCCCCAATTGAGTAGGTTCATCTGGGTGATCACAACGTGCCTAATGCGCTAGTATTTATAGACAAGTACGCGCAAGTTCAAAGAATCCTTCTTCCGCTTGTTACAACTTTGAGACGAATTGGGGAGATAGCCGAAAAGGACACAAATATTGAAAAGTATATTGAAGAAACGTTTGGAGGAACCGAACGAGCAAAGAAGTACATTCTACGAGACTTCTTTCGACATGCATTCGATGGTAGTGGAGCGAGCGACTGGTTTAGCGCTGGTTCATGTATCGACGGGCGACTAACAAGCGCATGGAATTGGTGCAGCGAGTTGGAAAAGAAACCTTATTTTCCACTTATGGTTTTGGGAGGATTTAGCGGATTTGATGGAGAATTTTGAAAGGAAGGTTTGGAGTAATGAGCTTGGAATGTAGGAATACTACCGTAGAGATTTCGTTGCGAAAGTGATAAAACATCGAAATAAGGCAGAATTCCTATAGTACTGTACGGTACTGGTTCAGTAGTGTCAATCACAGAACTTGTTTACAAGAAATACGAGTAACTATGCAGTCAATCAGGTTATTAGAATTGGATTCAACTCGATCAATGTTGTAAGCGAGGCGAGTAGCAGTGAAATCACACTTTCGAAAGAGAGAGGCAGGTACATCATGTAACTCATCGCCAATGATTTGATTTCGAACGAGTTGAAGCTTACTCTGTGTTGGAGCTATTATAGCAATCAGAACATAAGAAGTATCGTTGTGAATACCAAAAGAAGATAAAGCCCGAGATATATTACCACAAGCGGAAATATTATAAATAACTTCGGTGTTGAGATTTCGACATTTCATCTTTCGATTCACACCTAACAATTAGAGGCGATGTGAAGAGATATGAGGAACTGAGTGAACGAATGGGGTGTTAAACGTAACGTACAATTGTTATAAGCCACATTCGCTGCAACACAAACTTGAAATGGGTCAATTATCTGAGTTCCAATATGAACTTCAAGTGGTTAGCAAACAAAATTAGCTCACAAATCACATTCAATCGAGTAGCCTTCGCCCATTTCACACAACACATACCAATTTTGCATCAAGAAATGTCGCATCCAGTGTGCCTTGTATTATCTTCGCTTTCAGTTCACGAGAATTTTGAACATTTTCAAATAAAACAAGTTTCAAACTTGTTTCGTTACCTATTGTCATCAACATTCCGTCAGATAGATGGGTGGGAGGATAAATGAATGACTGATTTAAGATAGATTAAATGGGTGGTTTGGTACAGTATGGGTTGAACGGTTGAACGGTGAATTTCGTCTGACTTACAGTAACTAACCCGTAGTTTACAGTACCCTGTAAGGTCTAGCGTTCGTATCGAATATCCAGAGTCCATACAAAAGATTATACAGCATTCGCCTTCGCCCACATACAATATAGAAGCACAGTAAATTGTGCAATAAAGGTGTCGTTGCTTACTGTTGACATTCAGGAAATGAAGTGAGTTTGAGGGTAATTAGTAATAGAGTTTTAGAAGACGAGTCACACGTTACTTTCGCAATTACACTGTCTGTTAAACTCCAGATCATTACCTAATTGCGAGTACGGAGCCTGGCCAAAAGATATAAAATTTTTGTTATCGAGTAGAGGTAGACCGACAGTAGTCCCAGCAATGAACACAAATTTAATCAAATTATACTATATATTACGTTCTTCACTACTTTGTAGCTCCTCCTCTTTTTGCGCACCATTTTGATGCGCTTGGGCATAGAAGTGACCAAGTTACAGAAATAGCTATCTGGTAGCTTGATCCATAGATTCGTCGGAATATGAAACAACTATATCGGATTCCTGGGTTACATTCTTCGCCTACGTAGATGGATTTTTAGAAGTTCCCATACATTTTCGATTCAATTCAGGTCTGGGTTCTGTGCTAGCCATTTCATACGCTCCACTTCCTCATTAGCCAAATGCGAAGGAATAGATTGTTGTCTTTTTGCAATACAAATGCCTCGATTCCTCAATGAACATCATATGCAAAAAGTATTATGTGATTGTCAATAATCACAGGATACATATTGCTGTCAAAGCTTCCAATCATGCTAACAAGCGGTGTGCGTCCACGCAAAGAGAATCCAACCCCTACAAAAACCGTCTGGTATCCTGATTGAAACGTAGGAACCATGAATTGCTTATGTAGTCTCTGTCCATGGTGACGCCAACATGCATACGGTCCTTTTTTGGAAGAATAGTAAAGAACGATTCGTCTAGAAACATTATGATAGCCTACTGTTCCTGCATCCATTGCTCGTGTGTGCGTGCCCAAAGTATGCGTGCCGCAATATTCTTCTTAGATAGATACTGTTTTTATTGCTATATAGCTTTGTAAATTTACTAGCTTTCCGTAACTGCGTGCAGTTTGACACTGATTTGTAAATTTTTACGCTCATTGAAAGGCTAACAATGACAAACAAAAGATCAAAGCATTCTTTCAACATGTTACGCCGAAATAAAGGCATTCCATGTTTAGATAGTTTTCTCTTGCGTCCTGTATTCTTCAAAATTTTCGTATACGTCGCAGTATTTTAGATACTTTACAATTTTTGATCTTATTGTAGTGTGCAATTTCCACATCTTTCACACCAATATAGGACATAGCATAAATGGAATTGCCAGTTTCTGGCGACACCATGCGAGCCCCTTTCGTTCTCACAATGGAAACTTTGTGTGTGTGGGATTCTACCTGTTTTGGATGTATTAAATTTAAAATCAAATAAAAATCTACGATAAATTTTATCATATCAGAACACAATTTAGTACTAAGTTGAGGATTCATATGTATTTGGCCACCCACCTGTACATACATTCAGAACTAAACAGAATATTCATGCTTTACCGATAACCCGGGACTAGTTATTTATATACAAATCGTGTTATTTAATTATGAGCAATTGTGGAAATGTGACAACCTTTCGATAAGAGTCGCTGTACTTCATTGTACACACGTAGCAGAAGTTTTCATACTCATGCGTCGAAGAAACGGTCAACAAGCAGTCATAATTTATTCTCATTATTACGGTTCATTCAGAATACTCAGACTTTCATACTCAATATATTTCCACTGCTAATTGACCGTAGATGGAATAATCTCACTCTTTGATCCAAATATTTATTTATTAAAATAGATCACTCAGGACCATGAAGTGGAATGGAAATGAAGGCACAAGAAACGTCTTATGCACTAGAGCAGAACTTAAGGTAAGTGTTAGGCGTCACACGGCTTTTTTAGTTACGCGCCACTCAAGCTATTACTCGGTATTACAGGATTATGACGACTAACAAAAACTCCTTAATTGTACTGTTTGCTGTACAGAGTGCTGTATACAGGAAGGTCACTACCCTCGAACCCCCGTAGAATACCCTTCTATCTAAGTTTACATCAATATTAATACTCAAATGACCTTCAAGCTACATATCGAAATCTAGGGGAGCATAGAAACGGATTAATGTTCAATCCGGAACTGAAAAGAGTCTATTTTCCTGTTCTGGATTGTGCCGGTACTCAAAAGCATTTATAAAATATCCGTCCGAATCTAATCTTCGAAAGCGAATTTCAGCTTCTAGATCGGTAAAAATCTGCTACTAGGAATCTCTTGTACAGTTCCCTTTCAAAAATAAGTTATAATTTAACAGCAGTGCGAACAACATTGAACGGTTGTGTGGAACATGCGAAAAATTTTTTAATTAAAAAACTAACAATTTCATTTCATCAGTACCTTGTTGATTTACCACGATTGTTACGTAAATGTTCGATACATTTGTATATTGAAGCAATTATACTTGTGAAATAGCTATCCGGTAACGTATTCCACATTTCATATAGAATTTAAAACGAGTGAAATTAACTTCTCGGGGGCGTAGTTCGCTTACGGAGATGCCCATTCATTACCCCCTAGTTATTTTTTAATGAGATTCATATCCGGACTTTGCACCGGCCATTTCATCCTTATTACTTCTTCATTATTAAAATTTGTACCAATAGACCTAGCTCTGTGGGGAACACAGTTGTCTTCTTGTAGTATAAACCAAGCTGGACCACCACGAACGTTATACATATAGGGTACTGTATGGTTGTCGATTATGTTGCGGTGAGTATTCTGGTCAAAGTTTCCTACAACTCCATGAAGTGGTGTCCGTCCACGTTATGAGACCCTGTCCCAAACTGATACTGTTTGAAAGCTGGACCCGAATGTGGAGACAAGGCCTTCAGTCTGCGATCTCTTGCCTAGATGACGTCTTATGAGTAAACGGTTCTTCTTCGGACGCACTGAAAATGAAGATTTATCTGTAAACAGTACAAGAGAGGATTCAGATTTCGTCCAATTCTCATGAGTATGAGCCCGCAGGATTCGTGCAGTAGCGTTCCTCTTAGATAGAATCGGTTTTTGTATAGCAACATAGCATCCCATACGTAGCTGATGTATATAATGCCTACCCGTTCTCTCACTCATTTGTACACCAGTTGTTTCATGAAACCGCCCAGGTATTACATACAGAGGTTCGAAGCAAGTATGAAGAATTTATTTATGAAACAATCTTAGACCTCGTGGTGACAACTTCTTTTCCCTCCCTTTCTTTTTTGTAGGGACAGCATTTGATGCACTTTGTCACTGGGTAATGGGACAAGCTGCTGATGACGCTAACTTTTAATACTTTGCAATTACTTAATTCTTTAATTCCATCCAGGAAGAACCCTGTATTGCCTTACATACATCAGGTG
>JAAUYH010026835.1_pt1 | contig 60031 bp, 50 predicted proteins | sample 7278061 | NCBI WGS metagenome assembly JAAUYH01 (sample SAMN14350203, study PRJNA611818) | marine sediment metagenome | isolation source: surface marine sediment (0.6m) | place: French Polynesia: Moorea | collected 2018-08 | reverse complement strand
GCGCAGCGGCCACGGCTTTGACCTGCAGCGCCAGGGCGATTTCCTGTTCATTACCTGGTACACCTACAACGATGACGGCAGCCCGACCTGGTACCAGGCCGCGGCACCCTTCGGCCCACCGGAATTTTCTGCTGACCTCAATCGCTTCCGATGGAACCCGGACACCGGGTTCGTGGATATCGAAACCGTGGGTACCGCAACGCTGAGCTTCAGTGACGCCAGCCACGCGGTTTTTTCCTGGCAGATCGGTGATCGCCCGGGCAGCGAGCCCTTCGAACTGCTGGTGGCCTCCGATGACATCACCCTGCGCAACTACACCGGCACCTGGTACGACCCCGATGAACCCGGCTGGGGCCTGACCCTGTACACCCAGGGCAACGTCCGGGTTGGCGTGATGTATTTTTACGATTCCGACAACGAGCCGCGCTGGGTGCTGGGTCAGAGCGACAACAGCGTGAGCGGCGTCATGGACATGCTCAGCTTCACCGGGTTTTGCCCGGACTGTGACCTGGTCCAGACCGGCTCTGCCGATGGGGGCAGCGTCGATCTGAATTTTTCCTCCCTGCGCAATGCAGCGCTGGAATCCGCCGTCAGCTATCCCGGAGTGGCCAACAGCAGCTGGCTTCGAACCGTCGACATCGAGGCGCTGAGCGATGCTTACCTGGACCCGAAAGTCTACTGATTCTGTGACGCGAGTCCGCCCCGACTTTGCTAGACTCCCGGGGAAGGAGGGTCCCGCTTGCAATGTTGAAGTACTTGCCTTTGTCGGTGCTGTTTTTGTCGCTGTCGGCCTTCGGCGAGGAAGGGGACTACATCGACCAGGCGTTGTGCGAAGGCTGCCACCGCTCAACGTCGGAACACTGGTCTCACACTGTTCACGCCCGAATTTTTTCCGCCGGTCCACGCAACGAACTTGAAGCCAGAGGCTGCCAGGCCTGTCACGGACCGGGCGCGGATCACCTGCTGGAGCCCACCAGGTCCGGCTCAATCATCGGCTTTGCCCAGCGCAGCCAGACGCCGGTGGCTGACCAGAACCAGGTGTGTGCGGGATGTCACGCGGGCGGTGACCGCCTGCACTGGGATGGATCCATGCACGAGTCGTCAGGGGTAGCCTGCAGCGACTGTCACAATCCCATGGCGGAGTTTTCTTCCCAGGGGCTGTTGAGCCGGGAATCCATCAACGAGACCTGTTTTTCCTGCCACCAGTCCCAGCGCGGGGAGTTTCGGCGTCGGTCCCACATGCCTCTGCTGGAGGGCAAACTGAGCTGCCTTGACTGTCACAATCCCCACGGCAGCGCCACGGACCCGCTGCTGAAAACCGACACCCTGAATGAAACCTGTTACCAGTGCCACGCCGAGAAGCGCGGCCCGTTCCTTTGGGAACATGCCCCGGTGCAGGAAGACTGTGCGCTGTGCCACCTGCCCCACGGCTCAAACCACGAAAAGCTGCTGGTCACTGCGCGGCCGGTCCTGTGTCAGCAGTGCCACTCGGCCATCGGCCATGTCAACGAACTGATCACCCGGGGCAACCTGGCCAGCGGTCCTGGCCGCGACCCACGCGGCATTGGCCGCAGCTGCTCCAACTGCCACGTACAGGTGCACGGCTCCAACCACCCGTCGGGTGCGAGACTGCAGCGATGAAGGTACTTCCAGCCATCGGGTTCGCTCTGATTGCGTTCACCATCGCGGGACAGGCTGACAACAGCGGCACGGACGACCTTTCCGGCAACGCGCTCAACCGGACTGCGCCTGGATTGGGCGCCGGGCAACCGACGCAGCCGATCAACCCGCTGCACCCCAACACCCGTTCGCCCAGCGGTCTGCTGTATCCCCGGGTCACGCCACTCACGCCGTACCGGTTTGGCCAGTGGGTCGGCGACCTCTGGTTGGAGGCCGGTGCGATCGGTACCTCCGGATCTGACGGGGCTGCGGGATTCATCGAATATTCCGATTGGGATGACGGCCTGGTGCTGAGCCGCTTCGCTGGCGGCTTCTATCATCCGGAATCCAACCGGTATGTCGACTTCGAAGGCGGGTCGGTCGGACGGGATGATCAGTACTATCAGCTTCGATCCGGGCGCTACGGTCGCTATGGCGTTCGGGCCTACTTCGATGCGGTGCCCCATGTGTTCTCCACCACGGCCCGAGTGCTGTGGGACGGGGCCGGGACGGACCGGCTGACACTGCCTTCCTCGCTGGAGCCTGGCAATACGTCGGAGCAGGCCCTTCGCCAGGCGTTCTCCGGGATCGGCAACTCCCGGTTGGCGGTTGAGCGGGAAAAGCTGGGACTGGGTGTGCATTTCACGCCGGACCCCCATAGCCGCTGGACTCTGCGGGCGTCCACGGAAAACCGGGACGGCGCCCGGGCTATGGGCGGAACGTTCGATTACCCGGGATTTGGCCAGTTCATGGAAACGGTGGAGCCGATAGATTACCAAACCACCCAGATCGCACTGGGGTATCAGACCGCCGGTGCGCAAGCACAGTTCAACGCCAGCTACGCGGGTTCCTTCTTTCGCAACGACATGGCGTCGCTGACCTGGGACAATGCCGGCGGCTTTGATTTTCCGGTTCCGCAAACTACGGGGCGCCTGGCCCTGGCGCCGGACAACGAATATCACAATGCCAAGCTGGACTATGCCCGGCGGATTCCGTGGTGGCGCGGGCGGCTGACGGCCACCGTATCGGCCTCCAGCATGACCCAGGACGACGAGTTGCTGCCGCCCACCATCGCCAGCGGGTCGCAGTCTGGAATTGACCTGAGCCAGTGGAACACTTCCGAAGCCCTGTCGCGGCAGACCGCTGATGCCGAGCGAACCCAATTGATGGGGCGCCTCAAGCTTTCCGTGCAACCCAGTCGCAAGCTTCGCCTGAGCGGATTGATCCGCAAGCTGGATGACGAAAACAAGACCCGCTACCAGGCGTTCAATCCTGTCAATGGGCTGTATGGGTACATCGGCCTCGATGGTGGCCTGTTTCCGGCCTCTGGGCGTGGCGGGGTGTTCATTCCATCGGTGCCAGGCAGCCGCGTGCGCATCGCCTCGATTCCCTTTGAGAAAGACCTGCTGCGCCAGGAGTTGACGGCGGACTACCGGCTGTCGCGTAAGCTGCGCCTGGGGATGACTCTGTCCAGGGACCGAAAAAGCTACCGGCATCGTGAGCGAAATACCGTAAATGACGACCGGCTGAGGCTGCGGCTCAACGCCCGGGGCCAGGGCAATCTCCGGCTGTCCTACGAATTCCTGGATCGTCATGGCGACGTCTATGACTACGATCCTTACGAGTCGTTTTACTCGTCATCCCTGCCCGGATTTCAGCCGGAGTTTCCCGGTGGCACGCGTCCCCACACCCTGGCCAACCTGCGCAAGTATGACCTGGCAGACCAGCAGCGCCACCAGTTCGAAGCTCGCTATATCTGGGCCCCGGATGCTGCCATGGACCTGAGCGTGCACGTGAAATGGGATGCGGCCGATTACGCCGCCCAATTCGGGCTGCGGGACACCCGGCGGACTCAGCTGGGCCTGGACTGGAACTATCACGCCCCGGCGAACACCCGCCTGTTTGCGTTCTACAATTACCAGAACCACCGGCGCAAAGTGGCCAACATCCGGTCGGATACCGGCAACGTGTTTGCCGCCGGGCCCGATCCATTCGCCGGGGGTGACAATTACCCGCTGGACAACGCATGGTCCGAGTCCATTGACGAGAACAACCACGTGTTGGGTGTCGGCTTATCCCGATCCTTCGACCGGGCCGAGTTCAATCTGCAGTACAGCGTGATTCACAGCAATACCGCCATTGGCTACGCGTTCCAGTCAATCGGTGCACTGAGCCGGGCCCCGGGATACACCAGCGCGGACGCCGGCTTGGGGTTTCCGGATCTCGGGTTTCAGAATCACCTGCTGGAAGCCAATGTTCGCTGGCCGCTCCGGCCAGGAGTTGCGTTGCGCCTGCTGTATCGCTACGAAACCGAGCGCACCCGGGATTTTCATTACCTGGGGCTGACTCAACCGCTTGTCAGCAACGGGTTCTCGACAGATGTTTACCTGGCCTCCATCCCGGAGGATTTCAGTGCCAGCGTTTATGCCGTGATGCTGGAGCTGGGTCCCGGCGCCTGGCGCTGAGGGGGGCTGCGCCGACCGCTTGCGCGGAATTCGCGCTACAATTCGCGCGCCTCGCAATTCCCTTGGAGAATCCTGAATGGATCACAGCACCCCCCTGATCACCAACGACGCGGTCGTTCTCGGCCTGCTGGCCGTCATCCTGGGGGCTATTTTTTACACCAGCCAAAGCAGCCATCCCTTCTGGCGCAAGTTCTACGGCGTGGTGCCGGCGCTGCTGCTGTGCTACTTCATCCCGGCGGTGTTCAATACCCTGGGGGTGATCAACGGCGAGGATTCGAACCTGTATTTCGTCTCCTCCCGGTACCTGCTGCCGGCGGCGCTGATCCTGCTGACCCTCAGCATCGACCTGCAGGCCATCATGCGGCTTGGGCCCAAGGCGCTGATCATGTTCTTCACCGGTACCGCCGGCATCCTGATCGGCGGGCCCATCGCATTGCTGACCGTGGGCAATTTCGTTCCGGACCTGCTGCAGGCCGACACCCCCGATGCCGTGTGGAAGGGTATGACCACGGTGGCGGGGAGCTGGATCGGCGGCGGCGCCAACCAGGCCGCCATGAAAGAGGTTTTCCTGGTGGGGGATTCGGTGTTTGCCCAGATGGTGGCGGTTGACGTCATCGTGGCCAATATCTGGATGGCGGTGCTGCTGATCATGGCCGCCCGGGCTGACCGTATTGACGCCTGGACCGGCGCCGACACCAGCAGCATCGAGGATCTGAAACGCCGCATCGAAGAGTACGAAGCTCAGCACTCGCGCATACCCAAGGTGCCGGACTTCATGTTCATCGTCGCCATTGGCTTTGGCGGCACCGGGCTGGCCCACGCCGCCGCCGGATGGCTGGCGCCCACCCTGGCAGAAGCGGCGCCTTTCCTGTCACGGTTCAGCCTGACCTCGACCTTCTTCTGGATCGTGGTGATTGCCACCACCCTGGGCCTGATTATGTCCTTCACCCGTCTCAAGGCCGTTGAAGGAGCCGGCGCGTCCAAGGTTGGCGGCGCCTTCGTGTATATCCTGGTGGCATCCATTGGCATGCATATGGACATCTCGGCGGTTCTGGAAGTGCCCATACTGTTCCTGGTCGGCCTGATCTGGATCGGCATTCACGCAGGCCTGCTGCTGACGGTGGCGTACCTGATCAAGGCGCCGGTGTTTTTCATGGCTGTGGGCAGCCAGGCCAACGTGGGCGGCGCGGCATCGGCGCCGGTGGTGGCGTCGGCATTTCACCCTTCCTTGGCGCCGGTGGGGGTACTTTTGGCAGTTTTGGGTTACGCCCTGGGCACCTATGGTGCGTGGCTTTGCGGCCAGCTGATGCGTGTGGCATCGGGCGGCTGACGCCGGAAACCCGGCCGAATCGATTCGAGGTAACAAAATGAAACTGACTCGCGGTCCTTTGCTTATCCCGGTCCTGCTCCTGCTGTTCAGCGCGGCGGCTTCGGCCCAGTCCACCCGGCTGGCCGACACCACCCGGGAAGTGTTTCTGAGCAACGGCATGAAGATTCTGATGGTGCAGAAGCCGGGCCAGCCCAACATCGCAGCGGGCTGGGTGGCCAAGGTGGGCTCGGCCAACGAACAACCGGGCATCACCGGGATTTCCCACCTGTTTGAACACATGATGTTCAAGGGATCACCGCGAATCGGCACTAAGGATAATGCCGTGGACGCGGACCTGCGGCGCCAGCTGGACGAGATCCGGGAAGAGATGTTTGCTCTGGAGCGGGATTACCGGGAGCAGGTCCGCCTGGGCGTCGCAGACTCCATCAATGCTGCAGAGCTGCAGGGCCCGGATATGCAGGCCCTGAAGGAACGCTTTGACGTGCTGATCAAGCAACAGCGCGACAACATGATCAAGGACGAATTCGACAAGATCTACACCGAGGCGGGCGCCACCGGCATGAACGCCTTCACCAATCGCGATATGACGGTGTATTTCATCCGGGTTCCGAAGAACAAGCTTGAGCTTTGGTTCTGGATGGAATCCGAGCGCCTGCTGCAACCCGTATTCCGCGAGTTCTATTCCGAGCGTGACGTCGTTTACGAGGAACGCCGCCTGCGCACCGAGTCCACGCCCACGGGCACACAGGATGAAGTTTTCAATTCCCTGTTCTGGCGTGGCCACCCTTACGGATGGCCCGTGGTGGGCTGGCCCAGCGACATCTCCGCCATCACCCGGGAGCAGGCCGAGGCCTATTACGATCTCTACTACGCCCCCGGCAACATCACCCTGACCCTGGTGGGAGATTTTGACGAAGACCAGGCTCTGGCCTGGGCCGAGTCCTACTTCGGCCGTATCCCTGCGGGGCGGGCGGAGCCGCCTGACGTGGTGACCCTGGCCATGCCCATGGCCGGCGACCTGGTTTACCGGGCTGAAGTGGACGCACCACCTTCAGCCGAGGTGGTGTGGCGGACCACTGCCTTTGCCGGGGTGGACGACCCGGCACTGCAGGTGCTGGAGAGCGTGCTCTCCGGAAAGACCGGCAGGTTGTATAAGCGACTGGTGCTCGAGGAGCAGATTGCCACCGGCGTCAACGCCGGCGCCGGGTCTTCCAAGTACGACGGCAGTTTTTCGGTCTCGGCCGCGGGTAAACAGGGCATCGAGCCAGACCGGCTGCGCGAGGTGCTGCTGGAGGAGGTCGAAAAGCTGATCGCCGACGGCATCACCGACTACGAACTGCAGAAGGTCAAGAACCAGCTGGCCGCCAGCCGCTTCCGCCGGCTGCAGGATCCCTTCTTCCTGATGGTGCAGCTGGTGTTCTTCGACGCCCTGCGTGACTGGCGCACCATGGATACCTACTTCGATCGAATTGGCCAGGTCACTGCTGAAGAAGTCCAGGCCGTGGCCGCCAGTTACCTGGTGGCGGACAACCGCGCCAGCAAGCTGTATTCGCGCAAGGCCTCGGCCGAGCCCGAAGACCCTGTGCTGGCAGCCTTTGATCCCCAGGTCCAGGCCCAGGTGAAACAGATGCTGCAGCAGCTGCGCGCGCTGCCGGCGGATCAGCGGGCCCAGGCCATCAGCCAGATCGAGGCGAACCGCTCCCAGGTGCCGGAGCCGCTGCAGGCGGCCATGGATTACGTGCTGCAGAAAATCCGGCAGGAGGAGGGCTGAGTCATGGTGCAAAAAACACTCCTGCTACTGACCACGATGCTGCTGGCCGCCTGCGCCAGCACGGGAACACGTCCTGGCGGCGATGATCTGCCCCAGCACCCGTCCGAGCTGACCTTTGGCGAACGCACCATATCCTTTCCGGACGCAGCGGACTACCGCCATGAACTGGCGGGCGGCAACATCGCCTACATCGTGGAAGACCGCAGCCTGCCGCTGATCCAGCTGTCCATGAGCACCCGGGCCGGCAGCTACCTGCTGGGGCCGGAACAGACCGGCCTGGGCAGCATGACGGCCACCATGTTGCGCGACGGCGGTACCCGGGATCTGACGCCGGATGACCTGGACGAACGCCTGGCGTTCCTGGCCACCGGCATCAGCTTCTCCATTGGCCAGACCCGGTCCAGCGCCTCCATCAACACTCTCAGCAGCAACTTCGATGAAAGCCTGGGCCTGATGTTCGACATGATCACCGAGCCGCGGCTGGATGCCGAGCGCCTGCAGATCAACGTGGAACGCAGCGTCGAGGCCATGCGCCGCCGCAACGATGACACCCGCGGGATCGAGCCCCGGGTGTGGTCGGACCTGATGCTGGGCGAGGGGTTTTTCGCCAACCGCCGACCTACCAAGGCCCAGGTCGAAGCCATTGATACTGACGCCATGCGCGCGTTCGGTCAGCGGGTGTTCTCATCGGGTGGTCTGGTGTTTGCGCTCAGCGGGGACATTGATACCGAGGTGGCCGTAGCGGCGCTCAATCAGCAGCTCTCACGGCTGGCTCGGGGGGAGGCACTGCCGCCCGTGCCTGAATCCACCCGGCCCTCGGCGCCGGGGGTCTACGGCGTCGACAAGGACGACGTGACCCAGACCCGGGTCAGCGTTGGCCATCCCGGGCCGCGCATCCGCCATCCCGATGAGTTTGCCATCTCGGTGATGAACGAAGTTCTCGGTGGCGGAGGCTTCACCAGCCGCATTACTTCCCGGGTTCGCAGTGACGAGGGCCTGGCATACTCAGCCGGCAGTCGCTTCTCTCTGGGACGCCATTATCCCGGTCAGTTCCGCGTGTTTTACCAGTCCAAGAACGAATCGGTGTCCCAGGCCCTGGCCATTGTGATGGAAGAAATCGAGCGCATCCGGACCGAGCCGGTCACCGAGCAGGAACTACGCGTGGCCATTGAGGGGCGGGTGGCGTACCTGGCTGAGCTGTACAGCAGCGCCGCGGCCAAGGCCGGGCGTTTTGCCTCGGATCATCTCAACGAAGAGGACCCGGATTTCTGGCGCCAGTACGAGGCCAACGTGCGCAAGGTGACGCGTGATGACGTGCTGCGCGCGGCCCGGACCCACCTGAAGCCCGAAGACCTGCGCATCCTGCTGGTCGGCAAGCTGGAAGAAGCCCAGGCAGGGGACGGCACCCACGGAACGGTTCAGGAAATCACCGGGCAGCAGCTGACCCGGCTGCCCCTGAAGGATCCGCTGACCCTGGAACCCCTGGAGTAAGCTCCGCTGATTTTCTGCCGGCCGGACTCGTGTCCCGGCCGGCGTGGCGCTATGCTTTGCATCCCTTGTTGAGCCAGCCCTGCCTGGCGCGGTGGAGACCAAAGATGTACGACTGTCGAAACTTTTATATCAACGGTGAGTGGGTGGCCCCCGCCGACGGCCAGGAGCTTGAAGTCATCAATCCGGCCACTGAACAGGTGATCGGCCACATCTCCCTGGGCAACGCCGCCGACGTGGATCGTGCAGTGGCAGCGGCAAGAAACGCTTTCGACAGTTTTTCTCGAACCACCCGTGAACAGCGGATCGAACTGCTGGGTGCCGTCAAGGTGGCCTACAAGGCCCGCTGGCAGGACATGGGTCAGGCCATTTCCGACGAAATGGGTGCGCCGCTGGAGTTTGCCCAGAAGGCCCAGGCCGGGTCCGGCTATGGCCATGTCGCCACGGCGATGACCGTGCTGCGCGAGTACCCGTTCGAAAGCGACATGGGCACCACCCGCTTGCGCCACGAACCGGTTGGCGTCTGCGGATTCATCACGCCGTGGAACTGGCCGGTCAACCAGATTGCCTGCAAGGTGGCGCCGGCCCTGGCCGCGGGTTGCACCATGGTGCTGAAACCCAGCGAGATTGCGCCGCTGAGCGCCCACGTCTGGGCTGAAATCATGCACGAAGCGGGCGTGCCCGCCGGTGTATTCAACCTGGTGGACGGTGACGGTCCCACCGTGGGTGCTGCCATCTCGGCCCACCCGGGTCTGGACATGGTGTCGTTCACCGGTTCTACCCGGGCCGGCATCCAGGTGGCCCGGGCAGCAGCGGACAACGTCAAGCGGGTTTCCCAGGAGCTGGGTGGCAAATCGGCCAACATCATTCTGGACGACGCCGACCTGAAAAGGGCGGTGACCAGGGGCGTGTTTGGCGTCATGGAAAATACCGGCCAGTCCTGCAACGCGCCCACCCGCATGCTGGTGCCGGCCAACCGACAGGAGGAGGCCATGGAAATCGCCAGGTCAGCCGCGGCCAGAGTGGTTCCAGGCAGTCCCCGGGAGGAGGGCACCACCATGGGTCCCGTGGTCAGCCAGGCTCAGTTCGACAAGATCCAGCAACTGATTCAGGCGGGTATTGATCAGGGCGCCACCCTGGTTTGCGGTGGTACAGGAAAACCCGAGGGGCTGGAAACCGGCTATTTCGTGAAACCGACGGTGTTTGCCGGCGTCAGCAATGACATGACCATTGCCCGCGAGGAAATCTTCGGGCCGGTGGTGTCCATCCTGCCGTACCAGGATGACGAGGACGCCATTGCCATAGCCAACGATACGCCCTATGGCCTGTCCGGTTACGTCTCCGGTGAAATCGAGCACGCCCGCCAGGTGGCCGCCAGGCTGCGCACCGGAATGGTGCACATCAACGGTGCACCCAATGACGTCCGTGCACCCTTTGGCGGGTACAAGCAATCAGGCAACGGTCGCGAGTGGGGGGCACACGGGCTGGAGGAATTCCTTGAGGTGAAGGCCGTCATGGGATACACACCGAAGTCGGACTGAGGCCTGGGGCCGTTCAAACATCGATGGGGAGGGCCAGGGTTTCCTTGAGTTCCTCCATCACCACGTAAGAGCGGGAACCACTGACCCCCGGCAACGACAGTAATCGTTCGCCCAGCAGGTTGCGATAGGCCTTCATGTCCGGCACCCGGGCCTTGATCAGGTAGTCGAAGTTGCCCGATACCAGGTGGCAATCCAGGACCTCCGGAAACTGGGTCACTGATTTTCGGAACTCCCGGAACACTTCGCGGTTGGTCCGCTGCAGAGTGATCTCCACGAACACCAGCAGGCCGGCCCCGAGCAGGGCGGGGTTGAGCACGGCCGAGTAGTGCTTGATGAAGCCCTCCCGTTCGAGTCGCCTGACCCGTTCCAGACACGGGGTTGGACTGAGATTGACCGAGCGCGCCAGGGCCACGTTGGACAGGCGCCCCTCCTGCTGCAGCGTGGCAAGAATCCGAAGATCCGTCTTGTCCAGCTGTCTGGATTGTCTTTGTTTCGGCATTTATTCGGCTTAAAGGTACTAATACAGAGTAAAATTCTACAGGTTTAGTAATAAAATAGAACAATCAACCAATCATTGGGGGTTTGTCATGAGAATCGGGGTTCCCAAAGAGATCAAAAATCACGAATACCGCGTCGGCCTGGTGCCTGCCTCCGTCCGGGAGCTGGTAGCCCACGGTCACGAAGTCGTGGTGCAACACTCCGCCGGTCTCGGTATCGGTATGAGTGACGCCGATTATGAAGCCGTGGGCGCCACGGTCCTGCCGGATGCCCAGTCCGTGTTTGATCAGGCCGAGATGATCGTCAAGGTCAAGGAGCCCCAGGCGGTGGAGCGCGCCATGCTGAAGGAGCACCACGTGCTGTTCACCTATCTGCACCTGGCGCCGGATCCGGACCAGACCCGCGAACTGGTGGACAGCGGCGCCTGCTGCATCGCCTATGAAACGGTCACCGACGACCGCGGCCACCTGCCGTTGCTGGCCCCCATGTCCGAGGTGGCGGGACGCCTGTCCATCCAGGCGGCCGCCCACAGCCTGGAAAAATCCAAGGGTGGCTCCGGCGTGCTGCTGGGTGGGGTTCCCGGGGTCAGGCCCGGCCATGTGATGATCATCGGTGGTGGTGTCGTGGGTCTCAACGCGGCGCAAATGGCCGTGGGCCTGGGTGCCCAGGTTACCGTGCTGGACCGCGACCTGGACGTGCTGCGCAGGCTGGACCTGCATTTCGACAGCCGCATTCACACCATGTATTCCACCGCGGATTCCATTGATCGCAACCTGCAGACCGCTGACGCGGTGATCGGCGGTGTTCTGGTCGCGGGTGCCGCCGCGCCAAAACTGGTGACAAGGGAGATGCTGAGGCACATGCAGCCCGGTTCCGTGGTCGTTGACGTTGCCATCGACCAGGGTGGCTGCTTTGAAACCTCCAAGCCCACGACTCACGCCGACCCCATCTATATCGTCGACGGCATCGTTCATTACTGTGTGGCCAACATGCCCGGCGCGGTGCCACGCACCTCCACCTTTGCTCTGAACAATGCCACGCTTCCATTTACCCTGGCCCTGGCCGACAAGGGCGCAGTTGCGGCCATGAAGGAAGACGGCCACCTGCTCAACGGACTCAACGTCAACAAGGGCAAGATCACCTGCGAGGAAGTGGCTGAGGCGCTGGACTACGACTACGTGCCGGCGTTGGAGACGCTTTAGCGTTCTCTTCGATTCGCCTTGTGGCGATGGGCTTTGGTGATGCCGATCATCAGCGCTTTTCTTTTTGAGGGTGAACGCTTGCTGCGCGAGCTGGTGAACGAACGCTGCGCGTTCTCCTGGGCGGCTGCTTGCGCAGCCTGAAGAGCACGTGCTTTGCACGCTTGGGTGTGGCTCGCTGCGCAAGTTGTTTACCCTTCGAGCAGCCCGGAGCGTCTCATACGGGGATTTCCCCCTGATCAGCGGGTTTCAATCAGCGGGTCGGCTCAGCTGGCATCACGTATCTGCCCCTGGCCCCGCACCACCCACTTGTAGCTGGTCAACTCCGGCAGGGCCATGGGTCCCCGGGCGTGCAGTTTCTGGGTGCTGATACCGATTTCCGCCCCCATGCCGAACTGGGCGCCGTCGGTGTAGGCCGTGGAGGTGTTGGCGTAGACCGCCGCCGCGTCCACTGCCTTCAGGAACCGCTCCACGGTTTCCGCATCCTCTGCCACGATGGCTTCAGAGTGGCGTGAACTGTAGCGGTCGATGTGGTCCAGGGCCTGGTCCAGGCTGTCCACCACCTTGATGGACATTTTCATGGACAGGAATTCCTGGCCGAAGTCTTCTTCCCGAGCCTGGTTCAGGGGGCCGGCATAGTGCCCCTCCAGCGCCGCATAGGCGTCGGGATCAGCGAAAACCTCGGCGCGATGCCGAGATCCCAGTTCCTGCATCAGGCCCGGCAGTGCAGGCAACAGGTCCCGGTGCAGCAGCAGGGTATCCAGGGCGTTGCAGACGCTGACCCGCCTGGACTTGGCATTGGTGACGATGGCCCGGGCCTTGTCCAGATCCGCGGACTGGTCGACGTAGGTGTGGACGATACCGGCCCCGGTTTCGATCACCGGGATCCGCGCATTTTCCCTTACAAAATCGATCAGCCCCTGGCTGCCTCTGGGGATGGCGACATCGATATGGCCCACGGCATTGAGAATGGGTCCCAGGGCCTCCCGCTCCGCCGGGGCCAGCAGGATGGCCTCCCGGGGAAGGCCGTGCTGTTCCAGGGCCTGGTGAATGAGCTGGACCAGGGCACGGTTGCTGTCCGCGGCGTCACGGCTGCCTTTGAGCACGGCGGCATTGCCGCTCTTCAGGCACAGTGCCGTCACGTCGATGGTGACGTTGGGCCGGGATTCATAGATCACCGCAACAATGCCCAGGGGGACCCGGACCTTGGTCAACTCCAGCCCGTTGTCCAGAGTGCGCTGTTCCAGTATCTCCCCCACCGGGCTGGTGAGATCGGCGACCTTGCGCAGGTCCCCGACGATGCCCTGGATCCGCTCGGGATTGAGCAGCAGGCGGTCGTACTTGGGGTCCTCGCTGGGCATGCGGGCCAGGTCCAGGGCGTTGGCCTCCAGGATGGCGTCCGTCTCACGCAGAAGGATGTCTCCCAGGGTATGCAGGCAGGCGCCCAGCGTCTGCTCCGAGGCAAGGGCCAGGGCGCGGCTGGCGGTGCGTACTCCGGGCAGTCCCAGGGATTCCGGTGAATAGTCCTGTGGGGTGCTCATGGGTTTGTAGTCCTGTCAGTTCTCGCTGGGAAAGACGTAGAGATAGTCGTAGTGGATCAGCGGCTTCTGGCGCTGCTGGCCGATCAGGCGATTGGCCACCAGGGACGAATATTCCGCCCGGCCGTAGCCCACCACGTTGCCACCAGGGCCCAGCACCCGGATGACGTCGCCGCGCTTGAAATCACCTTCCACCTTTTCGATGCCCACGGGCAGCAGGCTGGCCAGGCGATCGGGCGAACGCAGCACCTGTTCGGCGCCCTCGTTGATAATCACCTCGGCCTCCTGATTGGGCGCCGCGGCGACCCAGCGCTTGGCCTGGCTGGGCCTGCTGTGGGCGGCAAAGCGGGTTCCCACCGACTCGCCGTCGGCAACCCGGCGCAGCACATCAGGCGATCGGCCGTTGACAATCCAGACTTCGGTGCCCAGCTGGGACAGCCGGGTGGCATTGCGCACTTTGGTGTGAATGCCGCCCCGTCCGAATTCCGACCGGGGGTTGGGACTGGCGCGCAGGGTATGGTTGTCCCACTCGCCGATGACCCGGCTTGCCGGGTCCTCGGGCGGGCCGTCGTATACGCCATCCACGTCGCTGAGGATAACCAGCTTTTCCGCCCCCAGCATGCCGGCTACCAGCGCAGCCAGTTCGTCGTTGTCGGTGAACATGAGTTCAGTCACCGACACCACGTCGTTTTCGTTGATGATGGGCACCACCTGCTGCTGCAGTGCCGCCACCAGGCAACTGCGCATGTTCAGGTAGTGACGCCGGGTGGAAAAATCCTGACGTGTGGCCAGGATCTGGGCCACCTGGTATCCGCGGCTCCCAAACAACTCACCGAAGGTCCGCATCAGCTGGGTCTGGCCAACGGCAGCATAGAGCTGGCGCCGAATGACGTCGTCCCGCAGAGAGGTGATGCCGTCTCCGAGAACACCATGGCCCGCCGCCACCGCACCCGATGACACCACAACCAGTGGATGTTCGGACTGCTGCAGCGCCACGGCCTGTTCAACCAGGTCATCCAGGGAATCCCGGTCCAGTTCACCACACTCAGACCGGGTCAGGGCGCTGCCAATCTTGATGATCCAGGGGGCATTCACGGTTGCTGGTGGCCGCACAAGCGTGCGGGCGATTCTGACGCCAATTAATGGATAATACGGTTCCTACGGGAAAGCGCAGTTTAACCGCGCTGCCAGGGCATTGAAATGACGCAATAAAATGACCCAGTGAAATGACCAGATCGGCACCTTACATCACCCCGGAGGGGTATCAGAACCTGAAGCAGGAGTTGGATTACCTGTGGCGCGAATTGCGGCCCGAGGTGACCCGGGCGGTGACCGCTGCCGCGGCCGAAGGGGACCGGTCGGAGAATGCGGAATACATCTACCGCAAGAAGCAGCTGCGGGAGATCGACCGCCGGGTTCGCTACCTGGGCAAGCGCCTGGACGTGCTGAAGGTCGTGCGGGAAAAACCCCGGGACCAGGACGCCGTGTTTTTCGGGGCCCGGGTGACCCTGGAGGACGCGGTGGGCGACACCCGTCGCTATCGCATTGTGGGGTCTGACGAGAGCAACCCCGCCCAGGGCAGCATCAGCGTGGATTCACCTCTGGCCCGGGCCCTGCTGAAGAAACGCGTCGATGATGAGGTCATGGTGGAACTGCCCAGGGGCCAGACCTGTTACGTGATCGTGGATGTCCAGTACTGACCGGCCCGGGCTGAACGTGATTGGTGCCGGACGTGTGGCCCGGCTGCTGGCCCGGTGCTGGCATGAGGCGGAGGTATTCGAGGTTCGCGCCCTGGTGACGCGGCGCCCCGAGTCAGCCCGCGCCGCAGGCAGATTCATCGGATCGGGCCGGCCCGCCACGTCACTGGATTCCCTGGGACCCGCAGAATTCTGGATGATTGGCACCCCCGACGACAGCGTCATCAGCGCCGCGGACGCGCTCCGAGCCTGCGGCCAGGTTCGATCGGGGGACACGGTGTTTCATCTCAGCGGCGCCCTGGCGGCCGACGTGCTGGGCCAATGGGACGGTGCGAACAGAGCCAGCCTGCACCTGCTGAAAACCGTGCCCGACGCGGCCGTTGCCTATGCCAGCTTCGGGACTCCCTGTATTACCCTGGAGGGGGATCCCCCGGCGGTAGAGTCCCTGGTCCCGGCCTGCCGGGCCCTGCAGGCGCAGATCCTGACGCTGGATGCCGACGCCAAGGCGGTCTACCAGACGGCCAACGTCATGCTCTGCAACTATCTGGTTACCCTGACGGGCATGGGGGTCGATCTCTACCGGCGAGCCGGCATCAACTCGCGGAAGGCGCTGCAGATCCTCGGTCCCCTGATGCAAGAGACCTTGAACAACACCCTGGATGCCGGGCCTGTTGGCGCGCTGACCGGACCCATCAGTCGGGGTGATGCCGGGGTGGTCCGCCAGCAGCTGGAACTGCTGCCGCCGGAGGCCCGTGACGTCTATCGCTCACTGGGCCGTGAGACGGTGAAGCTGGCTGCAGCTGCGGGCCTGCTGCAGGATTCTGACGTTGATGCGCTGGACCGGGTGCTTGCTGATGTCAGTCGCTGTCGTTGAGGTACCAGATGCGCAGGATTTTGCCGTTTCGGATCTGGTAACTGGCGAGGGCAGTCTGGGACTTTTCAGAGTCGCCCGATGACCAGTAGGCTCGCTCCCGCGTGCTGGCCAGGCAGCCGTCACTGATCACATGCTCCAGCGTAGATCGGGCTCCGGGTGTCGACAGGAAGTATTGCTCCAGCCACGAGCGCAGTTGTTCAGGCCCGGAAATCTCCACGGCTGCCTGGTCCCCGGTCAGGAAGATCCACTGGAACTCGTCGTGGATCAGGGACATGATCCCATCCACGGAGTGCGCGTTGAAGGCGTCGAAGTACGATTCAAGCACGGCCCCGGGCTGACAATCCCCGACGCCGGTCGCCGCGGGTAACGGGGCCGGTACTGAAATCAGCAGCAGGGTGGTCAATTGGGCAAGCTTCATGGCCAGCCTCGGCAGTACGAATTGCGCCAGTATACAGGTGTGGCATCCACCAGCATTTCGTCATATAGTTCGCCACGCATCTGGGCCGAAGGACGGCCCGGTCAAGGGAGTCTGATGAAACCGCTGTCACCGGAAAAAATTGAGAAAGTCCGCCGCGAGTTTGAGTACTTTGACGAAGACGGCAGCGGCAAGCTTGAGCTGGAAGAGTTCCGCAAACTGTTCAAGGTACTGGCGCCGGAGTCCAAGCGCGCCGAGGCGGACGCCGGATTTGCCGCCATCGATGAAGACGACAGCGGCGAAATCGATTTCGACGAATTCCTGGAGTGGTGGGAGAGCAACTGGTTCGTGTTCTGAACCGTGCTGTATTTCGCCTACGGCTCCAACCTCTGTCCACACCGTCTGTCAAACCGTATCGGCCCAGTAGCCGAGGTCGGCACGGGCGTTGCCCCGGGATTTCATCTCACCTTTTCCAAATACGGTATGGACGGCAGCGGCAAATGCCACCTGGTCCGCAGTGACCGCAGCGCCTACGGCGCGGTGTTTGAGCTAAGCCCCGACCAGTTCCGGGCGCTGGACCGGATTGAAGGTCCGGGGTACCGGCGTCGCCCGATTCGGGTCGGCACGCCGGGAGGAGATCTGAGCTGCGTGACCTACCTGGCCCGCAGGCACTGGATTCAGTACGATCTGCGTCCCGCCGACTGGTATCGTGACATGGTGCTTGTCGGTGCCTACTTCATCGGGGCACCTCAAAGCTACATAAGGCGCATTCGATCCTGGCCATGCCGACGGGAACTGAAGAGAAACAGCTGGGACGCCATCAGGTGGGATATACAATATCCATTTTATTCAATGGATTATGACGATTGGGTGCCATTTTAGATTAACTATGGGATAATGCGGTCCCGTGGAATGGTTCAAAACACAGCAATGGCACAATCGGCTGGCGGCAATCCGGTTGGGACTTTCGGCCGGGACCGTTGCCTTCCTCTCCATGCTGGTCATCGCCGGCTGCGCATCCCGGCCGCCGGCCACCACCGACAACATCTGCCGGATCTTCGAAGACAAGCCGAAGTGGTACAAGGCGGCCCGTAAATCCGCAGATCGCTGGGGCACGCCCATCCACGTGCAGATGGCCATCATCCGCCAGGAATCCAATTTTGACGCTGACGCCAAACCACCTCGCGGCAAGGCGCTGGGGTTTATACCCTGGAAACGAAAGTCGTCCGCCTACGGTTATGCCCAGGCCAAGGACGGCACCTGGGACTGGTACCGGGACAAGACGGGCAATCGCCGGGCTGACCGGGACGACTTCAAGGACGCCATCGACTTTGTCGGGTGGTACACCGATGAATCCCGCCGCCGGCTGGGGATTTCCAAGTGGGATCCTTACAGCCAGTACCTGGCCTACCACGAAGGCCACGGCGGCTTTGAGCGCAAAACCTACTCAGGGAAAAGCTGGCTGCTGGGGGTGGCACGCAAGGTGGATTACACCGCCAAGGAGTGGGGTGCCCAGCTGCGGCGCTGTGAAGACGACCTGGATTCAGGCTTCTGGATTTTCTGATTCCCTGCCCGGGTGACGCACCGATCTTGGGCTGATCCAACTGCGATGCCGAATAACCTGCCCGTAGTAGCGGGCGAGCCGGTACCCAATGTCCGCCGCGATTCGCAGCCTCCCGGACGGCAGCAGCCACGCCACCGCAGCGGTCAGGGCCCGGGGCAGAAAACGCGAGACAAACAGCAGGCCGTGAAACGCCCCGGCCGCTGCGAATCCCAGGTTTCGGTGGGCGTACAGGTGCTTGGAAATCACCACCTCGGTTTTGGTCAGCGCGGTGACCTCCGGACTGCTGCGGGATGAGCCGCCGTGGCGGTGGGTAATGGTCAGCCCGGGCCAATAGCGCACCGGCAGTGCGGCGCGGCGAGCCCGGCGGCACAGGTCAACGTCCTCGGAATACATCCAGAAATCATCACTCCAACCGCCCAGGTGCTGGAAATCGCGGCGCGAAATCATCAGTGCGGACCCTGAGACCCAGTCGACCTCGCGCACGCCGTCATCCGGCCTGCGGGCGTCGGGATAGCGAGCTGGGAACAGCAGCCGCAGCACTGCCCGTACCGGTCCCAGAAGGTTCCACGCTGTGGGAAACGCGTCGAACACCCGGGTTGGGCGGCCGTCCTGGTCGACCTGTCGCAGAGTCCAGATGCCGGGCTGGTCGCCGCACTCCTGCCAGAAGCGGCCCAGCACCTGGTCGGGGTCGGTACAGTCCGGATTGAGAAACAGCAGTTGCTCTCCAGTGGCGGCGTCAGCCCCCCGGTTGCAGCCGTTGGCAAAGCCGAAGTTGCCGGCGTTGCGAATCCATTGAACGTCGGGAAACCTACTGGCGAATCGGTCCAGCCGACCGTCGGCGGAATCATTGTCCACCACGATGACCTCCGTCTCCGGCTGACCGGTTGCGTGCAGGTAAGCCAGTGATTCCAGACAGCGCTCCAGGTCGTCCCAGCAGCGGTAGTTCACCAGCACAATGGACAGGTCCACAGTGCTCAGCGGCGTTTCACGATGATCCCGGTCTGGTCGTCATCGGGCATGCTGCCGGCCAGGAACCGTTCCAGCTCGTCACGGATGGTGAACAGGATCTTTTCCGCCGAATCCTTCCGATGGGCGCGAATCAGGGCTTCCACCCGGGTCTGGCCAAAACGTTCTCCATCGAATGCTTTGGCTTCCAGCACACCGTCAGACAGGACCGCCAGGATATCCCCGGAATGCAGGCGCACGATACGCGTTTCCTTGGCTTCCGAGGTGGGCATGATTCCCATAGGGGGTGCATCGGCTCCCAGCACGTCGAACTCATCCTTGGCGCCCCGGTACAGCAGGATCGGTGCCTGGCCGGCACTGAGCATGTGCAGGGTGTCCGTTTCCACGTACAGGTTGCCCATCCAGGCGGTGACGAAGCGGCCGCCGTGGGCGTCCAGGGTCAGCTGGTCGTTGAGCTGGGCTGCAATCTCGTTGACGGGACGTCCCAGCCGGGCGCCCATGCGAAACATGGCCCGGACCTGGGATGCGGTCAGGGCAGGGCCCATGCCGTGGCCGGTCACGTCGGCCAGCACAAAATAAACTTCTTCCGGTTTGGCTTCATCAATACGAATCTGGCCGTCGCGGCGGATACCCAGCACGTCGAAGGTGTCACCGCCGGTCTCTTCAGCCGGCAGGCTGCCTGCGGCAATCTCAAAGTGATCGCTGGCAGGAAAGCTCCGTGGAAAGGTCTTCTGCTGGATCTGCCGGGCCAGCTGCAGGTCGTCTTCCAGTTTCAGCAGATTGGCCAGCCCATCGCGCATGCGGGAGTGGGCCTGGGCCAGGTGATTCACCTCCTCCAGGGTGGATTCGATGGGCTGGTGCTGTTCCAGGTCTCCCTGGCTGATCCTGATGCTCTGGTTGGCCAGGCTGCGAATTGGACGGCTGTAGCGCCGGGCCATGGAAATGGCCCGGTACACTGCAAATCCGGAAACCAGCAGGATGATGCTGACCATCAGGATGCGGATCTGCCGGATGTTTCCCAGCAGCTCGCTTTCCGGCACCAGCACCCCGGCGAAAAGCTCACGGGAACTGCTGACCGGGATCCACTTGCCCTGGCCCCACCAGGCCCGACCGTCGGATGTGAACCGCACCGGCTCCAGCGCGACTGTGCCCGTCCTGGATGTCTGGAAGGCTGCCGACGCATCGTTAGCCAGGCCAAAACCCAGCTCCGTGGGGTGCTTGAGGTAGGCGCGTTCCCGCTCGGCCTGCACCGCGAAGGCGGGCAGATTGGGCAGACCCACAATCTGGCCGACGCCGTCCGTCACCAGCACCAGTCCGCTGTAGCCCACGTCGAAGTGCATGGTGAAATCGGAGATGTCTTCCAGCAGCACGTCCAGGGCCACGACCCAGCTGCGTCCATCCGGACCCGTCACCCGACTGGCGGCGGTGATGCCCGGCAGTTCCGAGGAAAAAAAACGGTAGGCGTTAGACCAGAATAACTCGGCGTCAGGGGTTTCCAGTGCACCCTGGTACCAGGGGCGTTCCGCCGGGTTGAGCTGGTAATCCAGCTGGGTCCAGCCCAGCTCGGCGCGGTCCGGGAACATGGCCCGGGTGGGAATTGCGCCGGCGCCGTCCAGCAGGATCATGCGCCAGTCGTCTTCCAGCCGGTTGATCTGCAGCACCCGCAGGTCCGGATCCACCACCAGCACGCCGTACAGCTGGGAATGGGCCTTCATCAGCGGCAACAGCAGTTCGGGGCCGCCGCTGCCCTCGGTAGGGTCGAGCTGATCGCTGCCGACCCAGCCCTCGATGATCCGCAGGGAACTCTCCACGGGTTCGATGAAATGGCGGACCTCCGCCTCGGTGCGGCTGATGGTCTGTCCGATCAGCACCCGGGACAGGTTGCCAATGATGTGTTCCGCACCCAGGAACGTAGCGGTCAGCAGGACCAGTCCAAACACCGTCACCAGGAACAGCATGTTGTTCAACAGGCTGCGCCGGATCGTGGTTTCCTTCCGCTTTTGGATCAGAGGTGCGTTCACTGGCTCAGTCGATGCTGATTTCTATTTCATCGATACCCACGTATTGCTGAATCGCCTGCATGGCGCCGGCAATACGAGGTTCCAGTTCACGGCTGAACAGCGCGTCCCGATCCACGCCCTCGGTCCAGCCATAAATGCTGTGGCGCAGGTAATCGTCGGTACGCACGCTGTTCTGAATATCAAAAATAATCTTCTCGAACTCACTGAATGTAGGGGTAACTCCCAGGGCCACAAACAGCTCTCCCATGGACGTCAGCATGGGCGCCGCCGTTTCCGGCAGGTCGAAATCCTTGGGCTTGAACTGAAGGTGGGTGTTGGACGAATCGGCCCACAGGCGGTAGCACACGTTCTGCAGCGAGTGATACAGGGGCTCCTCGGAAACCAGGATGAGCAGGAAGTTCTTCGGGTTTGCGGTGAGCGTTGCCAGGGTGTAGCTCCACTCGTGGGTACGGACAAACTCATTCAGGCGGATGTGGTGCCTAAAGTCGGCGGCCTGAAGCTGGTCCACAATCAGGATGGTCTTTTCCGCCTCGCTGAAGGCACAGGCCTCGCTGACCGAACGGTCGAACTGCGATATCGGAATCTCGGATTCGTCGTCGTCGGCTTTGACCGGCCGGACCACGGGCTCCGCCGCACCCGCGTCGGAGAAATCATGGGACAGGACGTGATCGTACTGCAGGGCATGGGCCAGGGCGTTGGCCAGGGCAGTCTGGCGCCGGGCAGAACGGCCTTCGATGTTCAGACAGCGCAGGCCGCTGGTGGGCTGCTGGAAAAAGCAGCGCAGCTGGTATTCGTAGTCATCGTTTGACTCGAATCCGTATTCCGCCATGCGGCGACGAAGGCTGGCCATAAACCCTTTGCGATGATCCTGTGTATGCCGGCGGTACGGGCCCGGACCGTACCGCCACCGATCAGCCGGCCTTGGCCAGGGGCTCCTCCCGGCGGGGGCCGTGCAGCACCGCTTCGCGGGTCGCCCGGATAATCAGATCGACCTCCTCGGTGGTGATGCGGAAATGGGGGGTATAACGCAGCGAGTTCTCGCCCCCGTGAATGACTCCGACGCCGCGCAGCCGCATGTATTCCTCCAGGCTGCCGCGGCCGTAAGCCTTGAAACAGTCTGCCAGCTCGCAGCTGAACAGCAGGCCGGTGCCCTGGACCTTGGTGATTTCGCCGTCGAGCTCATCCGCCAGCGCACCCAGCTTTTGCAGGAATTCCACGCCCCGGTCGCGAATATTCTGGCGCACCTCATCGGTCACCGACTCCAGCACCTCCATGGCCACGTCCATGGCCCTGGGGTTGGAGGTCATAGTGTTGCCGTAGATACCGGCCCGGTAAAGCTGGGCCGTTTCGTCGGTCATAGCCAGCACCGACAGCGGGTATTGCCCGGCGTTCAGCGCCTTGGAGAAGGTTTCCATGTCCGGCGGGTCCAGTTTTTCAAAGCCGGGATAATCCACCACGGACAGGCAGCCGTGGGCCCGCAGGCCGGCCTGGATGGAGTCCACCATCAGCAGACCACCATGTTCCCGGGTGAGCCGGCGCGCCGCCTGGTAGAACTCCGGCGTGATGGCCTGGCCGGGATTGCCTTCTCCCATGACGGGCTCCATGAAGAAGCTCTCGATGAACTGGCCGTTGTCGCGGGCATCGGCGAAGGCCTGCTCCAGAGCTTCGATGTTATTGGGCTCTACCGTGATCAGGTTGTCCCGGTCACGGAAGCTGGCCAGGTGCTTGGCATACCCCCGCAGGGATGAATCCGAAAACTGGGCCGGTCGATCGGTGCGGCCGTGAAACCCGCCGCGCAATGACATGACCCGGATTTCGCGGCCCTCATGGGTTCCCCCCGGATCCGTGCGGATCTTCGCGTTGACGTCCGACAGGCGGGCCGCCACGGTCACCGATTCGGAGCCGCTGTTGAGAAACAGAAACTGGGTGAAGGGCTGGTCTCCCCGGCGGTGTCCGATTTCGCTCTTGAGCGCGTCGATCAGACGCATCTGGCTGAAGCTCGCGGTCATGACGTTGGCCATGACGTGGTTCTGGCACATGACCTCCAGCATGGGCTCGGGTGCGTGGCCAAAGCCCAGCATGCCGTAGCCGCCGGAATCGTGAATAACGGCACCCTTGGTGGTGACGATCCAGGGTCCTCTGGCCGCCAAAGCCACGTAGGGATTCACCGCGTCAGAGGCGTAGAAGTTGATCAGCCCCTCCTGTACCTGTTCGATCTGATGGGTTTCATCCATCCGCAGCACATGGTCGAATTCCGAGCGCAGGGCCCGGTGCTGCTCCAGCGCATCGGTCACCGCTGCCGGCAGCTCCGGGTGGGTTGCGGCGAACTTCACCAGGGTTTCGTCACTGAGACCGGTGGTTACGGCGGGGCCGCCGTATGAGCGCAGTTCTTCGAGTTGCTCTAGAATGCTCATGCCTTAAGAATCCTCTCTTCCTGGGGCCGGTCAGGGCGCCCGTACTGGCGCCCGATTCGATGTGTCACAGGCGCTGGAATTTGCGTCGAATAATATCACAGGGAACACACCCAACCCATGTTGACAGTGGTCCACGGCAACCGTATCGAAGCGCTGGCTGAGCAGCTGATGGAGCGGTTGGACAGCACCGTCGCCAACCCGCTGGAGCCGCGACGGGTGGTGGTTGGCCACGTCGAAATGGGCCAGTGGCTGGCCCGTCTCAAGGCCAGTCGGGACGGCATCTGCGCCAACCTGCAGTTCGAACTGCCCGGCGCAGCCATATGGCGCCTGATGCGGGACATGTTGCCGGATATTCCTGCTGACAATCGCTTTACGCCCGAAGCCCTGACCCTGAGGATCCTGGCCCAGCAGGGCGACGTGCACCCGGAACTTGATCGGATGCTGGCGGATCGGGACACCCGCGGCCGGCTTCGCTTTGCCCGGCGGCAGGCCAGGCTGTACGACCAGTACCTGGTCTTCAGGCCGGACTGGATCATCCAGTGGGAAGCGGGCCAGGAGAGCCACTGGCAGGCCGAGCTTTGGCGTGCCCTGGTGCAACCTGAAGACTGGCACTGGGCGCGCTGCTGGGACCGGCTGGGTGAGCAGGAATCGTCAGTCCCGGTCACCAACGCGCAACCCATCGGGCAGCTTTCGGTGATTGGCGTGGCAGAGTTGTCTCCCAGCTACCTGGACTGCCTGCGCAGGGCAGGGCAGTCCATGGATATCACCCTGTACCAGTGGCGGCCTTCCCGCCAGTACTGGGGCGATGTGCCCAGCCCCAGGGCCCGCAATCGGCCGCCCCATGAGCCGAGTTGCCCTTTGCTTTCGTCCTGGGGGCTGGTGATTCGTGACGTCATCCACTGGATGCTGGAGCTGGACCTGGCCGACCAGGAGCTGTACACCGAACCGGAGGCGACCAGCCTGATCCAGCACATACGCAAAGACCTGCTTCTCGACCAGCCTGGCGGTGGCAGTTCCGACACGACACAGACCGGCCTGTCAGTCCAGGTGTGCGCCTCGCGACGTCGCGAAATCGAGGTCTGCCGCGACCACCTGCTTTCCAGGCTGGCGGCCGACCCGACCCTTTTTCCCTCGGACGTGCTGGTGCTGTGCCGGGACCTGGACAGCTATCTCCCCCACGTCCACGGCGTTTTTCCCGAGGAGCAGCCCGGCGCCATCCGCTGGCGGGCCGTGGGCGCACAGCGGGCGGCACAGGGCGGTGCGCTGGAGGCACTGGTGGCCCTGCTGGAGGAACTGTCACGTCCCCGCCTGGACCGCGGTGTTCTGGACCTCCTGGCGCTGCCCTCGCTGCGCCGCAGCTTTGACATCAAGGCGGCTGATTTGCCCGATGTCCAGCGCTGGATCCGGGAGGGAGGCGTTTACCACGACGATGGTGACAAATTCGGTTTCGACCGCGGCATGTCCCGGCTGACCACGGCCATGCTGGCCGGCGAGGACGCCGCCGGCTGGCCGTCCGAAGAATCTGTCCACCCGGCGGAGCTGGAGAAGCTGGGCCGGCTGTACCAGTTCCTGGACCGGCTCACCGACTTCCGCCGGTCCGGCGCCCGGGATCGTCCGCTCACCCAATGGCTGGACTGGCTGGGTGGGGTGGTGGAATCCTGTATTCGGCCTGGCCCGAATGACGAGGCGGACATGGCTCTGATCGGAGACGCTGCCCTGGGTGTCCGACGCGACCTGCCGCAGATCGACCCGGTGCTCGACTTTGCGGCATTCCGCGATCTGATGCTGAGCCGCCTGTCCACCGAGCGTGGTTCCACAGGGACTCCGGGCGGCGTCACTTTTGCGTCCTTTGGCGCGGGCCGGCTGACCCCGGCCCGGCTGATCTACGTGCTTGGCCTCAATGACGGCCAGTTCCCGGCACCGCTGGAACGCTCTGACCTGGATCTGATGTCGCGCCATCCCCGCCGTGGTGACCGCAGTCGCCAGCGCGAAGACCGGATGCTGATGCTGGAGTGGCTGGGCAGCGCCGAAGACGAGCTGGTGTTGAGCTGTGTGGGCACCGACGTCAGGGACGGCACCGACCTGGCCCTGTCTGCCGTGGTCGAAGAGCTGCTGCAATACGCGGAGCGCCAGCATCGCGTTTGCCGGCCACGGTTGCTGACGCGCTTTCCCATCCAGGGGTTTTCATCGCGCTACGGCGATGCATTGACCAGTTACGCTCACCAGTTCAACGTTTCCGCTACGGTGGATGATCGCCCTTTCCAGCTGCGCCCCCTGGAGGCCCCGGATCTCCCCCTGCACGTCGACCTGGAACAGCTGGTGGCGTTCGCCAAGGCGCCGACGCCCTGGTACCTGCGTCATCGGCTTGGCGTCTGGCTGGACATTCCTGAAGACCTGCTGGATTCCCAGCCACCGCTGCAGCTGGACTCCCTGTCCCGTTACCTGGCGGTGGCCTACGGGCTGCGCCAGTCCGGGCGGGACGGCCTGGACCAGCGCCTGCAGCAACTGGTCAGCCTGCCGGAAGGTCAGCTGGGGGTTGCCGACGCCAGTCGCGTGGCGGCGGATGTGGCCGGACTGGTGCAGCGCAGGACCGAGCTGCTGGGCGACGGCGAAGCGCGGCTGCTGGACCTGAACCTGCCGATCAAGCCAATGGCTCTGACCGGACGGCTTGACGCCTGCTTCGGTGACCGGCGGGTAGTGCTGCACGCCGGCAAAGCCAACGCCAAGCGAATCATCGAACTGTGGATCCGGCACCTGGCGTTTTGCCAGGTTCGGGGCGGGGACTGCACCAGTGTGCTGATTGCCCGGGATTCCCAGCTGACCCTGGCCGGAGTCCAGGACGCGGCCTCTCACCTGGCATTCTGGCTGAACCTTTTCGCCGAGGGCCAGCGGCGTCCGCTGCCGGTATTCCCGGAAACCTCGCGCCGCTATGCCCGCGCCACTGATCACCGCGACTGGGACTGGGGCGACTGGCGCAGCGGACTGGCCCAGGCCGACCAGACCTATACCGGCCAGGGCCGGCAGGCAATGGCGGACGCCAACGACCCCTATCTGCAGCTGGTATTTCCGGACGGCAGCTGGCAACAGGCAGAATTCGCCCGGCTGGCAAGGGAAATCTGGCTACCCATTGAAGAGCACCTGAGCAGTGAAACCGTTTGACCTGTCACAGGCGCCGCTGGACGGCTGGAACCTGATCGAGGCCAACGCGGGCACCGGCAAGACCTACTGCATGACCCGCCTGCTGCTGCGGCTGATGCTGGAACAGGGCCACCACGCGGAGGAGGTTCTGCTGGTGACCTTTACCCGAGCCGCCACAGCCGAGCTGAAGACCCGGGTGCTGAAAGTGCTCCGGCTGGCCGCCGCCGCCCTGGCCGGGCAGCCCGGTGACGACCGGACCATCAACCAGCTGTGCGCGGATTACGTGGATGACGCGACGGCCCGGGAGCGGATCAATCGGGCGCTGCGGACTTTCGACCAGGTTGCCGTCTACACCATCCACGGCTTCTGTCAGCAGCTGCTGACCGAGTTTGCCGGGGTGACCGGCTTCGACCTGGACGCTGAGCTGATTGAAGACGACAGCGTCGTGCTGTCGGCCCTGGCCGGAGAGCAGTGGCAGCTGCTGATGGAGTCCCAGTCGACGGAGTTTGCGGCGTTCCTGCAGGCGGGCGGTCGGGAGCGCCTGGGCGGCTATGCACGTGATGTCCGGTCCATGCTGGAAAAGCCCTATGCAACCTTGATTGACCGGGGCGACACGGCCGATCTGCCCGGATTGGAGGGGCAGTTCAGGAGCGCCTGGCAGCAACTTTGTCACCAGTGGCCCCGGCAAGGCGCCGAATTCCTGGGCGGGCTGCTGACCCACGACGGGCTCAGCCAACAGCGTTATAAGCCCGCCCAACTCCGGCGCCAGGCCTCTCGCGTGGACCGGCTGGTGATCGACCCCTGGATCAAATCCGACCTGATGGAGGATGCCGCCCGGCTGGGACGCAGCGCCCTGGAACAGGGCACGAACCAGGGCTTCGCGCCACCGGACCACAGATTGATGGACGTCATCGAAGCATTTGTCGTCGCCAGCCGAAGTCTCCGGGAAGCCTATGCTACCCAGGAACGCCGACTGCCGATGCTCCTGCGCGACCGGGTCGCGGAAGCGCTGGATCGGTGGAAGCAGCGGGAAAGTCGAATGCTCTACCGTGACCTGGTGGAACGGCTGCAGGCCAGCCTCGAGGGTCCCATGGGCGAGCGCATGGCCCAGGGCGTGGAACAGCGCTTCCGCGCGGCACTGATCGACGAGTTTCAGGATACCGACCCGCTGCAGTTTTCAATCTTCAGGCGTCTGTTTCGAAACCAGCCGGTTTTCCTGGTGGGCGATCCGAAGCAGGCCCTGTACGGCTTCCGCGGCGCCGACGTTTTTGCCTACCTGCAGGCACGGCAGGATGTGGACAGGTGTTATGCCCTGAACACCGACTGGCGAGCCCACCCCGGGGTGCTGGCGGGCATCAACCGGTTGTTCATCGGAGCGGATTGCCCGTTTGCCCTGGAGGCCATTGATTTTCGCCCGTCGGAACCCTCGGAACGCCCCCAGGAGCAGCTGTTGGTGGACGGTGAACCCGATGGTCCCCTGCTGTTCTGGACCCTGCCGGTCCAGCCTGCTCACCCGTCCAGGATTTCCGCCGCCGAATCCACCGCAGCCCAGATTCAGCGCCTGATCGACAGCGGCAGCCGGGGCCGGGCCCGGCTGACCGGTGCCGATGGCAGCGTGCGCCCGCTGGTAGCCGGGGATATCGTCGTGCTGGTGCGGAAACACACCGAGGCCGCACTGGTCGCCAGGGCGTTGAACCAGTTGGGGATCTCCTGTGTGCAGCCGGGAACCGAGGACGTGTTTCGCAGCAGCGAGGCGGCTGACCTGGAACGGGTGCTGCACGGCGTGTGCTACCCGGAACGCAGCGGGCGCATGGCCGGCGCGCTGGCGACCGCGCTGCTGGGTGGGACAGCGGAACTGGCTGAACGGCTGGCGACGGATACTGACGAGGCGGACCATCGCACCGAGCAGTTCCGACAGCTGCGTGGCACCTGGGAACAGCAGGGCATCGCCGCGCTGATCAACCGGCTGGTTCTGGATTTCGGCATTGCGTCCCGCTTACTTCGACGGGTCGATGGCCGCCGCCGACTGACCAATATCTACCACTTGCTGGACCTGATGGAACAGCAGTTCGAGCCGGGTCGCCCCCTGGGCGAACAGCTGGACTGGCTGCACAGCCGCCGCCAGGTTACCGAGTACCAGGGCGAAGAATCCCTGCTGCGCCTGGAAAGCGAAGAGGACCTGGTCAGGATCCTGACCATCCACAAGAGTAAGGGCCTGGAGTTCCCCGTGGTGTTTTGCCCCTACCTTTGGGACGCTAATCCGAAGTTCGAGTCGCCCGGGAGCTACCTGGAGCACCATGCCCACGACGGCCTGTCCATCGTATTCAACGGCAGCGAGTCTGATTTGGCCGCGCACCTGCAGGAATCGGTCTCAGAAAACCTGCGTCTGCTTTACGTCGCATTGACCCGGACTCGCAATCGTGCCTATCTGGCATGGACGGTTACCCGGGGCACCGGTTACGCCGCCCTGCGAATGCTGCTGGACAATGCCGGCAGAGACTGGCAAGGCGGGCTGGACCCGTTCAGGTCGAAGAAAAGCCTCGATGCGGCCCTGGACAAAACCGCTGAGCAGCTGGTCCAGTCCGGTCTGTGCTCGATGACCCGACCCCGGGCGGGAGAACCTCGGAGTGAACAGCGTCAGTTTGGCGAGTTCCAGGCCCCTCCGGGTGTCAATCCCCCGGCCTGGTCGATTCACAGCTACTCCAGCCTGGCCGAGCAGAACGTCGTGGGCGGTGATGACTCCATCCGTGACGTCGACCGGCTTTTTGGCGAAGACGACGCCAGTGATGCCGAGACGGACAGGGCCATTTTCAAGCTGCCGGCGGGGTCCCGGACCGGGCTTATGGTGCATGGGATCTTCGAGCGGCTGTCGAGCTTCGACCCGGAGGATTCGGAGCTGATGCTCCTGGTAGAGCAGGCCCTGACCCGATTCCAGATGCCGCTGTCCCACGCGCCCGCCCTGGCGGCCCAGATCAGAATCTGCCTGACGGCGCCACTGGACGGCAGCGACCCCGGAATCCGGCTGGACCACGTGCCGCGGTCGGATTGGGTCGCGGAAATGGAATTTCATCTGTCCCTGCGTGGCGCGGCCCGGCCGGATCTGTGGCGGCTGCTGGACAGGGACACTACCGATCAGGGTCGACTGGATGGTTTCCTCAGGGGTTTCATCGACCTGATATTCCGCCTGGACAACAGATTTTATATCGTTGATTACAAAACAAACCTTTTGGGGAACGACCCATCGGCCTACACCCCTGAGCAACTCAAGCTGGCGATTCGCAGCCACGACTACGAGTTGCAGTATCTGCTGTACACACTGGCCCTGCACCGTCACCTGAGCAATACCGTCGACGGGTATCGCTACGACAGCCACTTTGGCGGAGTGTATTACCTGTTTATTCGGGGCATGCAGTCAGGCTCCGCCGCCACCGGCGTGCACTACGCCTTGCCCTCGGAGGAAATTATCGGACGGCTCGACCGGCTATTTTCCGGGTTTAAATCGAATAATTTCAATTAGATAAGTTACTTTCCTCAGGCTATTAGTCAACTGAGGCAGGGTCCGCGCCGTGACATTGACCGGCCGCGTGCTACACTCATGAGCGTGAGGCCGGCTGTTCCGGTTTCACGAGGGGAGGCAGCAAGCTTTCGATTTCAAACCGGTTCGCGGACTGCGCCGGTTTCCAGCCGCCAAATCCTGGCCATCCTGGGCCGCACCTCCCCCAACAGGTGGCTGGTCCGGTTAGCATCGATCACTACGAGGGACGTGGGGTCGACGATTTCTAACACAGCGCAGTTCGCGGGCCGCGTTTGATTCGCAATCAGGACACCACCGGCGTGCCCGGCAGGCCACGGTCGTCCAACAGATCGAAGAAATACACGCCGAACCCGGCTGAAATCGGATTGGCGCAGGCGATGTCTTCATAGTCCTGTTCGGTCCTGGCGACCCATTCGGCGATAGCCTGGTTCAGTTTTCTGGTGGTGAAGGACTTGAACTCCCAGTATTTATCCGGGGGCAGGCAGGTTGAGTAGTACTCGGACTGCATCTTTCCAAACGGCGTGGCCGCGTAGTCTCCACCCATCCTCAACTCCAGGTTGTTGGCGCAGGTGGTGACCAGGTGAGAAATGCTTCGGCAGACAGCGGCAAGCGCCGCGGTAGGGGAAACCGAGGAGATGCGATTGAGCTGAATGGTCTTGCCGTCGATCTCTCCGGTCAACGGTTCCGAGGGTGACGGCAGCACGCCGATACCCAGGCTCTGTGGTGAATCCGGTCCGGATTGCACGGCCTGCAGAAGCACCGTGTCGTCCTCGGCATTGTGAATGACCAGGCCGCATTGCTTCAGAACGTTCAGGATGGGCCCGTAACTCATCCGGCCACTGACGCAGCGCCTCACCAGTCCGTCGAAACTGCGGCCCTGGCGGCCGCGAACGGGCAGGGCGACCGGGTCGCCGTTGTTGTCCTGGTAGAGGGGGTCAGAGCGCCAGCGTTCACACACGGCAGCCTCAAGGGAGATGCAGGGCGCCGACTCGGAGTCGCCCAACCGGCTCTCAGCCAGACTTCCAATTTCAGACAGCGTGGTTCTTCGGCCCTTGAGGAAGTCAGCCACCAGGGCAATATCCGTACAGCCCGCTTCGAATGCCAGGTTGGGGACGTTGAGTGGCGTTCCGCTGCGCTTGAGCCGGGCGGTAGCCTCTTCCAGGTACAGCTTTTTGACCAGAGCTATCAGCGCGGGCAGGGACACCCTGAACAACAGCAGGATCCGCACCAGCGGTCTCAGGAAAAGTTCCAGGTCACCAACCAGGGACGCCGTGTCCCTCTTGGGGCCGGCAAAAATCCTGGTGATGTTGTCTTGCTCGTTCATGCTGAGACTCCCCGGGACAGGGTTACCCGTCCCCTGGCGTCCGTGCTGGCATACCCATCCCTGATCAGTTTTTTCAGCACTGGGCCATAACTCATGCGCGGCCCGATGGTGGTCCTCACCAGGTTCTCGAAGGTGGTTCCGCTGCCCCGCCGGGGCAGCGGCAGGGGATTGCCCGACGGGTCTCTGAACCTGGGGTCCGTGGACCAGCGATGGCGGATTCGCTGGTCAAACGGCAGAAAGGCCTCTTCCGAGATCTTTTTATTCAGCAGCGAGTGCACCTCGCGCGGGTCTTTCATGCCCGACACCAGTGCAATGGCCGGCGCTGTGGGGCAGTCACCCCGGTCAGCCAGTTTTCGAAGGGCAATCTGCAGCAGGGTGGTCTTCAGCAGCTCCACCAGCGCATCACGCGGCAGATTCAGGTCAATGCTGGTTTCGGCCAGGGATTCCAGCAGTGGGAATATCCGACGGACCGGGTCGGCCCCTTGGCGACGGCGCCTGGAGTTTTTCATATCGGCTAACGTTGTTTGATTTGGAACAATTGCGTTGCGATGCCCTCGCGAACTAGCCTACTTTTGATTTGCGCAAATCGCAAATTGACAGAAATCAGGCGTGGCATGAAGACCTTGACGCTTATTGGACTCACCGCACTGCCAGGACTCATCTGGACCAGCAGCACGCTGGTGTTCTCCGTTCAATCCAGCACGTCCCATGACGGCATACCGTCTCGGAGGGGGCCGATTCACCAGCAGTTTGCAGCAGCCCCCGACGCTTCCCGGGCACAGCGGCTGGCGGTACTGGCCATGGCGAGCAAAGACCCGGTTGGATACGACCTGGCGCAGCAGTTGCAGGAGCAGTGCGACTACGCTCGGAAGCGATCGACAGCCCACAGCCGGGACGGGCAGCGGGCCCTGGCCTTACTCAAATCCTACTGTCGGGCCCTGGGTTCCCGGCATGCTTCAGCTGCAGTCACCAGCGGTCAACCCAGTTCAGCCGGCAAGGGCACCATGGCGCTGATGTCGAGGGCCCTGGAGGAGTCTGAGCAGCAACTGGGATGTGAGGAGGCCCGACAGCTGGCCGCCATAGTCGCAGGAGAGTCCCATGATCCGTTTGAGGTGCGATCCGCCGTGGCGTATCTCGGCACCAGTCCGTGTGGAAGATTCAGCGAGATGGGGCATCGGAATGCCCAGATCATGCTGCTGGCGGCTGAGCTGGCTTACTGCGACCTTTCGGGATTCTGCGAGGCCGATACGCCGTACACTCTTTTTGTCTGTCTCAAGTGGTCGGCCTGCCAGGCTGGTCGCCCGCTGGTGTCAATTCTGAGCGACGCGGTGTCGCCGCAGACCTTTCGCGCAGCCACCCGGCTCTGGCATTCGCTGCGTCCCGGTCAAGGTTGAAGTAAGGCAAGTGGGCCCGGTATGGGTGCATTGTCGCCATCCAGCAGTTTCGATATTCTAGCCAGGTTCAAAAAACAGCGAGACGACCGTGAACGCCGCTCAACCCGCTCTGGCCATGCCGGAAATGGACCTCGATCAAATGCGCAGCAACGCTGGCGCCGCAGCCAACCTGCTGAAGAGTATTGCCAACGAGACCCGGCTGCTGATCCTGTGCACCCTGGCGAACGGAGAAAGGTCGGTGGGTGGCTTGAATCAGAGCATAAAGCTCAGCCAGTCAGCGCTGTCCCAACACCTGGCCATATTGCGGCGGGAGGGCCTGGTACAGACCCGGCGGGAGTCTCAGACGATTTATTACTCCCTGGCCCCCACCGACGCCTTGCGCGTCATCGAAACCCTGCACGACATTTATTGCTCCCCCGGCTGCTGATCGCAGCCAGACGTGTCGACAATACGTCAGTCGCGGTAGGAACTGTCCAGGCGATCCAGCTGCCGCAGCAGGCCCGGCCACACCAGCTGTCCACCCAGGTTCATGGTCACCTGCTCGGCCTGGGCCCGGGCGCCCGCAAGGATCGGATCTGGAATATGCACCAGGTCGCCGCCGCCCGCCTGGGCGCTGATCTGGATGGCGCAGGCCGATTCCAGGACGTACATGCCAAGGAACGCATCGGCCACCGTAGGGCCGCAGGTCAACAGGCCATGGTTGCGCAAAACAAAGAAGTTGTTGCTGCCCAGATCCGCCACCAGGCGCGGCTTCTCGTCCTCGTTCAGCGCGACGCCTTCGTAGTCATGATAGCCAATGCTGGCCAGGGCGAAGATTGACTGCTGGCTGATGGGCAGCACGCCCTCGGCCTGGGCCGACACCGCGACGCCATTGACGGTATGGGTATGCATTACGCACTGGACGTCCGGACGGGCCGCATGCACTGCGCTGTGAATGACAAAACCGGCGGGGTTGACCGGGTAGGGGCTGTTCATCACCTTATTGGCCTCCAGGTCCACTTTGACCAGGCTGCTGGCGGTGATTTCATCGAACATCATGCCGTAGGGATTGATCAGAAAGTGGTGATCGGGACCTGGTACGCGGGCTGATATATGGGTGAATACCAGGTCGTCCCAGCCGTGCTTCGCGACCAGGCGGTAGGCGGCCGCCAGGTCCACCCGAAGGTTCCATTCCTGTTCACTGACAGATTCGCGAACGCGATCGTTGCTGGGCTGGCTCATGGGTAATTCCGGTCCTGGGGGTGCGCAAATGGTAACCCATAGGGCTTGGCCGGCGCCGTCACATATAATATTATATTTTTCTAATATTCAAGGATGTTTCAGAAATGGCCAAAACTGCAATGGACCTGGTCGCCGAGGCCAGAGCCCGGATCAAGGAAATCAACGCCGATCAACTGGAAGCCAAGCTGGGCCAGGCTCCGGTGATTGTTGACGTCCGGGAGCCGGCCGAGTTTCAACAGGGGCACGTGTTCGGGGCGGTGAATATCCCCCGGGGTGTGCTGGAGTTCGAAGTAGCGGCCCATTCCGACGTGGCCTCCAGGGTGGCGCCGGAGCTCACGGTTCAAGACGCCAATCTGGTGCTGTACTGCCGCACCGGCGGCCGCTCCGCGCTGGCCGCCGACTCACTGCAGCAGATGGGATTCAGCAACGTGGAGTCGCTGGAGGGGGGATTCCTGGGCTGGGAGGCCGCAGGCAAACCCATTCGCCAGACCTGAAACCGACCGGTGGACGGACCTGGACGGACCGGGGACAGGCTCAGTTCATCACTTTGCGGATATGAATTTCGCCCTGGCGGGTTTCCAGGGTGACCCGGGTGCCACCGCCGTTGATCAGGGCGATGATCTTCTGTTCCAGTTCGAACTCGATGCGATTGCCCTGCTGGTCGCGCTTGAATACCGGTTCGTTGGGACGCAGCTCCACTTCGAAATCCGAGTAGATTTCCTGCTGGCGCGACGTCATCCACAACTCGGCGCCGAAGTCCGGCGGCAGGCTCACGGTGATGTTGCCGTTGCCGTTCTCCAGTGCCATGGGCTCGTCGCTGGTGACCTCCAGCAGCTCCACAATGATGTCTTCGTTCACCGTCTCGGCGATCACCGTTCCCCGAATGCCGGTGGCGGTGATGGAACCGTTGACGTTGTCCAGGTCCAGGGATCCGGTAACGTCGGTGACGGAGATGTCGCCGTCGTTGACCGTTTTCAGCTCCAGGTTGGCTCGGCGCGGCACCCGGACGGTCAGATCCACCGTGCCAGAACCCCACTCGGTATCGATCTCGATCTGGTTGTCCTCCTCCTCGATATCGAGGGCGTAACTGGATACCGGAATCGGTTTGGCGCCGCTGGGGGTAATGATGCGGCGTTCGCCCCCGGAACCAGCCACCTCGATCTCAACGTCATCCCGGTCCTCACCGATAACCCGGATCGAGCCGGAGCTGAGATCTGCGTCCAGGTGAATGGGGTCCCCGGGCCTGCTCAGCGGGATGTTGTAAGTCTGGGTGTTTTCCGCCTGGCTGACAGGCGAGGCGAACAATCCGGCAAATACTGCGGCTGTGATCAGTTTTTTATTCATGGCGGAAAATCTCCACGTCTCCATTGATTGACTTGAATTGAAACCGGGGGCCGCCACTGCCGATCTGCAGTCCGGCCGGCTGTTCAACCCGGTATCGATTGGTATCTCCTATCCGCTGCTTATCCACGGTCATTTCCAGCGCCACGGGGCGCGCGTCGAAGTCACTGCGGATGCGGCCGTTGCCGGTGACGATGGCCAGAGTCAGGTCCGGTGAGCCGGGCAGCCCCACCTGCATGTCTCCGTTGACCGTCTCGAGGCTGCAGTCGGATCGCGGCTGTCTGGCAAAGCGCACTGTCACATCACCATTCACCGTCTGCAGGCGGCTGCACTGCACCAGCTCTGCGGCGTCGATGTCGCCGTTGACGTTGTCCAGCTGGACCGCGCCGGTTACGCCGGCAACACTGATCGAGCCATCCATCACCGTCGCCACGTCAATGTCTGCCGCCGCGGGCACCTGGATTTCCAGCGCCAGGTAGAGGCGGCACTCATCACAGCCCTCCAGCGGCGACCACCAGCGGTCCTCGCCTTTCGGCAGTACCAGGGACACCCCCCGGTCATCCTGGTCGACCTGCAGCGTCAGGATCTGCCGGGATCGCTCCAGATCACCGGCACTGCCGGCACTCCGAATCTCTTTGGCACGCACCACGATGACGTCGGCGGATCCGGTCACCACCGAGACAGGACCCCAGATGTTGCGCACCAGCAGTCGCGGCTGGGGCTGGGTGACGCTGAATTCGCGCTGCCAGTTTCGCTGCTCGGTAACCGCCAGGGCGGCTGCGGGCGCCAGCACAAGGCAGGCCAACAATGCGAGACGACGGTTCACATGGAGAATCCTCATATGGAAACCTGGGCCTTGACCCGGCTCAGCAGATGTTCGGATACCTGGGCGTTGAGCTCGCCTTGACGGGCCATCTCAAGCAGTTGTCGCTTGAAGCCGTCGCTGCCCCACGCCATGGCCTGGTCCGCCAGCTCCAGCTGGTCCAGCACGTGGCCATCACGCTGCAGCAGGGGCGTCAGTTGTCGCGCCACCTCCGGATCGGACAGCAATGGTCCCAGCGCTTCGATGGCTGCCCGCCGCACCGCACCGTTGGTGTCCTGCCTGGCCCGCAGCAGCAGGGCCCCGGTAAAGCGGTCATCGGCGGCCGCCCCGGCCAGCGACTGGATGCCCTCCAGTCGAAGGCCCGGCGAATCGGCGTCCAGCATGTTCAGTGCCACGGTGGCGGTGAGGGCCGAGACCTGGGCACTCAGCTGATCGATCTGGCGATCCTGGATGTCGTTGCTGGCCAGTTGGAGACCCATCATCACGCCCACGAACAGGGCGGCTGCGGCGGGCACCAGTGGCTGCATGAAGATGCGCCGCCACCAGACCGGGTTCCGGCTGGCGTTTTGCCGGTTCTGACTCAGGGCCCGGTAAAAGTCCCGCCGCAGGGTGTCTGTCGGCTCCTGTTGCCGGATCTGTCCCAGGTCCCGCCACAGCTGCAGTTCCTCGGGGTCCGTGGTATCGGGCGTCAGCCCGTGAATTTCATGGTCGCGTTCAGGCACGACTTGCCTCCTGTTCCAGTTGTCCGACCAGCTCCTTCAGCTGCTTCACGGCGCGGTGCATGCGCACCCGCGCGGTGGCGGCGGAGCAGTCCAGGGTGCGACCCAGTTCCTCGAAGCTGTCCAGCTGGAATCGGCCAAGCCAGATCACTTCGCGCGCCGGCACCGGCAGCGCCGCCAGGGCGCGTTCCAGGGTCCGGCCCCTGACCTGGGAATCGAACTCGCCCTCCGGCCCCACCACGGGAGACTCCTGGGTCTGCTGGTTTTCATCGCTCAGCGGCTCGGTGTGGCGGGCCCGCCGCAGATGGTCATACACCAGGTTTCTGGCGATCTGGAACATCCAGCCGCGAAACGACCCCTCTCCTCGAAAGCTGGCCGCAGACCGCAGCATCTTCAAAAACGTTTCCTGCACCATGTCCTCACTCAGGGCTGGATTACGGGTCATCTGCAGGCAGTAGTTGAACAGAGCCCGGTGATGACGTTCGAACAGCGTGCCCAGGCACGATTGATCGCCTGCCGCTATCCATTGAATGAGCTGTTCGTCGCTGACCGCCTGCATGGGGGTGTAATCCGTTGCTTTCCTGTTGATGACGCTGTCCAAACTGATTCGTTACATGCCAACGCAAAATCCCAGGAGTGGGTCTCCAAAGTGACGTAGAATCCACCAGTCTATTGGATGAGAACGAACCATAGGATCATGGCATGGACGTGAGCAAACTGCCGGCGGTGGGTGACCGGCTGCTGCAGCAGGGCAGAAGCAGGGCCGGGGCAGCATGAGTCAGGCCATGATTTTTTCGCTGGAGGCACCAGCTCACCTGTGGACTACCACCCTGCAGGGGCTGGGCGGCATCGAGCAGGGCAGCCTGCAGTACCGCCGGTTTCCAGACGGTGAATCCTACATTCGGGTTCATTCACCCTGCACAGGTCGGGACTGCGTCATCGTGGCCTCGATGCAGGATCCGGACCCGCGCATACCCGCGCTGCTGTTCGCGGCCCGAACGCTGAGATCCATGGGAGCCAGGCGGGTTGGCCTGGCCGCCCCTTACCTGGCCTACATGCGCCAGGACAAGATCTTTGAGGCCGGCGAATCCGCCACCGCCCGATATTTTGCTGAATGGCTGTCTTCGCATTTCGACTGGCTGGTAACCATCGACCCCCACCTGCACCGCATCCACGACCTGGCCGAGATCTACAGCATCCCAACCCGGGTGGTGCGATCGGCGGGCCGGTTTGCCGAGTGGATAAAGGCCCATGTGGAGCAGCCCCTGCTGATCGGACCCGACCAGGAAAGTGAACAGTGGGCCGGCGACGTTGCAGGGCGACTGCGGGCGCCTCACCTGATACTGACCAAGGTCCGCTCAGGGGACCGTAACGTGGCCATATCGGTTCCGGAGCTGGGCGAGTACCGCGATTACACGCCGGTGCTGGTGGATGACATTGTCTCCACCGGGCGGACCATGGCCGAAACGGTCCAGCAGCTGGTGGCGGCCGGACTCAAGGCGCCGGTATGCCTGGGAGTCCACGGCGTCCTGGCCAGTGGCGCCCTGGACGACCTCAAGTCCGCTGGCGCCCACCGCCTGGTCACCAGCAACACGGTAGAGAACCCGGCCGCCGAGGTTGATCTCGGATCTGAGTTTGCCGGGGGAATCGCCAGCTTCCTGGACTAGCGGACGTCAATGTGCCGCCCGGCTGCCCTCAAGCACGGGCAGCCACCGGCCGATAGACTTAGTGGCCCCAACTCCGCCGTCTTTCATGAGCCCAACCCCGGACATCGCAGGCAACGACAGAACGCTCCAGGCTGATCCATCCCATGACCGGCTCTATTTTGGTGGGATAACGGGTCTGGTGGACTGCATTGTCAATATGAGCAGCCTGCCGGGGACATTCCTGGTGATTGAGATCGAGCGCTACTCAGAGCTGGCCATTGTGCTGGATGAGGGATTTCTGGCCAGAGTTGAAAACGAACTCTGGCAACTGCTGGATGCCCAGGTGGACGGCCGCGCCAGCGTATTTGGCATCGACGCCGGAGAGTTCGGGATCCTCTGGACTCGGGCGCTGCCGCGATCGGAGTGCGAAGCCGTAGCCCGGGGCCTGCTGAACGGCCTGCGCGGTATGAGCCTGTGTCGGCATTCAGGGCTTCAGCTCACTCCACGGATCGGAATAGTCACGGGCTGGCAGGGAATTGCTCGTCCCCAGGAGTGGGTGCACTGCGCCTACCTGGCGCTGAAGACCAACCAGCGGCCATTTGCCGGATTTGCCCTTTACCAACCCGAAATGGCGGATGGCTTGACCCGGAAATGGGAGCTGCGGCGGGACCTGGCCGGGGCTCTGGACCGGCGGGAGTTCGTGCTGCACTACCAGCCGCGGCTGGATCTGAAACGGGATTCCTGCACCGGCGTCGAGGCGCTGATTCGATGGAAAGATCCCAGGGGTGCCCTGGTATCGCCGGATGAGTTCATGCCTCTGCTGGAAAACTCCGGGGTGATCGTGGAGCTGACCCTGTGGGTGCTCAATCAGTCCGCCGTGGAGCTGTCCGAATGGCTCGAGCAGGACCCTGACCGCGTGCTGGCCATCAACGTTTCACCCCGTGCGCTGCTGGACCCGCTGTTCGTGACGCTGGTCACGGAACTGATTCAGCAGGAAAACCTGGACCCCAGTCAGCTCATGCTGGAAGTGACCGAGGGCAGCGCCTGGGAACATCGATCCAGTACGCTGGATTCCCTGGGCCAGCTCCGTGGTCTCGGCGTGGGCGTTTCCATCGACGATTTTGGCACCGGACACTCCACCCTGGAGTACCTCCGCCTGATGCCGGCGGATGAGGTCAAGATCGATCGCAGCTTTACCCAGAACATGCTGACGTCAGCCACTGATCACCTGCTGGTGCAGCAGGTAATTGACCTGAGCCACCAGCTGGGGATGACGGTGGTTGCAGAAGGCACGGAGTCAGACGCACAGGTTGAAGAACTGCGTCGCATGGGATGCGACTTTGCCCAGGGTTACAGCGTCGCCCGGCCCATGCAGCAGCGCGATCTGATGAGCTGGAAACTGTCGACATCCGCTGAGGGCGTGCCGCAGACCTGACTCCGGTCGGCCGGATCAAACCTGTGGCGTTCGGGCCTGCTCGGTGGCAGGATGCCGGGAGAGTCTTCCGCAGGGACCCGGTGCTCGCCCGGGAACGCCATGAGCTTCTACGACCGATACGTTCTACCTCACCTGGTACATCTCGCCTGCAAGAGCCGTACGATCCAGCACCAGCGCCGCAAAATCGTGCCGCGCGCCCACGGCAGGGTGCTGGAGATCGGCATGGGGTCCGGCCTGAACATTCCGTTCTACCAGCCATCCCGGGTGGAGTGGGTGTGGGGCCTGGAGCCCTCCCCGGAGATGCGCCGGAAGGCCAGAAGTCATCTGCAGGCAGCCGAGATCGAAGTCCGCTGGCTGGATTTCCCCGGCGAGGAGATACCGCTGGAAGATCACACCGTGGACACCGTTGTGGTGACCTACACCCTGTGCACCATACCCGACTGGCAAACCGCCCTTGGGCAAATGCGACGGGTGATCAAACCCGGCGGGGCACTGCTGTTCTGTGAACACGGCCAGGCGCCTGATCCAGCGGTTCAGCGATGGCAGCAGCGCATCAACCCTGTGTGGAAATCCATAGCCGGAGGCTGCCATCTGAACCGTCCGATTCCCGGGCTTCTGGAGCAGGGCGGCTTTCGGGTAAGCGACGTGGACACCATGTACCTGCCCGGGTCTCCCAGGTTCGCCAGCTTCAACTACTGGGGCAGGGCCGTCCCCGCCTGAGCATGGATCCGGGACACTGCAGCCACTGGGTTTTCGGCTACGGCTCGCTCATCTTCAAGGCCGATTTTCCCTTCGCTGAGGCCTGTCCGGCCAGCATCACCGGGTGGCAGCGGCGATTCTGGCAGGGATCCCACGATCATCGCGGCACACCGGACGCGCCCGGACGGGTGGTAACGCTGATTCCGACCCCCGACGCGGTCTGCCATGGCCTGGCCTACCGGGTGCCCGACGAGGTGTTCGATCACCTGGATCACCGCGAGAAAAACGGTTACCGTCGGCTGCAGGTGGCCATATCACTGCAGCACGGCCCCGTGGTGGAAGGCACCACCTACTATGCCGGCGCCGACAACGAAGCGTTTCTCGGCGCAGCACCCGACCACCGGATCGCCAGCCATATCCTGGCAAGCCAGGGCCCAAGCGGCAGTAACCTGGACTACCTGGAGAGACTGGCCAGGGCGTTGCGCCGGATGGGCTGCCCCGACAGCCATGTAGAGAACATCTTCCGGATCGCCCAGGAGCAGGCCGGATCGAACCTGGAGTGAGACCATGATTTATGTCTTTGTCTGCCGCGACGCTGCCAACAGCCGGGAACTCCGGGCACTCTACCGCGACCAGCACCTGGCCTTTATCGAAACCGTCATGGACCAGGTCGCCGTGGCCGGCCCGTGTCTGCCGCCGGGCACAGACGACGCGAAGGCAGCCCAGGCCAGCATCCTGGCGTACCACGCAGACAGCCAGAAACAGGCTGAAGCACTGTTCCAACAGGATCCGTACTTCAACAACGGCATCTGGGAATCCTACGAAGTCTTCGCTCTGAAACCGGTGGTGGGAACCTGGATTGGCGGCAAAACCTGGTAAAAGGGGACAAATCGGAGTTGCAACAGCCTATTTGTCAACGAGTGTTACAGAAACGGTTTGCGTGATGCCGTGCCGGTCAGCGGCGCCGACAGGGCGTAATCTGTCACCATGGTTTGACAAGGCGAACCTGACCGGACTGGGACTCCTCTACCTCCCTCACTTTCCCAGTCCAAGTGCTGATTTTAGCGGGGCCTCGGCCCCGCTTTTTTTATGGCTGCGAGATCCGCCGTCCGAAGTGGGCGATAGCAGGGTTGCAGGGCTCCCTCAATGCCTTGCCGATAGTTGCTTACGCGGACTTGCAGGCGCTGCGCAAAACGTGGTTTTGCTCCGCTTACGGCCTCCGGCCGTTGGCACATCCCTGTGCCAAGGGGGGTCCTAAGTCAGCGACACAGTTCATCGCCTTGGATTTCAAACCACTAGCGCCCACGGGGGAATAATCGCCGATCTCTCAGGTAGAACGCTGCCTCTTTGGCACAGGGAGGTGCCAACGGCCGGAGGCCGTAAGGGATCCGGAAACCGCGTTTTCGGTTCCCGCCCGAGAGTTGACCATGGATGGTCAATCTCTCGGATGGACAATCGATGTGCCGACGCGCGAAGTGCGAGAGTGGAGCGAAAACCGCGTTTTCGCGGAACGGCTGGGAGGCCGCCATGGAAGGCGGATCTCCCAGATACACAAACCTGGCGGATCTTGCAGATCCATTCAATTCACCGCCATCAGCCCGGATCGCCGCGCCAGGGTGTTGTACCGGGCCAGTTCGTCGTCCAGCAGATCCGACAGCTTTTCCAGTTCCTCACTGGCCTGGTCCCACAGCTCATCGCGCACGGCCACCATGGAGGCGGTGGGCGGATGGTCACCCATGTCGGCCAGCCGCATCACACCGGCCAGCTTGTCATTCAGGCGTATGGGGAAGTTAAGGGGGTCCTGGCGGCTTTCCATGCGGGTTTCATACAGCGATTTTTCAATGGCTGTCAGTTGCTCCACCAGCGACTTACCGGATTCCAGCAGTTTGTCGAATCGCGGGTCGTCTCCGATTCGCTGATTGACGCTGTTGACCTGGCCCCGCAGGTCACGGATCTCCCGGACGGCCCCGTGAACCTCGCTGATCCGGTCGCGCAGGCCCAGGACAAACTCGAACTGCGCACGGTAGTCAGCGGCAGTGGATGCCGACCTGGGATCCGGCCGTATCGAGAAGGCTACGGTCTCCTGCTGGTCACCCACGGTCAGTGTTGCCCGGTACTGCCCCGGCACCGCCCGGGGGCCTCGCAGCTGGCGGTTCCACAGCACCATTTTTTCGAAGGTTTCCGCCCCGGGATAGCGCAGGTCCCAGACGAATCGATTCAGGCCGGATTCGGTTTTCAGCAGCCGGTCATCGTCAAAGCGGTTCTTGGGCTTGTCTTTTTCGGCCGCCTCGTCATCCGCCGGCAGCCGCTCAAACCGGCGAATCAGTTCTCCACCTGCCGTTTCGATGTCCAGGAATACCGGCACGTCGTCGCCGGGGTCTTCAGCCAGCAGGTAGTGAAACACCACGCCATCCGGCGGATTCTGACCCATGTTCCGCGGCTTTTCGGCGCTGCCGTTGCGCAGCCGCCAGCCATCCCGCGGCGGAAACAGGTGGGCCGCTTTTTCAAACACCTCGTCGTCCAGGTTTCTGACCAGAGAAATATCGTCCAGGATCCAGTATCCCCGCCCCTGGGTGGCCGCGATCAGGTCGCCGTCCTTGATAGCCAGGTCGGTAATGGGCGAAATGGGCAGATTGCGCTGGAACGAGAACCATTCCTCCCCGTTGTTGAAGGACACGTACAGTCCCGACTCGGTGCCGGCGAACAGCAGGCCAGGCTGATCGGCATCGGCCCGGATTACCCGGGTGAAGTGGTCCCGGGCGATGCCGTCGGTGATCTTGCGCCACTTGCGGCCATAGTTCTCGGTATAGAACAGGTAGGGCCGGAAATCGTCGCTCTTGTAGGCGGTGGCCGCCAGGTACAGACCGCCGGGCAGGGTGGGGTGGGGCTCCAGGCTGTTGATCTGGATTTCCTCCGGCATACCCGACGGCGTGACCTCGTCCCAGGTCCCGCCGGCGTCCCGGCTGACGTGAACCAGGCCGTCATCGGATCCCGTCCACAGAACCCCGGGATCCTGCAGGGATTCAGCAATGGCGAAAATCGTGCCGTAGTACTCCACCGAGGTGTTGTCTTTGGTTATCGGTCCGCCGGAAGGCCCCTGGCGTGCCTTGATGTTGCGGGTCAGGTCCCGGCTCAGGGCCTGCCAGGAATAGCCTTCGTCCTCGGAGACAAACAGCACATTAGCCGCCGCGTACAGCCGGTCGGGGTCATGGGGAGAAAACTGCAGCGGAAAATTCCAGTTGAACCGGTATTTCAACTCCGCCGCACCCCAACCCATGGGATTGTCCGGCCAGACGTTGACCGCCCGGCGGTCGCCGGTGCGATGGTCCAGGCGGATGAGAAATCCACCGTAAGACCCGCCGTAGACGATATCCGGCTGATCCGGTTTGGCCACGATGTGCCCGCTTTCACCGCCGGCGGTAGGTTCCCAGTCACGCAGGCCGATGGCTGACCCGAAGGCCGACTGGGAGCGGATTCGGAGGGCGCTGTTGTCCTGCTGCCCGCCCAGCAGCCGGTAGGGGAACGCGTTGTCCACCGACACCCGGTACATCTGCGAGGTAGGCTGATTGTCCTGGCGGCTCCAGTTGATTCCGCCGTCGAAGCTGACGTTGGCGCCGCCGTCATTGGCTTGAATCATGCGCTGGTGGTCCGCCGGGTCGATCCAGAGATCGTGGTTGTCGCCATGGGGCGTGGGAATCTCCACGAACGAATTGCCGCCGTCCCGGGAACGGTGAAAGCGGACGTTGAGGACGTAGACGGTATCTTCGTTGATCGGATCGGCGGTTATGCGCGTGTAGTACCAGGCCCGCTGCCGCAGCTTGCGCTGCTTGTTGACCCGCGTCCACGTTTCACCGGCATCCCGGGAGCGAAACACGCCGCCTTCCCCGGCCTCCACAATGGCATACAGGTTGTCAGGATTGCTGGCCGACACGGAGATGCCGATGATACCCAGCGGTTTCCCGGGCATTCCGTCAGCATCGCTCAACTCGGTCCAGCTGTCGCCACCGTCCACCGACTTCCACAGTCCCGACCCGGCGCCTCCGCTTTCCAGGCTGTAGGGCGTGCGCAGCACCCGCCAGGTCGATGCATACAGGATGCGTGGATTGGTTGGATCCATGGTCAGGTCCACCGCGCCGACCTCGTCGTTGACAAACAGGACCTTGTCCCAGCTGCGGCCACCATCACTGCTGCGGAACACGCCTCGCTCATCATTGGGCCCGAACAGGTGGCCCAGCGCCGCCGCGTAAACCAGGTCAGGGTTGCGCGGGTGGATTACCATGCGGGGAATATGCCGGCTGTCTTCCAGGCCGGAGCGTACCCAGGTCCGGCCGGCATCCGTGGACTTCCAGACGCCGTTGCCGTGGGACACATTGCCTCGGACGGTTTTCTCGCCGGTGCCCACGTAGATCACGTTGGGATCCCAGGCCGAAACCGCGACCGAACCGATAGAGCCGCCAAAAAAACCGTCAGACACGTTTTCCCAGCTCAGGCCGGCGTCCCGGGATTTCCAGACGCCACCGCCGGTGGAACCGAAGTAGTAGGTCTGGCGGTCCTGGGGAATGCCAGCCACCGCCGCGGACCGACCGCCACGGTAAGGACCTACTTCGCGCCACTGCAGCCCCTCCAGGCGGTCGTCGGGAATACGGCTTACCTCGGCGTGTACCGGCAGCAGTCCGCCCAGCACAGCCAGCACAAAAGTCAGCGGCAAACGCGGTACCTTTACAGTCACTGGAATGTCCCCTTGTTGAAGTACACCGGCAGCATACCGTGAGGGCTGTTCATCGCAAATGACGCGAGGCAGGAGGCTGATATGATCGGCAGGCGATGAAACGGTGGATGATCGGCTACGGGTTTGTCATGGCCCTTGGAGCATTCGTGCTGACGTGGCTCGAGTATCAGCACGCGGTGCGCCTGTTCTCAACGGAAGCGTACATCCTGGTGCTGGCGGTGCTGTTCACGGCCATGGGTATCTGGGTGGGCCACAGGCTGACCGGTGCCCGGGGGAAAGAAGCATTCGAAAAAAACACCAGGGCCCTGCAGTCCCTGGGTATCAGCGAGCGCGAGTACCAGGTGCTCGAACTGCTGGCCGAGGGCTGCACCAACAGGGAAATCGGCAACCGGCTGTTCATTTCCGCCAACACGGTGAAGACCCACCTGGCTCGCCTGTACGAAAAGCTCGAGGTGTCCCGCCGGACCCAGGCCATTCACCGGGCCAAGGCGCTTCGTTTAATCCCTTGAAAAACCTGAAATTTTTCAGAATCACCCGTTTGGATGATGGCGTGGTGGCCAAAAAACACTAACTTCGGAGCGGATCCGAACAGATGACTGGAGGCATCCCATGAAAAAAATCATGTTCATCTACGGCGGCCTGTCAGGTGCCATCGTCATCAGCCTGGCCATTGCCAGTGTGGCGTTGTCGTCCAGTGAAACGGACTGGACCGTGGCAGAGTACCTGGGGTACCTGGTGATGCTGATTGCGCTCAGCATCATTTTCATGGGAATCAAGCGCTACCGGGACCAGGAACTGGGCGGCGTCATCCGCTTCGGGACGGCCCTTGGCCTTGGCCTGGGGATCGCCCTGGTGGCGTCCCTGGTTTACGTGGTGGCCTGGGAAGGGTACCTGGCCATCAGCGGCTATGAGTTCATGAACCAGTACGCTGAGGGCGTATTGCGCGCCGAGCAGGCGGCGGGTGCCAGCGAAGAGGCACTGGCAGCCATGCGCTCGGAGATGGAAGCGTTCCAACTGAAGTACGCCAATCCACTGTTCCGGCTGGGGATCACTTTCCTGGAAATCTTCCCGGTGGGGCTGCTGATTTCACTGGTATCAGCGGCGGTGCTGCGCAACAGCAATATCCTGCCGGCACGCGGGTGATCTGGAGGCTCAGACCCGGCCGTTGAGTTCGTCCAGGTCCTTGCGCAGGTTCTTGACCCAGCGTCTGATCAGGGTCTTGGCGTGCCCGGTCTTGGTGATACCGCCGGGCATCACCCGGCTGCCGCTGCCCCAACGGACCAGGGCGGCCAGCTGTTCACCGGTCTCGGCATCCACGGTCTCCATTTCCACCGCCACGCCGCCCAGTCCGGCGCCGGTGAGCTTGGTGGCGATGTTGATGTTCAGGGCGCCCACCGTGGGGTCCAGGGCGGTGATTCCCAGTCGGAAGCGGGCCACGCCCGGGCCGGGTTCTTCGACGACCTCGTAGGGGTTCTCGCCGCTGGTCAGGGCCTCGGTCAACTCATCGACGAAAAACTGTTTCATCTCTTCCAATTCCTCGTCGGTGAATTTCCGGTTCTCCGGATCCGGCTGGTACAGCATGGTCACGGGGTCGATGAGAAAGCTCTGGTAGCCCGCCAGCCTGTCGCTGATGTAGTAGTAGCGCTGGTCATCGCCTTTCTGCAGGCGGGAGTAGTCGCTGATAAACCCGGTCTGCTCCTGTTCCTTGACCGGTGCCGCACAGGCGACCAGCAGAATGACACTGGCAGGAAGGAGATTCTTGAGATCCATTTGCGCCGTCCCTCGGACTAGTCCAGCAGGCATTGTAACCACGGTTTCGTGTCGGCATCGTGGATGTGCTGGAATTCGCCGGGGAGTCACAGCACCGGGCGCCGCATGACGGTTGCGGATATCGACCGATTCCGGGGTGACTTTTATTGCTGAATCAGCGACTTGGGCCCAACCGGCTGTACAGAATCCATACGCTGTAATAACGTATTAGCATGAACGCATTAACTCGCCTGATCCCCGTCGCTGGGCTGGCACTGGTGCTGCTGGCCGTTTTCTACCCGCTTCAACCTGATCGTCCGAACCGGCAACTGCCCAATCCACCGGTAAAACCGCCCAAGGCCCACGCCTGGGAAAGAGCCCAGTGGCATGTCCGCAAGCGCCTGGCTGAAGGGCAGGAACGGCTGCCCATGAACGCCCTGGAGCCGGCCCGGCTGGCCGCCGCGGCATTGCCACGCTCCAATGCGGGCGAACGATTCGCCCGGCAAAATCCTGCGCTCAAGGCCGCGGCGAACTGGGAACTCCTGGGGCCGACGGAAACCGGCGGGCGTACCCGTCGGCTGGTTTTTGACAGCACCGGCACCCTCTACGCCTCGGGTGTGTCCGGGGGCGTCTGGCGGCTCGACAACATCACCGGCTGGCAGCCCCTGGGTGACCGGCTGAGCAACGTCAACGTGGGTGCCCTGGCCATCGATCCCAGCAACGACCAGGTGTTTTTTGCCGGCACCGGTGAACTGTATCGCCGCACCTCCCGTCCATACTCCAGCATGACCGGGTCGGGCATGTTCAAGACCACCAATGCCGGACAGGACTGGGTACAGCTGGAACCCACTCTGAACGACAACTTCCTGTACGTCAGCGACATCGTGATATCGCCCAACGACTCCAGCCGGATCTATGCCGCCACCAACACCGGCATCTGGCGCTCCGACGATGGCGGCGCCAGCTTCGTCCAGACGCTATCCACCAACGAGGGCAACGGGCAGCTGTACGAGGGCTGCACGGATCTGCTGATTCGCGATGATCTGGGCACCGACTGGGTACTGGCCACCTGCGCATCCCGGTCTACCGACGATTGCTATTACCTGCCGGATCTGCCCCTGGGTGCCTGCGGTCTGCCTTGTGACGGCCGAATCTACCTGAACCGCAACGGCGGCGGTTCGGACCGCTGGGACGTGGTGCTGACCGAGCCCGGCATGGGACGCACGTCCATGAGCGCGTTTCCCGGTGACCAGAATGTTGTTTACGCGCTGTCCGCCAGCACGGTCCCAGGTCCCGACAAGACCGGCGATGGGGTAGGAGACTATGACAACGGTCTTCACGCGGTGTATCGAAGTAACGACGGTGGCGAAACCTGGAGCGCCACCCTGCGCAACACCAGCAACGACCCGGTCAGCACCTGGATGCTGGCCTTTGCCTGGCAGGCACGGACCGACGGCAACACGCCCTACGGCGCCGGCTGGTACAACCAGGCCATCGTGGCGGACCCGTCCAGCCCCGACGTGGTCTGGGTGGGCGGAATGCAGCTGTATCGCTCCGACGATGGCGGCCAGACCTTTGGGCTGACCTCCAACTACTATTCCGACCCGGACCGGCCCGCCACTTTTGGCCCTGAAATGCATCCCGACATCCATGACCTGGTGTTCGACAACTTCGGCCGCCTGTGGATCGGCAATGACGGCGGCGTCTGGCGGGCCAGCAACATCACGGCACCCGCGGACCGTGAGAACGACGGTTACCGGACCCTGTTGACCAGCGGCGTCAGCTTCCGTCCTTTTGTCAGCAACTTCACCACCACCCAGTTCTACCACGGCACCGTGTCACCGGACGGCGAGATTGTCATCGGCGGCATGCAGGACAACGGGACCGAGGTCCGAAACCTGCCGGGTTTTGCGCCGGGCGCCTGGGTGGATTCGTTTGGTGGCGACGGCAGCTACTCAGCCTATGATCCGGCCGGACCGTTTTTCTATTTCTCAGCCCAGAACGCCGTGCTGTTCCGCATGGACGCAGACTTCCAGTTCACCGACCTGCGGGACAACCTCTATGCCCAGGCCGGCAGCAACGACGAGTTCATGTTCATCACCCCGTTTGAACTGGATACCAAGAACCGCTCCCGCATCTACCTGGGCGGCAAACGGCTCCTGCGCGGCACCAGCAACGGTGACTTCTGGTCCCGGGCCTCGACGGCGTTCGGCAGTACCTTCCACGACAAGGCCAACGCCGTGGCCGTGGCGCCCAACCAGGACTGGGTGCTGGTGGGTACCGGCAATCGCATCTACAAGATCGTCAGCGCCAGCACCGCCAGCGGATCTGATCAGCCCCTGTCCACGCGCCCGCGCGGCGGCTGGGTATCGTCGCTGATATTTGATCCGAACAACGACTCGATCGCCTACGCCACCTACTCCAGCTTTGGCGGCAACCACGTGTGGAAATCAGAAGACGGCGGCGAGTCCTTTTTCCCCATAGACGGAGAGGGAGCAGGGCGGCTGCCCAACCTGCCGGTGCACTCACTGGCGGTCAGCCCCTTCGACCCGGACCATCTCTACGTGGGCACCGACCTGGGCGTGTTTTTTACCGAGGACGGCGGCCTGAGCTGGCAGGTCGAGGAAACCGGCTTTGGCGGCGCCATTGTGGAGCGTGTGGTGATCAACCAGCCCGAGACCGCATTCGGCAACTCCTGGCTGTTTGCCTTTACCTACGGCCGCGGCGTATGGCGGGTGCCTCTGGGCCTGGTGGACGGCGAGCCGGGCTACCGGATCTCACCAGCGGTCAACGGATTCTGGTTTGACGCAAACCAGCCTGGACACGGCATCCAGGTGCAACTGCTGGATGTGCAGGGCACCCCCCAACTGCTGGTCACCTGGTATGTCTACGAGGACGGCAAACCCATGTGGCTGATCGGCAGCGGCGCGGTGAATCGCGACCGGGCGGTGGTGCCCATGACTATTACCCGGGGCACGGGCTTTGGCGAGAATTTTGATCCTGTGTCGGTGGTCCGCGACGACTGGGGCAACCTGGAGCTGGTGTTTGAAGATGACCAGCAGCTGTCCTTCCGCTGGCAGTCCGGCTACCGGTCGGGGCAGGTCGGCACCCTCGGTCTGACACGCCTCAGCCGCGCCGTGGATATCAACGTGCCGGAGGCACCCATGGGCCTGTGTTCAACCGGGGTTTACTGGAATCCCGCCGAGGACGGCCATGGCATCGTGGGAGAGACCGTCCTGCTCAACGGCGAGCCCGGTTTCGCCTGGTCCTGGTTCAACTACCGGGACGGTGAGCAGCTGTGGCTGGTCGGTTCCGGCAACTTCGACGGCAACCGGGTGATATCCGAGGCGTTTGTGGGTCTTCAGGGCGAATTTCCGCCGAAGTTCACCCAGGCTGAGGCGACGGTTGAGTCCTGGGGCTCAGTAGAGTTCGAGTTTACCGGCGAGCGGACCTTCACCGCACGCTGGACGCCCCAGGGACAGCCGGAGGCGCCCGGCAGCCTTGATTTCTCCCAGCTGTCGGTCATCGGAGAGAGCGGGTGCCAGTAAACGGTGGGAACTGCTGGGTCAGTGCTCCACACTGCCCAGCGCCAGCCTGGCGGCCACACGGGCGTTGTTGATCAAGAGGGCTTTGTTGGCTGCCACCGATCGACCATCGGTCAACTCAGCTACCCGCTTCAACACGAACGGCGTTACGCGGCTTCCGGTAATTCCCTGTTCATCGGCCTCAGCAGTGGCCTGACCGATAGCCCGCTCTGCCTCCTCCGTCTCCAGAGCATGCCCCGGGGGCACCGGCACGGTGAACAGCAGGCCCTGCTCCGGCGGCAGCTTGCGCCATGCAGCAAGGGTGGCGGCAGCGCCGTCCAGGTCCGCTGAAGCGGCCAGCGCAATGCCGCTGTCGCCGTGGAAAAACGCCGGCAGGGTATCCGTGCCCAGGCCAATCACCGGCACCCCCTGGGTTTCCAGCACCTCCATGGTCAGTGGAAGATCCAGGATGGACTTGGCACCGGCGCAGACCACGGCGACCGGCGTGCGTCCCAGCTCGGTGAGGTCCGCTGATACGTCGAAGGGGTGTCCCCGGTGAACACCACCGATGCCGCCGGTAGCCATGATGTCGATGTTCGCGCGGTGAGCGGCCCACATGGTGCCGGCAACGGTCAGCGAACCGTGGCCTGAATGCCCAACAACGACTGGCAGATCACGACGACTGCATTTGGAAACCGACTGAGCATTGGCCGAAAAAAGCTCGAGTTCGGATCGGGACATGCCCACTACCAGTTCACCGTCCAGAATGCCCAGGGTGGCGGGACAGCAGCCCTGGTCGAGGATGGTCTGCTCCATGGCCAGTGCCACCTCCAGGTTGTCCGGAGGCTCAAGCCCGTGGGTGATTACCGTGGTTTCCAGGGCAATGATGGGGCGTCCGGATTGCCGGGCGGCGGCGACCCGGTCTCCTGTTCTGATGTTCAAGGATGTTCCCGCAGCGTCAGGTCAGCGCACAGGGTAACAGGTCCCGCGTCAGCGCTTCCTGGGCGCCGCAGCCAGGGTGTCCTGGTATCTTGGAAACCCCGCTTCGGTGCGAAACCGCTCCAGGTGCCGGGAGAACACCGTGGTCCGAGCCACCCGGTCCAGATCCCGGATCAGCTGTTCCAGGTCACCACCGCCGCGTCTACAGCAGGCGACGTACTGTCTCAGCACGTCGACCATATGGGTTTTGTTCTGTCGCTGCAGGGCCTGGTTGACCTGCAGAAAGTAGGCGGCACCGCCCCAGTACATGGTGGGATACTTGCGCTCGGCCCGCAGCCGTGGAGCCGCTTCAGCGAAGGGCCGGTCCTGGTGGCTGTAGCTACGCCGGGCCCGGTCCAGTTTCTGGCCGTAGCGCTGCAGCATCTCCTGCCGGGAAATGATCCCCATGTCGTGCATGACCTGATACTGCATGAAGCTGGCAAACCCTTCGGCAAACCAGGAATGACTGCGTCCGAGGTAGGGAAAAACAAGGTGACTGAGTTCATGGGCCGCGGTCCAGTCCTCGCGCAGGTCCTTGAGGGAGAATCGGGGATCCACATGGAAGTGGACACCCTGGCGGTAGGAGCGGCGCTCGGTGTTGGCCCAGGGCACCGGTTCGCCGGCGCGGGTACGGTGGAAGTAGATCTGGACATCAAAAGGCAGTTCTCCCACCAGCGCCTCGACGCCGGCATGAACCTCGCTGACCCAGCTCATCAGCTTGCTTTTGTCCTCCCGGCTGAAATGGTCTTCCCAATGGAACCGCAGATCGGCCAGGGCCGCTGGCAGGTGCCCCAGACAGAGCAGGAAAACGGCGGCTTTCATTGAGTGCGGCATATTCATCGGGTCAGGTTACGCCAATCCAAGTTCAGCTGCCGTGAAAACATTTTTTTGACCGGTTTGAATCCAAAATCCGCCTCACTGCGAATAATCAACCGAGCGCAGGGACAAATCGACTGATAGGAGTCATACAGCATGAACAAACTGACGAACATTTTTGCCCTTGCCCTGGTGTCCGTGGCGCTGGTGGGCAGTCCTGCCGCGGCCGGCGGTCACAAGAACAGCAACAGTCTCAAGAACAGCAACACGATTGTGGACGTTGCCGCCTCTGCCGGGCAGTTCAACACCCTGATCGCAGCCGCCAAGGCCGCTGGCCTGGCCGGGGCACTGGCCGGTGACGGCCCTCTCACTGTGTTTGCCCCCACCGACGAAGCCTTCGCCGCGCTGCCCGCCGGCACGGTGGAAAACCTGCTCAGACCCGAGAACAAGGAGCAGCTGGTGGCCATCCTGACCTACCACGTGGCACCGGCAAAGCTGAAAGCCAGCGATGTCGTTGCCCGCTCCAGCATCGAAACCCTGAACGGCCAATCGCCGGAGATCACCGTGGACGGCAGTGAAGTGCATATCGACGGCGCCAACATCGTCAGCGTGGACATTGCCGCCAGCAACGGCATCATCCACGTCATCGACAAGGTACTGCTTCCGCCCACAAAAATGAGCGCCAGCAGCAAGACACGTAAGGTCATCGACCTGGCCATCGCCAAGGGCGCGCCCATGTACAACCACGGCAACGCCCAGGCCTGTGCCGACATCTACGAGGTGGCTGCAACCAGCCTGCTGACCATGGATGATTCACTCAACCGTGACCAGCGTCGGGTGCTGCAGCGCGCCATCGCCCGGGCCAACGACACCCACAGCGCCAGTCGCAGCGCCTGGATCATGCGTGACGCGCTGGACGCTGTTTATGATGGCAGCATGCCCATGATGCTGACCGCCAATTGATCCGTATCAGCGTTGATTCAGTGCAGCCCGCCGTCCGGCGGGCTGCCGCTTGGAACAGGGAATAATGGACCAGGACCTCTTGCAGCGCATTGCCGAGGGTGACAGCAACGCCGTTGCCCGGTGTGTCCGGCAATACGGTCCGCGGATCTGGTCCCTGGCCCGCAGGTTCAGCCGCACCCCCCAGGATGCTGAGGATGCGGTGCAGGAGGTATTCATGGCCATATGGAGATCGGCCGGAAAATTTGATTCGAGCAAGGCAGAGGAAGCCACATTCATTACCATGGTGGCGCGACGGCGACTGATTGACCGGATGCGCCGCGCGTCAGCTCAACCTGAAGCGTCTGATCCCATACCCGAGGACTGGCACCCGGGACAACTGGGATCCAGCGCGGAGGATTCTGCGGAAGTCCAGGCCATCACCGATCTGCTGGCGCAGTTTGACAGTCCCCAGCGGGAAATCATCGCCATGTCGGTGTACGGCGGGTATTCCCACTCGGCCATCGCAGATCGGCTGGAAATACCGCTGGGCACGGTCAAGACCCACCTTCGGCGCGGTTTGGATCGCGTCCGGCAGGTACTGAACATCGCGGAGGAGGTGACGCCGTGAGCCAATTCTCATCTCAACAGGACGAATATGCCGCGGCCGCAATAGACCGGGCCATGTCGCCCCCGGCCGACGGGGAAGCCATGCCGCCAGGCCTGGAGCGGGCCATCATCAGAGACGGCGAAGACTTTGTCCGTCGCCACTACCAGGCTCAATCCAGGCCCACGACCTGGTGGGCGCGCCCGCTCACCGCGTGGAGCGTCGCGGCGGTTTGTCTGACACTGGCCCTGGCCCAGTGGGCGCGCGCGCCCCAGGGGCTGCCGAGCGCTCAGCAGCTTGACCAGCAACTGGCCGTATCGGCCACGGCGGTGGAAATTCCGTTCAAAGGCATGGGCGACCCGGCCTACGCCAGGGTGACCGGTTACGTACGCTGGGACGATGCCGAACAATCCGGCGTCATGCGCCTGACCGGTCTGCCGGTCAACCTGCCGGACACTGCTCAGTACCAGCTGTGGATCGTGGACCCCGAGCGCGATGAAAACCCCGTGGACGGTGGTGTATTTAACGTCCTGCCGGGCGACAACCTGATCCCCATCCGGGCAACCCTGCCGGTGCAGGCCCCCCGGGCATTCGCCCTCACCCTTGAACAACCCGGCGGGGTTGTGGTGTCGGATGGACCACTACTGGTGATTGCCAGCAATTAGCCGGTATCGATTTGAGAGATACGAAACTCTTCGCCAAAGCTGGCGCACCCGGCCGGGGATTTCCGTAATACCTGCTAAGCGTTTATGTTTCGCTAAGCAGGGAGGAAATCATATCTATGGCAATTGGCATTCACGAGGTCGTCAATTATTCTCACGTGGCCGTGGGATCGCTGGCGCTGGCGGGCAGCGCACTGGCACTGGGGTCATCCAAGGGATCTTCTCTCCACGTTCGCGGCGGGAAACTGTTCGCGTGGATGATGCTGCTGGTGGTGCTCACCACAGCGGTACAAATGACCTTTGAGTTCCTGCCTCTGGCCATCATCATGTGCCTTGCCGAGGCTTACCTGATTCCCAGCGCCATCCTGGCGTTTCACCGGGACTGGGCCGGGTTTCGGGCTGTGAGCTGGGCCCTCGCCGTTCTGGCCGGCCTGCTGTGCCTGTTCACGCTGGTGCAGCTGGTCCGATTGAACCTCGTTGGCGATACCTTGTTCATTGGCCCGGGTGTGCTGGCCTTGATGTTCGGCTTCCTGCTGTACCAGGATTTCGGCATGCTGAGAAACAGCGCCGACCGGTCCGGCAACTACTGGGTCCGCCGCCACCTCATCCGCATGATCCTGGCCTTTACTTTTGCCGTAATGGCGCTGATTCGAATTGGCATCCAGGTTGGGCTGACCCTGGAACAAACGGTAATTTATCCACTGCTGGCGGCCGCGGTCACTATTTTCCTTGTATGTCGACGCTATTCAGACGGGGCAGCCCAGGCCTGACTCAGCGCGGCTTGTCAGGCAAAGGATTCGGAGCCTGGCCATGGTCACTCCCAAACTAACGCCCCGCGTAACAGGTACCAATTTCAGGCTGCCCTGTGGTCCGGACCTGCTCGAAATGCCGCCAGAAGCTGCGATCGATTGCCTTCAGCCGGGTCGAGGTGTCAGGTTTCCGGTAGCGCGACAGGTGACGGGGCCCACCGTTATAGGCGGCGTACGTCGCCCGGGGCAGGTTATCCAGTCCTCCGGGCTCCTCGTGTTCACCCCGGCGCAGGGCGTAATGCACCAGGTAGTGTTCCAGGATCTCGATACCCGCCGCCATGTTGTAATCAATGTCCCGCTCCAGCAGCCCCACGTCGTAAACGCCCCGCCACACCCGTCCGTTGATCTGCATCATGCCAACCGCACCGATGGATGAGCGAATGACCTTGGGCGGCTGGTCCGGCGTCAGGTAATGGCGCCAGCAGCTTTCCTTCCAGGCCGTGGCCAGCACCATCGGGCGGAACAGCGGCACCACCTGCTGGTCCAGTCGCGTGCTGGCCTCGATTCGCTCCTCGGATTTGCGGATCAACAATTCCCTGACGTATGCCAGGTAGGCGTCCAGCCGGTCGCGCCGGGGAACCAGGGCATCCAGGTCCAGCGGGGCAGGGGGGGTGTCGGCCACCGCCGTAGACATCAGCCAGTCCAGCCAGTGTGGTTCAACCGCCACCGCTGCCCCGCTCTGGAGTCGGGTACCCACCAGGGACTGCAATCGTGGATCCAGGTTGAAGGAGAGCGGCGTGAAGCTCAGCGGCGCATCCCCGGCCAGCAGCATCCGGGCCAGCCGGCGGACGCCATCCCGGCTGATGTCGATGCCGTATTCCGGACCCAGCGCATCCAGTGCCGCAATCGCGTCTGCCCCGGCCATGAACGTGGTGAGCCGCAGGCTCGGAAACTGCGCACTGCTGCCGGCCTGTTCAAGCTTCGACACGGCGGGGCGCAGCCGATCCCACGCAGAAACGAACAGGTCTCGGATCGGATCAACCAGGGAATCGTCGTCTTCAGCCAGGGCACGCCCGATGGCGATGCGGGCATCCAGCAGCGCGGCCAGCAGCTCAATCTGCAGATCCCTGTCATCGGTGGCGGCAGCCAATGCGAGAATGGCGGTGGTCAGAAAGCCGTCCAGTTCGTCTTCCACCCGGGTCCATTGCTCAAGTTCCTGGATGCTGAGCGGTTCCTCCGGCGTTTGCACCGTCGCGCGATCCTCCAGCGACAGCAGGATTTCAGCCTGAACGCCGGTCTCGGCGGTGGTGACCCGCACCAGGCGACTGCGGTCAGCCAGCAGCGGAGCCGCGTCATCGGCAAAGGAACGAATTAGTTCGTCAACCGCCTGCATGGGCTGACGCAGGTCCACCCGGATATCCTGCATTCTCGGCAGCACAATGTTTTCGGCCAGCAGTCGGGCAGGGCGGGTCAACAGCCCTTTTGAACCGTCGGGCCGCCTCAATTCGGCGCTGATCAGCCTCAGATCCACGCCCAGTCTCGATTCAGAGACCTGGGGCTCAAGCAGCACGTACAGGCGCCCTCGCGCGTTTTTCGGCCCGACACAACGCCCGAACAGGCGCGTTGCGAGGTCGGCGTCGAACAGTACCGACACCCAGGCGCGGGGCGCGGCGGATTCCACCTGCAGGTCCGATAAACGGGTCCGGCTGCACTCGTTGCGCTCGATGGTGACTCGACCTTGATCGTCCATGCCCAGGGCGCTGGCGCTTTCCCGCGACACCTCCGCAAATCCAAATTCCAGCGGCAGCACCAGTTCCCTGGCATCGGCCGCTGTGCCCAGCAGCACGCTGAATCCAATCAGCCATTGGACCCACGGGACTGGAATGCGTCTGAACCAACCAATCATCTGGAAACAGCCTCCAGGAATGAAAGCCTATTGCGTCTGGCGCCGGGCCCGAATAATGCCCCGTTCAGGCCGGCGGGGGCAACTTATTGAAATCGCGCCTCGGCGATAAGGTCTGCGGCGGACGCCATGCTGCAACCGTGCTCCGCAGCGATGGCATGGCAATCCTGCAAGGTTTCGGCAAGCCGGTCCAGGTGTGCTTTGAGTGCATCCCGGGACGGCTTATTCAACTGGTAGTGCAGGTCGATAATGCCGCCTGCATTGGCCAGGTAGTCCGGGCAGTAGAAAACCTGCCGCTCCATCAGTTCGTCGGCCACGCTGTTGTCGGCCAACTGGTTGTTAGCGCCGCCACAAATTACGGGGCAGGTCAGTTGCTTGACCGAATCGGCTGAGAATACCGCGCCCAGGGCGCAGGGGGCCAACACGTCACAGTCCATGCTGAGGATTTCATCGGCCTTGACTGACGCCGCACCCGTAGATTCTGCAACCGACAATGCCAGGTCCTGATTAATATCTGCAATGACGACCCGCCCGCCGTCTTCGGCCACCAGTTTCGCCAGCCGGGAACCCACGTTGCCGGCGCCCTGGATGGCTACCACGAGTCCCGAGAGGGTTTCGGCACCCAGTCGAATCCTTACTGCCTCACGCATGCAGACCAAAACGCCGTAGGCGGTGGAGGCCGAGGCGTTTCCGGCACCCGGCTTGATCCCGCCGACGTGCCGTGTTGTTTCGCCTATGACTGCGATGTCGTCAATGGTGGTACCGGAGTCGAAGGAGGTGATATATCGACCTCCCAGTTGTTCAACGAACGTTCCCATGGCACGCAGCAGTTCCGGCGTTTTCTGTGTTGCCGGATCGCCCATGATCACGGCTTTTCCGCCTCCGAACGGAATGTCACCGATGGCACACTTGTAGGTCATACCCTTGGACAGTCGCAGGACGTCTGTCAGCGCGCTGATTTCATCCGGGTAAGCCATCATGCGGCAGCCACCGATGGCAGGCCCGCGTCTGCGGTTGTGCACTGCGATGATGGCTTTCAGTCCAGTGTCCGGGTCGTGGGCAAAGGTTATGGACTCGTGGTCGAATTCGTCATGGTTAAAGAGCATGGTCCTGGGGGGCGTGGTCAACTGTCATTCCAAATTAACAAGGCTGACGCCAAAACCCCATGATTGGTGTGGACTGAATGACGTTGTCCCGGAACTCAGTGACGGTAAGTCAGAAAGAAGGGCGACAGGTGGCCGCGACGGGCCCGTGCCGACCTATCGACAAAACACGGGCGCCTGTTTAATTGCGCATAATGTATATTATGTTAAATAAAGTACGCTTTTGCCGACGACCACCGACGCCCTCTTCACCCGTCGCCCCGTGGCCTGTATAACAGCGCCGTTCACTATTAGCCGATTTTCCCGCCAACTTAGGCTTCCGGCATGGGTTGATCTGTACCACGTGCAATTTTCGGAATGATTGGCGCCGGTTCGAGGCGTGGTGCCAGACTGTCGCGTTATCCAGCTTGCCCGCGGATCCGGGCAACGTGGCCATGTTCGTCGCGTCTCAATCAGCCGATGGTTTGAATCGCTCAACGCTCAATCGACGTTTAGCCGCCATTCGGTAACCATTAGCACCTGCCTCGTTGAAGTAGCGATAATGCGGCCTATCACCGAAACTGCCCGATTGCGGTACAAGGAGCGCGGCTCAGACACCAGCCATTGCCTCACCTCTACTATCCTGTTGAGACGGGATGCTCGTTACAGTTTTTTCCCCTTCCACAGAGACCATGTTGTGATGAAGACGAGGAGTCCTCCAGCAACCAGTAGGAGAGAGGGTAACTTGATGCCGAAGGGAAGTAGGATGTCGGTGGCGGCGCGAGTAAACCATGCAAAGATCAGGGCGGCGATACCGGTCGCACCTGTGAACAGGTTGAGGCCGAGTTTGTTGAGGCGCGCGTACGTCTTATCGTCGATCTGTATGCGAGTTCGGGTGGCGAAATGACCTTCATCGACTCGGCGCATGATACGCCTCAACAAGACCGGCATTTCCACGATGGCGTCAGCATCTCGAAAGATGCGCATTCCGAGTTCTTTGGCCATCGTCTCAATATCGAGAACCTTCATCCCCTCTTCTGCACCAAAGTCTTCGGCGACGGCCTGGAGATCGAATCGTGGATCGAGGAGCCGGATGGTGCCATCGAGGGTGCCAAAGGTCTTATCGAGCAAGAAGAGATCGGCAGGGATATGGAGCTCGTGCTCAATTACAAAGCTTTGCAGGGCTTCGCTGGCCTGTGCCCTTGGCATGGAGGCGATATTCCGGAAGAGCAGTCGCAGGTCTTCACGCAGCTTTCGCATATCGACATCATGTCCAACGATGTCATAGTCGAGGAGGTGCGCGGCCATGCTGACGTGGTCTCGCCGGATGACGTCAAACACGATCGCGCGGAGCATTGCTAGAGTGTGGCGATCGAAGCGTCCGATCATACCGAAGTCGAGAATCCCGAGTACGCCATCCGGCAAGAGCATCAAATTGCCAGGGTGAGGGTCCGCGTGAAAGAGCCCGTCGCGAAAGATCTGTTTCAAGGTGACCATCACCACCTTCTTCGCTAATTCGCGGGTATCAACTTCTTGCTTTTGGTGTGCGTCGACTTGGCTGATGTTGACGCCATCGAG
>JAAUYH010075709.1_pt1 | contig 60190 bp, 54 predicted proteins | sample 7278061 | NCBI WGS metagenome assembly JAAUYH01 (sample SAMN14350203, study PRJNA611818) | marine sediment metagenome | isolation source: surface marine sediment (0.6m) | place: French Polynesia: Moorea | collected 2018-08 | reverse complement strand
TAAACGCTCCTTAAACTTATCAGTGACATCTAGAGTAATTTCCTGCTCTGTTAAGCGGACAAAAACTTCTTTGAGCAAGATTTCTGCAATATCTTTGACTTCTTCTTTGTTTAATTGACGGAAGACAATAATTTCATCTAAGCGGTTAAGGAATTCAGGACGGAAGTAGTTCTTCAACTCTTCGTTAACTAAAGACTTAATCCGATTGTATTGAGATTCTGCTTCATTATCAGCAAATTCAAAACCAAGACCACCGCCACCTTTTTCAATGACCTTAGAACCGATATTCGAGGTCATGATGAGCAGGGTATTTTTGAAGTCTACAGTTCTGCCTTTAGCGTCAGTAAGACGACCGTCCTCTAAAATTTGCAGCAGCATATTAAAGATATCTGGATGTGCTTTTTCGATTTCGTCAAATAGCACCACAGTGTAAGGACGACGACGTACTGCTTCAGTCAGTTGACCGCCTTCATTGTAGCCAACATAACCAGGAGGAGAACCAATTAACTTAGAAACAGTGTGTCTTTCCATGTATTCAGACATATCGAGGCGAATCATTGCCTCTTCTGAACCAAAGAAATAAGCTGCTAAAGCTTTAGTTAATTCAGTTTTACCGACTCCAGTAGGTCCAGAGAAAATAAAACTAGCAATGGGACGGTTAGGATTTTTCAAGCCTACTCTAGCGCGACGAATAGCGCGAGATACGGCTTTAACTGCATCTTCTTGACCAATAATGCGCTGATGGAGAGTATCCTCCATGTGTAGAAGTTTTTCTGATTCAGATTCAGTAATTTTGTTAACTGGTACGCCAGTCCAAGAAGCAACGATGTGAGCGATTTCTTCTGAATCAACAAAAGGAGAATCATCTCCTCCTTCTCCTTCAGTTTGTTTTGAAGAAGCTATCGAGCGAATTTGCTCTTTAATTTCCATTTCGCGATCGCGTAGTTCTCCTGCTTGATCGAAGTCTTGAGAACGAACCGCATCATCTTTTTGCTTGAGGACTTCTCTGAGTTCTTTGTCTAACTCTTTAGCTGCGGGAGGCAGTTGAGAGTTAATTAGACGGACTCTTGAACCCGCTTCATCAATCAAGTCAATAGCTTTGTCTGGTAGATAGCGATCGCTAATGTAGCGGTCTGATAATTTAGCTGCTGCTTCTAAAGCTTCATCTAAAATTTTCAGTTTATGGTGTTGTTCATAACGTTCCCGCAAACCATAAAGAATTTCTATAGTTTCTTCTACAGAAGGTTCACCAACCATTACGGGCTGGAAACGACGCTCTAGGGCTGCATCTCTCTCGATGTGTTTACGATACTCATCTAGAGTTGTAGCGCCAATACATTGTAGTTCTCCTCTTGCCAAAGCTGGCTTGAGGATATTCGCTGCATCGATTGCGCCCTCTGCTGCCCCTGCACCAATCAGGGTGTGAACTTCGTCAATTACCAGGATGACATTTCCTGCTTGGCGAATTTCATCCATGATTTTTTTGAGTCGTTCTTCAAATTCACCTCGATATTTAGTTCCTGCTACTAGCAAGCCAATATCGAGAGTAACGACTCGTTTTTCTTCGAGAATATCGGGAATATCTTTATTAGCAATCCGTTGTGCCAAACCTTCAGCGATCGCTGTTTTACCCACCCCTGGTTCTCCGATGAGAACTGGGTTGTTTTTAGTTCGGCGACCCAAAATTTGGATTACACGCTCAATTTCCTTTTGTCTACCGACAACTGGATCGAGCTTACTTTCAGATGCCATCTGAGTCAGATTAGAACCAAATTCATCTAGGGTTGGGGTTTTATTTCTACCACCCCCCCCTGTAGGAGCACCAACTTCTGCTGTTTCTCCTAGCATTCTAATCACTTGAGTTCTGACTTTAGATAAGTCAACTCCCAAGTTTTCTAGGACTCTGGCTGCTACTCCTTCTCCTTCTCTGATTAAACCGAGAAGTAGATGTTCCGTGCCAATATAATTGTGTCCTAGCTGGCGAGCTTCTTCTAAAGAAAGCTCCAGAACTCTTTTGGCTCTGGGGGTGAAAGGAATTTCCACCGCCACAAAACCAGAACCGCGACCAATAATTTTTTCGACTTCAATCCGTGCGTCCTTTAAATTGACACCCATAGATTTAAGTACTTTGGCTGCGACACCAGTTCCTTCACCAATTAGACCCAGAAGAATTTGTTCTGTGCCAACAAAATTGTGTCCCAGGCGGCGTGCTTCCTCCTGGGCTAGCATAATCACCTTAATGGCTTTTTCTGTGAAGCGTTCAAACATGACCTATTATCCATCACCTGCTGCTTGCCCTTGTAAGCTGATTCTAACACAGCCTCAGGATGTACTAATTTCTTGTTTCAGCTAATAATAAAAATTATCTTTTTTCTGTTGCCAGCAATACTGATTAAGACTTTGATTTATCTGTCTCTGCCACCTAGATAATTTTTCAGGTAATTCTGGTCGATCCAATCCTTTCAGCCACAAAACCAAGGCATCTTCTCCCGTAGTTGGATAATAGTTTTTGCGTTTTCCTGCCACCTCAAAGCCAAATTTTTGATATAGAGAAATAGCTGCCTTATTATTAACACTCACTTCTAAAGTTGCCCATTTTAGCTGGCGATCGACAGCGTCTTTAAGTAAAGTCAATAACATTAACTGTCCCAATTTTTGCCCTCGATATTGGGGATGAATTCCCAACAGGGTAATATGAGCCTCATCAACAATTGCCCATAAACAGCCAATGCCAATAATCTTAGAGCTATAATTGTCATTTTTTAGCTTATTTGCTGCTACTGTCTCTGTTGCTTCTTGGCAGGACAAAATCAGTAAACTACTTTTAGGACTATCTATTTCCCTAGAGTAAGCTTCTTTGGTCCACAGTCCACCAAAACACAATTTGTCTAATTCAACTGCCCTGGAAACAAGTTCGGAGGTGATCGGCTTAATAGTTAATAATTTCACAATCCCTGATTGTACACTTAAAAAGATAGACTTTTTGTTTATCAGTAGTATTCAACCAATAACTTAAATAATCAACTGAATCAAAACTACACCATGGTAACGACAGATATCAGCCAAGAAAACTCTGGACATCGCTATTTATCTAATCAAAACTCGTCTTCTCCTAATCAAGTTTTACTCCCTCTAACCGCCAAAGTAAACAGTAGTGACTGTCTAGAAATTGGTGGCTGCGATCTGAGTAAACTAGTTGAGCAATTTGGTTCTCCTCTGTATATTTTAGACGAAGAAACCCTGAGAACATCTTGCCGTGAATATCGAGACAGCTTCAAAAAATATTATAGTGGCGAATCTCAAGTTATCTACGCTTCTAAAGCTTGGAGTTGCTTAGCTGTGTGTCGAATTATTGACAGCGAAGGTTTAGGGTTTGATGTTGTCTCAGGAGGCGAACTATACACAACCCTCCAAGCAGGAGTAAAGAGCGATCGCATTTACTTCCACGGTAATAATAAATCCACTGAAGAACTAAAATATGCTCTTGATTGTGGTTGTACTATTATCGTCGATAACTGGCTGGAACTACAAACTCTTTCAGCTATAGTAAGCGAAAGTGAATTCCAAAACGCTCGTATTATGCTACGCCTTACCCCTGGGATTGAATGTCATACCCATGAATATATTCGTACTGGTCATTTAGATAGTAAATTTGGTTTTGATCCGAATCAATTAGAAGAAGTTTTTAATTATCTCACCCAAAAACCTCAAATAAATTGCATTGGTTTACACGCTCATATTGGTTCACAAATTTTTGAGCAACAACCCCACCAAGACTTAGCAGGTGTTTTAGTCGAATGGCTGAAAACATCTCAAGCCTATAATCTGCCGATCGAAGAATTGAATGTTGGCGGTGGGTTAGGTATTCGTTATACTGAAGCCGACGATCCACCTACAATTGAGGAATGGGTCAAAGCAGTAGGTAAAGCTGTAGAGTCAGCTTGTCATCAATACCAGTTGCCTCTACCTAAGTTGATTGCCGAACCTGGGCGATCGCTAATTGGTTCTGCTTGCGTAACTGCTTATACTATAGGGAGTAGGAAGGAAATTCCTGAACTTCGTACCTATATTTCCGTTGATGGGGGAATGTCAGATAATCCTCGCCCGATTACTTATCAGTCTCTCTATCGAGCAGTAGTCGCTAATCGTATGTCGGCACCACTAACAGAAAAGATTACCGTAGCAGGTAAACACTGTGAGTCTGGCGATGTACTAATTAAAGATGCTTTGCTTCCTCTTGTAGAGCCAGGAGATATCCTGGTTGTCTTGAGTACTGGTGCTTATAACTACAGCATGGCATCCAATTACAATCGTATTGGTCGTCCCGCAGCAGTTTTGGTTCACCAAGGTGAAGCTAATCTGATTTTAAAGCGAGAAACTTACCAAGACTTACTGGTGCAAGATCGCTTACCAGAAAGACTGATTAGTCTAGAGTAAGAAAAGATTCTTTTTGAGGATTTAGCAGTCACCGCAGCGCGAAGTTGCGTTGGGCGGTGAAGTAGTGCGTTGGGCGGGTTTCCCGACTTGAAGCAACTACTGAACCCTTCAGGGGTTTCCCAACTTGAGCAAACTTCGTAAGAAGACACCGTCGTTTTACGGTAGTGCCTGCGGTGACAAGTGTTACCCAGTCAAACAATAAGCGTTTTCTTATTCTAATAATACCTGGGTATTTATAAAGCGATCGCTTATGATGATTAAGGTCGATAGTCTTAACTGTGTCTTGGATACACAATACAAGATATATTGTGCAAATTAATTTCTAGCTTAAGTACAAAAAATAATGGAGTCGTCGGGTTTTGTTCCTGACTTGAGTTGGATACCCTCTTGGCTACCTTATGCCGTTGACATTGGATTGGTTCTTGCCTTGAGTTATATTCTTCTTCTCGTAATCGGAGAGGGAGAAAGACGTAGTTTATGGATGGTGAGAGGGTTTATTTTACTGATGTTAGCCACTGTAGTTAGCAGAAGACTAGAACTAAACTTACTGGGGTTTCTCCTCGAAAAATTAGTTTTAGGTGCTGCGGTAGCTATGGCAGTTATTTTCCAGTCCCAATTCCGTCGTTTTCTCGAACAAATTGGTCGAGGAGAGATAATTCAACTATTTAAGTCTTCGGGAAGACCAAGTGCTCAACCAGATAGTGTGATCGATCAGATTGTTGATGCCGTTAAAGAATTATCCCAAAATCGAACAGGAGCTTTAATTTTGTTGGAAACAAGTGGCTCTTTGGAAGAAGAAGATTTTGTTTCTCCAGGGGTAAGTCTCAATGCCGAAGTGTCTAAAGAATTATTGCAAACTATTTTTCAGACTACGACATTATTACATGATGGTTCTGTTCTAATTCGTGGTTCTCGCATAGTTTCGGCAGCAGTTATTTTACCCTTATCAGAACGGACAGCATCTCGTCAGCTAGGAACTCGCCATCGTGCAGCCATGGGAATAACAGAAAGAGTGGAAAACTGTTTATGCATTGTTGTTTCTGAAGAAACAGGGTCAATTTCCTTAGCTGAAAAAGGTAGTCTAAATCGACCTCTAACTAGTAGTAAACTAAAAGAGTTACTTCAAGCTAGATTTTCGCCTACAGTAGAAAGAGATGCAGTACGCATTAGTCGCAAAATTGGTTTTCAAGGTCGCATTATATTAAAGCGTATTTTGCGTCTGCCTTCATCAACTTCTCAAGAAAAAAAATAATTTAGAGAAATTTTATTGATAAAGTCTAATGGAGAATTAATAGGATTAATTCATTATTTAGATAATGACTGCTAAGCCAATTGCTTTACAAAAATTACCTGTCGATTTAGAACAAAGCCGTCTACCCCAGCATGTAGCGGTAATTATGGATGGAAATGGTCGTTGGGCAAAACGAAGGGGAAAACCTCGAATTATGGGTCATCAGCGAGGAGTAGATTCCCTTAAGGACTTACTTCGCTGCTGTAAAGATTGGGGAGTACCGGCTCTGACTGCCTACGCTTTTTCTACAGAAAATTGGGGTAGACCGATGGAAGAAGTCCAGTTTTTAATGACTTTGTTTGAGAGAGTCTTACAAAGAGAACTAAATGAAATGATGGCAGAAGATGTCAGAATTCGTTTTGTAGGTAATTTATCTGCCTTACCCCAATCTCTCCAGAAACAAATTGAAAAATCGATGAAGGATACGGAAAATAATTCTAGTATCCAATTTACGGTAGCCACAAATTATGGTGGACGGGAAGAAATTATTCAAGCCTGTAGAGCGATCGCTTCTCTAGTTAAAGAGGGTAGTCTACAACCAGAAGAAATTAACGAAGCTATTTTTGAAAATCATCTTTATACCCAAGGTATTATTCACCCTGATTTACTTATTCGTACTAGCGGGGAAATGCGCCTAAGTAATTTCTTATTATGGCAAATGGCTTACGCTGAAATCTATGTTACTCAAACTCTATGGCCCGATTTCGATCGTGGAGAATTTCACAAAGCTTTACTTGCCTATCAACAACGCGAAAGACGCTTCGGTAAAGTTTAGCTTATGCCAAAATCTCATAAACAACTAGACACTTTTTATGCTGCAAATCGTCAAGAATGGCGAGAATGGTTACAAGAAAACCACTCTATCTCTACTGGAGTATGGCTAGTTTACTACAAAGTCAAAAGTGGCAAACCCAGTATTCGTTACCCAGAAGCAGTAAAAGAAGCTTTATGTTTTGGTTGGATTGACAGTAAGGTCAAATCCTTAGATGAAGAACGTTATCAGCAAATATTTACCCCCCGCAAATCCAAAAGCGTCTGGTCGAAATTAAATAAGCAATATGTTCAAGAACTTACAGAACAAGGTTTGATGAGGGAGGGTGGACTAGAAAAAATAGCAATAGCCAAGCAAGATGGCTCGTGGAACGTGCTAGATGAGGTCGAAGCTCTAATAGTTCCTCTAGATTTAGAGCAAGCCTTGGAAACCAATAAAACTGCTAATCAATATTTTGCTCGATTTAGCAACACATCTAAAAAAAATATTCTCTTTTGGATTCAGAGTGCTAGACGTTCAGAAACGAGATTAAAAAGAATTGAGTTAACAGTTAACGCAGCAGCACAAAATAAAAACCCGTTGAAACGATAAAAAAGCCAAGATTTGAGAAATATAGCGTTTCTCAGCTTAATGAGATACCTCCCACTCCTGCCTTAAAACAAAAAACTTTGTAACTCAGCGATTTGAGAACCGCCATCTTGATAGTTAAGGACCAGAAAAAACTGCTGCTTCAATATCTTGGCGACTAAGAGAATATTTGAACGAGCGAGTTAAATCTACTTTTGTTTCTGTAATCTCAGAATAACTAATAGTTTCTGCTTCTTTGACCTTGAAATAACGGACAGTCAATTCTTCAATCTCTAGACAAATCTCTGCTTTCCAGTCTGGTTTTTCTACATGCCAACAATGAAGATTATCTTTGTCTTGCCTACAGCCAAGTTCAGCAAGCCATTTCTCTATATCAGGTAAAGGATGACTGTATAAAGGGGTTTGTGCGTCAGGTAACACCATACATATTATCGAAATAATTAATCAAAGATAGTATAAACGATTTACAGAGGCACACCACGTAAATAGGCAACCCCTAAGACTAAACACAGACAACCAACAAAAGTAATACCAAGAAGCACTAGCACAAAAATTTCTCCAGAAGAAAGAGGACGATCGGTAGGGTCTAGATAGGCTGTAGTTGACCATTTTTCCCTTGAAGATTGTTCCCACTCAGGAGGAGCTTGAATAACATTAATACGAGAATAACCGATTTTGAGGTCGTATAGCGATCGCCTTTCTGGATTACTCAGGGTAGCATAGGCTTCGTTTAATTGCTGAAATTTGGCTTTAGCTACTGTTGCCGAAAACTTAGTTGTATCAGGATGATACTTCTTACTTAGTTGGCGGTAACTACGACGAATTTCGATCATAGAAGCTGATGGGTGTAGCCCCAAAAGACTGTAATATGTATTCGCCAGTCGTGTTTGTGCTGGCATTGATTGAGTTTTAACCCTATTGGTTTGTTTGTCTTGAGTCACCCTATCTTGCGTCTATCTAGCTAATTTTGTCTTTTTTTATAGTTAGCGAATTTTAGCGGTCATATCAAGTATCTTCTGAAGATTGTTGTCTAAACATTAGATAATAAATCTTGATACCGCAAAAACTACATCAAATAAAAAAATTAGAACATGATTTGGGCTAAATTAAGATCTATACTTTCAAGCAAGATAAAACAGCCAACCAGACGGCAATTTTTAGTTAAATTTTGTCTTCTACCTCTCTTAATTGCTTTAATTAGCTTACCTTTATGGCAAACTCATCCAGCCTACGCTAAGATAGACGACGATCGCTATGAAGGCAATATTTATATTCTGTTCGCTGGTAATGGCTCTTTAGTACCTCCTCGTCTTAGTTTAGCTGAATCTCTCCAGCGTAAAATGCCAACTATCTTAGTTTTTTATGTAGACGATAGCAGCGATTGTAAACAATTTTCAGGAGTAGTTTCCCGATTACAGGAGTACTATGAGCGCAATGCTAGTATTATTCCTATTACTGTTGATTCTATTCCTTTGAAATCCAGTTACACATTAGAGGAACCTGGATATTACTATCAAGGAAGAGTACCGCAAACTGTAGTATTAAATCAACAAGGGGAAATAGTGCTTGATAAATCTGGACAAATCCCTTACGAAGAAGTAGACGATGTTTTGAGAGAGGTATTCGATCTCTTACCTCGGGATGAGTCTGTAGAATTGAAACGTCGATCTTTTAATGAATTTAATTCAGAATTAGTTAATTAGTATTGTGTGTTAAGTTAGTGTGACTGAGTTTTGGTATTTATGACTAATATCCTGCAGGCGATCGTCAATATTCTTAATAATCCCATACCAGATCTACTCAGTCACTATAAAAGCACCAGTAATAATAGAATTAATGCAGTTGGTGATGCACTCGAAGAATTTATCAAAGATGCTTTTGCCAATACACTTACTGAAACTAATCTGGGTCGTAAAGCTAAAATTTATAGTGAAACTTTTTCTTGGCTAGGGAATAAAAACTATCCACCAGATTTAATTATTAAAAATGGTGATGCAGTAGAAGTTAAAAAAATTGACTCATTAAAGTCTCAAATTGCTCTCAACAGTTCTTATCCAAAATCCAAATTATTTTTAAGAACTCTAGAATACGAGAAACAATTCACATTACTACTGCCTAATTAAAAAAATTTAATCGACACGATAATCAAGAATCTTTCCTTGCCCCTTCCCAACTAATAGGCAAACTGGAGAGTTGCTTTGATTCATCTATCATCCCTGTTTCTTGATCCAAGACATCTTCAACGCGATCGTAAATTTCTTGAGCTTGTGCGCGGGAATTACCAATACTGGTTAAACCTAATTTGCCAAATTCTGATAATGCTCCCATCAGGTGAAAAACACTACCAGTACGGGTACTGCTATCAAAATGTAATCGTTCCTGAGCAATAATATCCATTAGGTCATTAGGCAATAACCCGCGATATTGTTCTTTTTGTAAATTATCAGAAGCAATATAATATTTGGGCTGACCTTGTTGACTTAAAAATTGACCCGTAGCGTAATTGTAATTACCATTAGTTAAAAATTTGAGGGTCATAAAGGGGTGAGTTGTACCACCTTTACGTAAATTAATTTCGATCGCCTGAATATCCCAGACATCAGTACCAGGCTGACGAACAGTAATAAAATCTACGCCAAAACGTTCCATTGCTCCTTTAGCTGCTAAAGCTTGTCCTACTTTGATACCTAAATCCTGAAGTTGAAGTCGATAGTCAGCAGCAGCAGGAAAATAACAACCAAGGTAAATTTGACCATCTGCACCGCCTAAAATCTGATCGTGAGTAGAGAGAATTTCTACTTCTCCTGAGGGTGAGATGTACCCTTGAACACTTGGAGATCGCTTTTCTTCTCCTTCGATAAAAGCTTCGACAATTGCTCCTAATTCGGGAATACGGGTGCTAAAGCTTGCCCAAGTTTCTCCTTCTGCCTGAAAACTTAATTTTTCTAATTGATCTGCCAATGCCTTAAGAGTCTCATTTTTACCTACTTGATGGGGCGCATAGTCTTTAATTGAAGTTAGATTAAGAATAGCGTTGCCTTCTCCAGAAAAACCTTCATTAAGCTTTATTACTATTCTTTTGAGTTGTGGTTGTCTTGTCCAAAGATTGAAGATTTCTTGTAATAAATCTTCAAGATTGTTTACTAAAGGACTACCATCAGGGTGAGGAATAGCACAATCAGCAAAAATTGTCCGACTACCGCTTTTTGAACCCCAGTAAAGTAAATCAGGAGAGGAAGCTAGTAAAGGAATTCCTAATTTTATCGATAGTTCTTGTTCCAGTTCAGTAGAATTAAAACAAACCATGAAAGCTTTATCTGGTCTTAAAGCGCAGCGAATCTTATCTACCAAACGAGGGCGATCGAGGATTTTTTGAGTTAAAGGCTTAAGAGAAGCATCGTAGGTACTTAGTAGGAGTAGGCGATCGCGGGCATGAGAAAAAGGAATACCAGGTAGTAGCTGTAAATAATAATCGATAATAATTGGACAGAGAGGAAGTGCGGTAACATAGATTACCCTGGTATGAGGATTTCGCAAACGGATTAGAGAAAATAGTAATCTTTCTTCATAATGTAAAAATCCTGGGACTTTTTGCCCAACGTACTGATCGATGCTATAAGAAGGAACAACTAGTATGTCATAATCATCCTGGTCAAAAGTATCAATACTTTGCCAGCGATCGCGCAATTTACTTTGTAGCTGTTTGAAGCTATTTGTCAGTTCAGAGGTAAAATGATTAACAGTTTTTACGCCCACTTAAACCTCCTATTGATAGATAATTGCTATCGTAGTATCCAGACATTTTCCTATATAATTGGTGGGTTTTTCTTAAGAAATGGGAAGATAATTTAGTGCAGGCTAAAATTGCAACATAACTTATTGAAACTAACCTTATTAGAAACAATTCAGCCAACAGCATTTAATTTTCAGATATCAAGAGCATGAGCGTCGTTGTCTTTGGCAGTATCAATATAGACTTAGTAGTAGAGGTTTCCCATTTACCAGTTAAAGGGGAGACAGTAATTGGTAATCGCTTTTTCATCTCTACTGGAGGTAAAGCAGCTAACCAAGCCGTAGCCCTAGCTAAACTTGGTATTCCAGTTCATTTGATTGGTCAAATTGGTGATGATAGTTTTGGTCAAACTCTACTACAAAATTTAAAAACAGCAGGAGTAAAGACGGATAAAATCACCATTAATCCTCATACTCACTCGGGAATAGCCTCGATCACGGTAGATGAACAGGGGCAAAATACCATCACCTGTGCTGCTGGAGCGAATCGTTTAGTAGGCGAACCAGAACTAGCTCAACTTAGAGCTTTATTACCAAAAACCAAGGTAGTAATGCTCGAACTGGGAGTACCCTTATCTAGCATTTTAGCTGCTGCAAGGGACGCTCGCGCTAGTGGTTGTTGTCTCATTCTCGATCCTGCTCCAGCTAAATCTAATTTACCAGATGAGCTATATCAACTAGTTGATATTATTACTCCTAATGAGATAGAAGCAAGTCAACTAGTAGGTTTTACGGTAGATGGAGTAACCACCGCTAGGCAAGCAGCAACTTTTTTACACCAAATGGGTGCTAGAAAAGTGATAATTACTTTGGGTAATCAAGGAGCTTTTTGCAGTACACAAGAAGAAAGTTTTTGGGTTAAACCTATCCCCGTTAAGGTAGTAGATGCAGTAGCAGCAGGAGACGCTTTTAATGGTGCTTTGGCTGCTGCTTTAGCCTCTGGGAAATCTCTCAGAGAAGCAGTAGAATGGGGCAATATTGCAGGGGCATTGTCTGTAACCAAAAATGGTGCCCAACCATCTTTACCAGATCTAGATACTTTTATGAAAATGTTGTCGGAAAAAGCGTAATTAACCTTGGTTTGAGTTAAGACAATTTTAAGATTTGGAGAAGCTATTAGCTACTAGATTTTAAGTAATCAATGATAGATTTAGCTATGGTTTCTGCGCCGTTTTTCGCTAGGGAATCTGGTTGACGAGGAGATTGACATTGTTGTCTCAGGAAATCCCAATTTCCCTGGAAGAACTCTTCTGCGGAGACAATTTGATGATAAGAGTAGTCCTTAATACCTTCTAAAAGAATAGGAGATTCAGCAAAATCTTCGCGGGTTAGAGAAACAATAGGTACTTCCCATAGTAAAGCTTCCGCAAAAGTACTATATCCTGGTTTAGAAATTACCCGTCCACAAATAGCCATAAAATCTACAGGACGATAGAAGTTGCCTGTTACCTTGATTAAGTTAGGTAGATTGACGGCGTGGCGATCAAAAGTAATAAATTGCCAGTCAAGAAATTGTTGTAAATTATCATAGGGGATAGCTTGCAGCCCTAAACCACCAAAAGTAAGCAAAATAGTTTTTTCTTTAGGGGCAGTAATCCCAAATTTGGCTCGTAGCTCTGCTTCACTATAACGAGGTATACCACCAGTTAAACCAACATCAGTAATATGTTTAAAAGCACTCATTGGTTCAGATAAAGGTAAACGAAACAAGCGATCGCATTGTTGATAACATTCTTCAATCCATGTCACAATTTCTAAAAAATCTTCTCCCCAAGAACGATAAATAAAATCCCAGCCAAAATTACTCATCATCCAACAAGGAATACCAGCAGCTTGAGCAATAGAAACAGCTAAAGGAGGAATATCAGCTAAAATTAACCCAACATTGTTTTTCTGAATAAAATCAACTTCTTCAGCAATAATTGAATTTCTTTCTGCATAAATTTGCTGCATTTTAGCTAAAGTAGCTTTCTTATCCATAGTTAAACTATCGCTTTGAATTACCCCTACATCAAAAATACGGGAATGATAGCGAAAATTACTCTGAATATAAGACTCTAATAACCATTGTGGTGCAGTAGTAGCAAAAATAAGTTCAATTTCAGGAGCTAATTCTTGTAATATAGCTGCTACAGATGAAACACGGACAGCATGACCAAAACCATGACTAGTAATCGCCATATAAATTACTGGTTGAGACATGAGCTAAATTTTCCTGATACTCATTGCAATTTAATTCTTATCGAGTATATACGAGCTATATTGGTCTGCACCCTCATAAAATATACTTATCCGCTAATAGATTACAATTTCAATCAAGTCACTTGTTACACCTCGTTAACAAGACGGTGTAACAGATAACTGGTATCCGCGATCAAAGCAGAGGAAGTGGGAAAGCTGAGAAGGATAGATTAATAAAAGCAAGTTTTGCTAATTTTCTAGAAAATTAATAATACAACCTAAATCTAAACTTATGAGTAAATTATGAGTAAAAGTAAATCAAAAAAGATAATTAACTGGCTAAATTTAGGAATAATAACAGTTTTGGCGTTATTCTTCCTTCGTTTACCGGCAACAGCACAAACTCCCAAGCATTATACAGAATTAGAATTTTCTCCACCACCAGAGGTACAACTGCCACAATACGAACGCTACCAGTTGGATAATGGCATGGTAGTTTATCTGGTTGAAGACCACGATTTGCCTCTAGTAGAAGGAAAAGCTTTAATTCGTACTGGTTCTCGTTATGAGCCTGCCGATAAAGTAGGATTAGCGCAACTAGTAGGTACAGTAATGCGTAGTGGTGGTACTGAATCCCATTCTGCTGAACGATTAAACAGTATTTTAGAACAGAAAGCTGCTAGCATCGAAACACAAATAGGCAATACTTCTGCTGATGCCGGTTTCAGCAGTCTTACCGAAGATCTAGAAACAGTATTTAAACTCTATGCGGAGGTAATTCGTGAACCTGCTTTTGCGGAAGAACAAATAGTTTTAGCCAAAAGACAACAAGAAGGAGCGATCGCTCGTCGGAACGATAACCCTGGAGATATTGCCCGCAGAGAGTTTAATAAGTTAATCTATGGGGAAAAAAGCCCTTATGCTCGTACAGTAGAATACGATACTTTGAATAATATTGCTCGTGAGGACATCGTAAGTTTCTATCAACAATATATTCGTCCAGATAGCATTATTATGGGTATTGTAGGAGACTTTGAGTCAACAGCTATGAAAGCATTAATTGAAGAGACCTTTGCTGATTGGCAAGCTTTATCAATATCTCCCCAATTAAATCCTCCTGATGTTACTCAAAAACATGAGGGTGGTATCTTTACTATCGATCGACCTGATTTAACTCAAAGCAATATCTTACTTGGACATATAGGGGGTACACTCAAAAACCCTGATTATCCACAACTGAGTGTCTTAAATGGAGTAATGAATGGTTTTGGTGGACGCTTGTTCGATGAAGTTCGCTCACGCCAGGGACTCGCTTATAGTGTTTACGGAGTCTGGAATCCTCATTACGATTATCAAGGAACATTTTTTGCAGGAGGACAAACCAGAACAGATGCTACTGTACCGTTCGTTAAATCTATTGTCAGCGAAATTAAGAAACTGCGTAGTACTCCTATTACAGAGGAAGAACTAGCTAATGCTAAAGAATCAATTCTTAATTCCTTTGTATTTAATTTTCAAAATCCGAGCCAAACCCTATCCCGTTTGATGCGTTATGAATACTATGATTATCCTGCGGATTTTATTTTTCAGTACCAAGAAGGAGTTAAAGCAACAACTGTAGAAGATATTCAAAGAGTGGCTCAAAAATATCTACAACCAGAGAAACTCGTAACCCTAATTGTTGGTAACACAAGAGAAATAGGCTCTTCAATCAATAATTTAGGAGCAAAAGTCCAAACAGTAGACATTTCTATTCCCCAACTTTCGCGGAGCTAGTCTTTAATAGTTTTAGCTATCAGCTTTGAGTTTTTTAGCTGAAAGCTGATGGCTGAAAACTAATAGCTAATTTTAAACAGGTCTTTCTTCAATTACCTTGTCGATTAAACCATATTCTTTGGCTTCTTCTGCCGACATGAAATAATCACGATCTGTATCTTTCTCAATTTTTTCTAGAGGTTGTCCTGTATGATGTGCCAACATTTGATTTAGTTGATCGCGCATCCGCAGAATTTCTCTAGCCTCAATTTCGATATCTGTAGCTTGAGAACGTCCTTGAGTCCCTCCCAAGGGTTGGTGGATCATAATTCTGGAGTGAGGTAGTGCTAAACGTTTTCCCTTAGTGCCTCCAGCTAGTAAAAATGCACCCATTGAAGCAGCTAAACCGACACAAATAGTCACTACTTCTGACTTAATATGCTGCATGGTATCGTAAATTGCTAAACCAGCAGTTACTGAACCCCCAGGAGAGTTGATATACATGTAAATTGGTTTACTGGGATCGTCAGAATCTAAATAGAGAAGTTGTGCCACAAGAGCATTAGCTAAACCATCAGTTACTTCTTGCCCCAAAAATAAAATTCTTTCAAGGCTAAGACGATTGTAAATACTAATCCATTGCTCATATTGACCACCAGGAAAACGATAGGGAACTTGAGGAATACCAATAGGCATAATTTTTACTTTTTCTTTAATTAAACTGCAAACTAACTAACAGAACTCAAAGCTTTAGGTAACTCTTTACTACTTTCAAGAACTCGATCGATCAATCCATATTCTTTGGCTTGATCGGGTGTCATATAGAAAGTTCTATCTGTATCTTTAGCAATCTTATCGATCGATTGACCAGTATTTTTAGAGAGGATCTCTAGAGTACTTCTTTTATTAACAAGTACTTCTTGAGCGCGGATTTGGATATCTGTCGCCTGACCTCTGGTTCCACTGCGGGGTTGATTGAGTACAATCGTAGCGTGGGGTAAACTAGCACGACAGCCTTTAGTTCCTGCAGAGAGAATCATAGCTGCTGTCCCCATAGCCTGACCGATGCAGATAGTATGAACTGGAGGCTTGATGTAGTTCAAAGTATCGCAAATAGCAAAAGCTTCTGTTTCATAACCATAAAAACCATATTCTGGATACCAAGGAGTACCAGTAGAATTGATGTAGAAGTATATTGGCTTTTCTGGATTGTCAAATTGTAAGTAGAGTAGTTGAGCAATAATTAACTCAGTTACATCTATACCCGATCTTCTTTTGACATCATCTGAAGAAAATAAGGGCATGCCCAGATAAACAATTCGCTCTTTAAGTAAGAGAGACTGTAAGTCTGGGGGTGGGGTTTTATAAAAGGCATCTCCCCTGTAGGGAGCTTGAACAGCTTGGATTGGTGAATTCATAGTATTTGTTTACTACTGATGATAACTGAATTCTATTTTATGAAAATTCCCCCATAGACAAGTCTAGGAGCAAATAACTAATTAAGGTGAGCGAAGTACAACAAAAAGCTGTTTCTCCTCATTGTTGATTCTAGCTTATTGGTTGTATCGGTCTGCCATAGCTTTGCTCAACTTTGAGCAAATGTCTGAGATGTGAATTCAACTTAAGCCATAATGCCTCTCAAAGAATTGAATGGCTAAGTTTAATCTTTCTACTTTTAATCAGAAAAAATTTCTCTATTTCTAGTTTTAAGTTTTTTTCTCAGAAAAAAGTGATTTTCTCTTGTCAACACTCTAATTATATTCCCATAAAAACGTACTATTTTCTGAGACTACTATCAATAAATATTATAATAATTAATCTTTTTTACTTAGATCATAACTACTATTTTGCTAGGTCTTTACCTGTTTTTCATATATATATTTTATACTTAAGAAGAATTTTATACATTCATTCAGAGATTCTTACAATTTACCTTTTTCAATTAAGTTACTAGTATATTAATTGAAAAGCACAATCTAATTCAAATGATTTTCAACATCCATTAATTAGAAATTTAGGAATATTATTTATTATTATCTGCTTTTCATTTTTTTTACTTGGTATAGGTAGACTAAAAAATGAAAATAAAAACCATAAAACCCAAAAACAAAAAAATAAGTAAATATCATACAACCGATTTTTTAAAATTATCGAGTAGTTTTTTTGCTCTAGCAGGAGGCGTAATACTCGCTTCCAATACAAACTCTAGTGGATATGGATTCATTTTTTTAGCCCTTAGTTCTATCCAAATGCTTATGTCTAGCATACTTATGAAAGACAAAACTTTAATAGCTTATTCTGCTTCTTTATTTATATTTGTTGATAGTTTTGGGATTTATAAATGGTTACTACAGTAAAACCTAATTATAATTATAATGTTCATAAATCTACCCTTACTCTTAAAGAGTGTCTTCAGAAAATCAATGGTGATGAACAATCAGATATCCCTTTTCTGGTTTGGTTGTTAGAAAACCCGGATAGCATCTTCCCTCTACCTGGTAAAATTAATCTCTATAATCATGATTGTTTGCATATTTTGCTAGACCGAGACATATCTGTATTGGACGAAGCTTTCGTAGTTGGCTTTACGATGGGTAGCGATGTTAAAACCAATCGATTTCACTTAGCAGTCTTTAAATTTTTATCTAGCGTATTTTATCCTAAACAATATAAGTTTAATCGAGAACAATTTAAGTTATTTGACATAGCATTCAACTATGGTAGAAAACTTAAGATAAAAAATCTTAATCATTTAGATTTTAAAGTTCATGAAAATAAAACAGTAGGGGAATTACGAAAATTATTTGGAATTGATTTAGAAGAAGTCAAGCAATGTTTTGCTTTGGTATCATAACTTTTAAGCGAAAATTCCTATCCAAGCTATCTCCTGAATAAAATCAAAGAGATAGTTTTTTCAATTGCACTCTAAGATAAAGAATATTTTTAAAGTTTTGCCTGTAATACTAGATTGTTCTGTCCTAATTTAAAGACAATCAATCACAACTAGTCAGCAAAGCCACTCTCAATTTAGCAATCCAATCAGATAAGTTATCTGTATTAAGACGATAGCTCAAAGGGTGAGCAATCAATCTAGCCGTGCTTTCGTAAAGAACATCAATTTCAATTAAGCCATTTTCTTTAAGAGTACGACCTGTAGAAACTAGATCGACGATCGCTTCAGACATTCCTGTAATTGGTCCTAACTCCACAGATCCATACAAAGGTACTATCTCTACAGGTAAATCGATACTGCGAAAATAATCTCTGGCACAATTAACAGATTTAGAAGCAACCCTACCATGGGGTGGTAATTCTACTGAACTACGATAAGGACTAGCTTTAGGTACAGCTACCGACATCCGACAATAACCAAATTTGAGATCGGCTAAATTAGCTACGCTTGGCTGTTTCTCTTTCAAGACATCATAACCAACTATGCCCAACTGAGCTTGACCGTATTCTATATAGACAGGGACATCTTGCGCTCTAACTAGTAATGCTTTAGCGGTATTAGTAGGATCGCTAATCTGTAGTTGGCGATTGCTCTTATCTAAAAAAGCACTAAAATCTAGACCTATATTTTTAAACAAATTGATACTATCAGTTAAGAGTGCGCCCTTGGGTAAGGCAATAGTAATCATAGACAAGAAAAACCTAATTGAAATTGATTAAGAGTAAAAATTACTGACTATGAACCAGCTTACCTTAGTTATTGGTAATAAAAATTATTCCTCTTGGTCCTTACGTCCCTGGCTGGCGATGAAAAAAATTGGGTTAGACTTTAGAGAAATCTGCATTACCCTTAATACTCCAGAAAGTAAGCAGAAGTTACTCGAACATTCGCCAGCAGGAAAAGTACCAGTTTTACATCATGGCGATATTACTGTGTGGGAATCTTTGGCTATTTGCGAGTACATTGCTGAGATTTTTGATGCTAACCTTTGGCCTCAAGATAATCAAGCTAGAGCGATCGCTCGTTCTGTCAGTAATGAGATGCACGCTGGGTTTAACGCCCTTCGTAACTGTATGCCTATGAACATTAGAGCAAATTTACTTGGGTTAGGTATGAATCCACAAGTACAAGCAGATATTGAGCGAATTAAGACTATTTGGCGAGATTGTCGTCAACTTTTCGGTCGTAATGGCAATTTTCTATTTGGCAACTTTACTATTGCCGATGCCATGTTTGCCCCAGTTGTCTCTCGATTTGTCACCTATGGTGTCGAACTAAATCCTGTAGAACAAGCTTATGCAGATACCATTTGGCAACTGCCAGAAATGCAGTTATGGAAAGATGCAGCTAGCCAAGAAGTAGAAACTATACCTAATGTTGATGAGCTTTAATCTCTATCAACAAATTAACTATCAACAATCTCATGAAAATTCTTTTAGTTGATGATGAAGCGGAATTAACCGAACCTTTGAGTCAAGTTTTATCTCGTGAAGGTTATCAAGTAGAAGTAGCAGATAATGGCGCAACAGGAAAAGAACTAGCCTTAAAAAACAATTATGACTTATTAATTCTTGATTGGATGTTACCTCAACAATCAGGAGTTGAACTTTGCCAAGAATTGCGATCGCATTCCCTTACTACTCCTGTTCTCTTTCTGACAGCAAAAGACACCATTGACGATCGCGTTCTCGGTTTAGATGCAGGGGCAGACGATTATTTAGTTAAACCTTTTGAGTTACGAGAATTACTCGCTAGGGTTAGGGCTTTACTCAGGCGATCGCCTAACTGGGAAACTCAGACTTTAGAAAAATCAGAAACATCTCATCGAGAAACAAAAGAACTCCCCTTGACGTCATTGAAAGTAGCAGACTTAGAACTAGACAGCGAAAATCAGCTAGTTTACCGCCAAGGAAAAGCCATTAGTCTATCAGAAAAAGAAATTCAACTGCTGGAATTGTTTATGGCTCATCCTGGACAACTACTAACCCATCAAGAAATATATCAGTATTTATGGAAAGATGGTGAAAAACCTAGTAGTAATGTTCTAGCTGCTTTAGTTAGGCTATTAAGGCGTAAAATAGAGAAAAATGCCGATAAACAGCTTATTCATACTGTTTATGGCAAAGGATATCGTTTTGGGGAATAAGCAATAAGTTACTTCTTATTGAGCAATATTGTTCTTATTACTAACATCTAACCCTTAACATTTTGCAATACAAGGAATAGAATGTATATAGAATAACATTTTAACTAGAAATAAAGGGGGTGAAGTCTGTGTTTAAATCCATTCAAAGTCGCAACCTCATGATAGTTGAGTTAACAGAAAAAGTTACTGCGTCTACAACTATTTCACCAGAAAATCATCCTGCTCTACGCTCTGGTTTTATCGGCTTTCCACCCAATCCTCGTTGGAGTACAACTAAATTCTGTGCTTGGCGAACTGGTTGTCAATGGCGAGATGCCTTGGCTAAAGGCACAATGATTGTCAGAACAAAAGATTCGATGTTAGTCCCAGCACTGGAAACAAATGCTTCCTCTGAAGAAGAGGAGCCACCTAGTATTGGCTACTGGGAAAATCAGGATTTTCTAAGAAGTTTGCAAATAGCTTAAAACTAGTTAAAAAATTTTGATTATTGTCTGATGCCCGTGTTGCTTTAGCTCGCGGGCTTGCAAGTTAATATAATTAGACTTTTTGCGTAAGTGCTAAAGTAAGCGGTGGAGGAAAATTCGGGAGTGTGGGGAGCAATTTTCCCTTTATCTCCCTTGTCGTATCCTTCCCTTGAATTTATTTATGCAAAAGCTCTATTGTGAGTAGTTAAGAGAGCAAAATTTGTCTAACTATCAAGTCAATTAAGGTTGACATCCTACACTACTACTAATCATAATAGTAGTTTGTGTAAACTTTAGCTTATTAATAAACCCTTGGCTAATGTTATAGTTATCGGAGCCCAATGGGGTGACGAAGGAAAAGGAAAAATAACAGACTTACTGAGTCGTTCAGCAGATGTAGTAGTGCGCTCCCAAGGAGGAGTGAATGCTGGTCACACTGTAGTTGTTCAGGGACAAACATTTAAACTGCATTTGATTCCCTCTGGTATTTTATACCCGGAGACTGAGTGTATTATTGGCTCAGGAACAGTGATCGATCCTCAAGTTTTGATCGAAGAAATTGAACAACTTAAAGCTCTTAATGTTTCTGTAGATAATCTCTTTATTTCTCAGACTGCCCACGTAACCATGCCTTATCATCGGCTGATCGACCGTGCAGCAGAAGAATACCGAGGAGAATACAAAATAGGTACGACGGGAAGAGGGATAGGTCCAACCTATGCGGATAAGTCAGAACGCACAGGTATTCGTGTCCTTGACTTAATGAACAAAGACCATCTACAACAAAAATTAGCATGGGCAATTGACTATAAAAATGTCATTTTAGAAAAAATTTATAATATACCTCCTTTAAAACCTGATGAAGTTATTGCTGAATACTTAAAATACGCGGATATTTTAAGCCCTTTTGTCATTGATAGCTCGCTTAAAGTAGACGAAGCAGTAAGAGAAAAGAAAAATATTCTCTTTGAAGGAGCGCAGGGAACTTTACTAGATTTAGACCACGGTACTTATCCTTATGTTACTTCTTCTAATCCGATCGCAGGAGGAGCTTGTGTTGGAGCAGGAGTAGGTCCTACCATCATCGATCGAGTAATTGGTGTAGCTAAAGCTTATACAACCCGTGTTGGGGAAGGGCCTTTTCCTACCGAATTAAATGGAAGTATAGGACAATTATTAGGCGATCGAGGTGCAGAATTTGGTACAACTACAGGTCGTCGTCGCCGTTGTGGTTGGTTTGATGCAGTTATTGGTCGTTATGCTGTCCGTATTAATGGTTTAGACTGTCTGGCAATTACCAAACTTGATGTTCTCGATGAATTAGAAGAAATCAAAGTTTGTGTTGCTTATGAAGTTGCTGGTACAACCTGTCATCATTTTCCTAGTAATGCCAGTACTTTTGCCCAATGTAAGCCCATTTATAAGACTTTACCTGGTTGGCAACAAACTACTACTGATTGTCGCAGCCTCCAAGACTTACCCAAACAAGCACTAGATTATCTTAAGTTCTTAGCTGAATTAATGGAAGTTCCTATCGCCATTGTTTCTATTGGAGCTAGTCGCGATCAAACTATCATAGTAGAAGACCCTATTCATGGGCCTAAACGTGCTTTGCTCGATACTGATGGTACTCCATTAACTACTACTTAAGTTCTTTCTAGCAACTAAGCAAGTTGAAGGTTATTAAAAAAAGCTTTCAGCTTTTATTTTGTGCCATTTTCTATTTTTTAAACCCTTAACTATTAATTTCTGAGTAAAAATTATGTCAATTACAGTTGAATGTCAAAAAAGACCAGAAGGAAGCAAACCTAGAGCTTTGCGTCGTCAGGGCTTAATTCCTGCTGCTTTATATGGTCACAATGGTGCTGAATCTGTTTCTCTAACTATGGACACTAAAGATGCACAAATTCTCTTGAGAAATGCAGCCATCAACAATACTTTAGTGGATCTGAAGATACCCGATATATCTTGGAGTGGCAAAGCCATTATTAGAGAAGTACAAGCTCATCCTTGGAAAAGAAATTTATTACATCTAAGTTTTTTCTCTGTATCTGCTGGTGAAACTCTTGAATTAGTTGTACCAGTCAATATTGTTGGTGAAGCTGCAGGAGTTAAAGAAGGTGGTGTTTTAGAACAAGTTTTGACTGAATTTAACATTTCTTGTATACCTAGCAATATTCCTGAATCAATTGATATTGATGTCTCCAATTTTGCATTGGGCACTAATTTAACTGTGGGTGAAGTAATCTTACCCGAAGGAGTTACCGTAATCGAAGACCCCGAAAGAGTAGTTTTTTCGATCGTTGCTCCCGCTAAAATCGCTACAGATACTTCGGAAGAAACAGAAGAACAATCATAACTTCAGCGGTTATCAATTAGGGGCGAGAGTCGATCGCCCGTACACTTAAGTAGGGGTAGTTTATAAGACCGCCCCTATATTATTTGTCTATGAGTTGAAAGTGAAGTGTATCTTATTCTATAAACCTTATGGTGTACTATGTCAATTCACCGATAACAATGATGGAGTAACAAAACGTCCAACTCTAAAAGATTACATTCCCATACCCTCTATCTATCCAGTAGGAAGATTAGATTTAGATAGTGAGGGATTACTACTACTAACGGATAATGGACGTTGGCAACATCGTCTTGCTCATCCTCGGTTTGCTCATTCTCGTACTTATTGGGTACAAGTAGAAAGAATTCCTGACCAACTAGCTTTAACAACTTTACGTACAGGAGTCAAAATTAAAGGTTATTTTACTCGTAAAGCAGAAGTGAAAATATTGCCAAAAGAGCCACAGTTACCACCTAGAAATCCTCCCATTCGCTATCGTAAGAATGTTCCTACTTGTTGGTTAGAAATCACCTTAACAGAAGGTAAAAATCGACAAGTAAGACGGATGACTGCTGCTGTCGGTTTTCCTACTCTCAGATTAGTTAGAGTAGCTATGGGGATTAATCCTCGCGAACACACTAAGCAATTATGTTTAAATACCCTTCAACCTGGTCAATGGAGAGAATTAACTAAAGCAGAAAGAAAAATGTTAAGCATTTTTCTTTAAAAATTTTAATATTATTTAGTATCTTTTATTTTTTAAAATATAAATAAATAACTTTCAAAAAAATTCATAATTAGTAAATTAACAAAAAAAAAATATAGATAATTTAACTAAAAAATACGTCTCAATTAAAAGAGATGTAAATATACTTAAATATAAGCAAGTAGTAACTTGCTGAATTGAAAACAATTCAAATGTAATAATACTTATGACAACTACATTACGCAACCAAGAAAACTATACTGCGTGGGAGCGATTTTGTCAGTGGGTGACTAGCACTAACAACCGAATTTATATCGGTTGGTTTGGTGTGTTAATGATCCCTTGTCTGCTATCCGCTACAATCTGCTACATTATTGCTTTTACCGCAGCACCTCCTGTAGATATCGATGGTATTCGTGAGCCTGTTGCTGGTTCTTTAATTTATGGCAACAACATCATTTCTGGTGCTGTTGTTCCTTCTTCTAATGCGATTGGATTGCACTTCTATCCTATTTGGGAAGCTGCATCCTTAGATGAATGGCTCTACAATGGCGGTCCTTATCAGTTAATTATTTTCCATTTTCTAATTGGTATTTTCTGCTGGATGGGTCGTCAATGGGAACTAAGTTTCCGCTTAGGTATGCGTCCTTGGATTTGTGTAGCTTACAGTGCCCCTGTTGCTGCTGCAACTTCTGTATTCCTTATTTATCCCCTTGGACAAGGTAGCTTCTCTGATGGTATGCCTTTGGGTATTAGTGGAACTTTCAACTTTATGTTTGTGTTCCAAGCAGAGCATAATATTTTAATGCATCCATTCCATATGTTAGGTGTAGCTGGTGTCTTTGGTGGTGCTTTATTCTCCGCTATGCATGGTTCTCTGGTTACTTCTTCTCTAGTAAGAGAAACTACTGAAACCGAATCTCAAAACTATGGTTACAAATTTGGTCAAGAAGAAGAAACTTACAATATAGTAGCTGCTCACGGTTATTTCGGACGCTTAATTTTCCAATATGCTTCTTTTAACAATAGCCGTTCTTTACACTTTTTCCTTGGTGCATGGCCAGTAGTGGGAATTTGGTTTACTGCTATGGGAATCAGTACTATGGCATTTAACCTCAATGGCTTTAACTTCAACCAATCTATTCTCGATTCTCAGGGTCGGGTAGTAAACACTTGGGCTGATGTACTTAATCGTGCCAATCTTGGTTTTGAAGTAATGCATGAACGTAATGCTCATAACTTCCCCTTAGATTTAGCAGCAGGAGCAGCAACTCCTGTAGCCCTAAATGCCCCTTCTATTAATGGGTAAATTATCCTAAGTAAATACTATGTAACCAGTAAGTACTTAGCACTATTTTTTCAACGCTCTTCTCTGAAAGAGCGTTTTTTTACCTAAAAAAACGCTTAAAATTGTAACAATATCATATTATTAATATTTAGATTAAGTGATCTACGTTATTGGCATTCTTAAACTTTAGGGTCGATAATTGTCTAAAGGACTGAGTATAAACTCGGTTTGCCTATTTTAACGGCTTAATTTAATTTTTTAGTTTTTCTTTCGCCAAAATTATGCCTATGTCCTCTGCCAAAATCCTGGTTGTAGACGACGATCCTGCGATCCGTAACCTAATATTTCGTTTTCTCAGCCAAAAAAATTATCAAGTTGAGTCAGCCAATGATGGACAGTCCGCATTAAAGATGTTTGACCAATTCAATCCAGATTTAGTGATTCTGGATGTCAATCTACCTGATGCCTTGGGTTACAACCTATGTGAAGACATGCAAGAACGAACCGATGTTTTTATTCTGATGTTGACTAGTCGTTCTGATGCTGCTGATAAAAAAGAAGGTTTTCTCAAAGGTGCCGATGATTATTTGACTAAGCCTTTCGATTTACAAGAGCTAGAATTTCGGGTTAAAGCTATTCTGAAGCGTCAGCGGACAGTTACGGCTTCAGAAAAACAACCCTTAATGTTTAATAACATGAGTATTGACCCAGTACGCCGAGAAGTGAAAATTAATGATGAATTGATTATCTTAACTGCTCTAGAGTTTGATTTGCTTCACTTTTTAGCTAGTCGTCCTGGTCGTGTTTGGCGACGAGATGAACTAATTCAGAATGTCTGGGATTATGAGTATGTTGGCGATCAAAGGGTTGTTGATGTTCACATAGGTCAAATTCGTAAGAAAATTGAACTGGATGTTGCTGAACCCTCTTTTATCCAAACAGTCCGAGGAGTTGGTTATAAGTTTGAAGTTGAGCCTGAACCTAGTGTTAAAGAGGCATAATTTAGCATAATGTTTGAGTTTATCCTGGTTCTGAAGAGGTAGGAGAATTTTCTACCTCTTGGGGATTTTTTGCTTGGACATTTTTTGTGCCTTCTAACTCAGCACTCATTTTGATTGATTCTTCTATTTGTTGAGCTTCTTTTTTAAATTCATTTTCGAATTCTTTAGATGCATCTTGAAAACCACGAATAGCTTTACCCAAACTACGTCCAATTTCTGGTAGTTTTTTGGGACCAAACACTAGTAAAGCCACAATCATAATTAAAGCCATTTCTGGTAAACCAATACCGAAGATATTCATAATTAGCTTCCCTATTAATTAATTAATTTAGATTACAAGCGAAAAAACCCCGATAGAACGGGGATGTTTTTCTTTATTTTATATTGCTATAAACTATGTAGTGATGGGAATTGACGACTTAGGTTAGCCTAACTCACATCAACTCTGTCTACCAACTAACATTAATTCCTTCTAATATTAATGAAGAGTTGTAAAGCTGCAAAATAATTAAAAGAAAAACTAAGAATAAGAGCATAAAAACTCCCATGAGAGGAGTAGTTCCCCAGCCAGGAGCAACTTTACCATATTCTGAATTTAAAGATTTGAGAGCATCTCCCAAACGAGTACGCTGTGCCATAATCCACCCAATAATGTATCTTAGATATTTTTCGTAATCTTCTGTAATATTATAAAGGAAGAGTAATCATTATTTATCTGACTTATGGAACCTGCAACAGTTCTTAGCATCACCATTGGGGCGATCGTCGTCGCTATCACTGGCTATTCAATATATACAGCTTTCGGACCACCATCGGTGGAATTGAGCGATCCTTTTGAAGATCACGAAGATTAAATACTGAAGGCAAATTCAAACAAAGAAGGGTGGAAAGTCTTCCACTCCTATTCTTTGTCAAACTACTATAAAAATTATCTTGAGCTAGAATAAGCACCTGACAAATAGAAAAAATTCAATGAGTCGATCGATTGCTAAAGCTCTTCCTGATTGTTGGCAAAACGTACGTCTGATCGCTACAGATATGGATGGAACAATCACTAGAGAGGGGAAATTCACCAGCGAACTATTACAAAATTTAGAGAAAATTTCTCAAACTGAGATCGACATAATTATCGTTACAGGGCGTTCCGCAGGTTGGGTTGATGCCGTTGCTAATTACTTGCCAATTCAAGGAGCGATCGCCGAAAATGGTGGGCTTTTTTATGATAATCAATCTCTGACTAGCGAATTTATCAGCAGAATAGGCGATATAAATTTACATCGTCAGCAATTAGCTCAAACTTTCCAACTGTTACAAACTAAATTTCCTCATCTCAAAGAATCAACTGATAATCGTTTTCGTCTTACTGACTGGACTTTTGATGTTGCTGAATTAACTAGTGTAGAATTGGCACAAATAGATAATATCTGCCAGCAAGAAGGTTGGAGTTTTACTTACAGCACAGTGCAATGTCATATTAAACCTATAGGACAAGATAAAGCGATCGCCCTAGAACATATTTTAAGCCAGTATTATTCTCAGCTACAATCGACACAAGTAGTAACGTTGGGCGATAGTCCTAACGATGTATCTTTATTTGATGCTAGTAAATTTCCTTTGTCTGTAGGTGTTGCCAATGTTTTACACTACCGAGAACAATTACAACATCAACCTACTTACATTACGAGTAAAGCAGAGGTAGACGGATTCAGGGAATTAGTAGATTTGGTAGTAGAGAGCAATTAAACCAAATAAAGAATTAGATATATTTGCGGATAATTTGACGACTCCAATACGAGTCTTTTGTTAACTTCTGTATATCATAAAAAAGGCAAATCTTTATAAAATCTACTATGACTCTTACACTTTCAACACCAGAACAAGTTCTAGAGCAACTTCATTGGCGTTACGCTACGAAAAAGTTTGAGCCGACTAAAAAAATTCCTGACTCAATTTGGAAAACCTTAGAACAAAGTCTAGTTCTTGCTCCTTCTTCTTTTGGACTACAACCCTGGAAATTCTTTGTAGTTAGAAATTCTGAAGTACGCAGTCAGTTATTAGAGCATTCTTGGGGTCAAAAACAGGTTGTAGAAGCTTCTCATTTAGTAGTTTTGGCAATTAAAAAAGACGTGAATAATGAAGATGTCGATCGCTATATCAAAAGAATGTCTGAAGTAAGGGCAGTCTCGATCGAAAGTCTTCAGGGATTTGCTGGTGTGGTTAAAGGGTATTTACAAAATCCTCCTTACCCTTTAAATTTTAATGAATGGTCAGCTAGACAAACATATATTGCTTTAGGATTTTATATGACTTGTGCAGCAATGTTAGGTATTGATACTTGTCCGATTGAGGGATTTGTTCCTGCCAAATACGATGAGGTTTTGGGATTGGATAAACAAGGATATCATGCTGTGGTAGTTTGTCCTGCTGGATATCGAGCAGATGATGATAAATACGCTACTATGCCCAAAGTTCGCTACGCTACCGAAGATGTAGTAGATTATATAGATTAACATTTATTTGCAGTAGATATGCACTATAGTACATATCTACTATCAATCAATGCTTTGGATTACAGGATCATCTCGTACAGGAAAAACCTCTCGTTTAACTCAAGAGTTTTGTCAATGGGTGAGGCAACAACTTTCTCAGTCAAGTAAAAAATCTTGGCAGATCTCATCTCAGCAACAGTTAACACCAGCTATATTAGTTTTTGCTGCTAACAATAATAACCGACGTAGGCTAGCCGATCGCTTGTCTTTAGCAGTAGAGGGGACTTATCCCGTTATTTGTAAAACTCCTGTGGGTTTTATTACGGATGAGGTGATGTTATTTTGGCCTCTTTTATTTGAACAACTCAAGCTAAAAGCCCAATTTCCGCTTAGATTACGTCCTGAAACAGAACAAGAATTAGCCACGAAATTATGGCGCGATCGACCTGAATGGGATATTTTAGTGCAAACAGTTAATGAATATCGCTTAGTACGCCAAACTTTGGACTTATTACAATTAGCAGGAGCAAGTGGTATCCCTACTGAAGATATCCCGACAATTTTAGAACAAGGTTTACCCAACTTAGAACTAGACATTACAGGGAATAAGCAAAATCAACTAAATAGCCAATCATGGCAAAAAATAGGGCAATTGCTACTTGATTGGCGTTCTTGGTGTTTAGATAGAGGTTTACTTAGTTACGGTCTTATTTATGAGTTGTATTGGCGATACTTACTGCCCAATCCCGCCTATCAAGAACATCTAGTCCGTCGTTACCAAGCTATTTTCGCTGATGATGTAGATGACTATCCAGCGATCGCTAGAGATTTGTTTGAATTATTAATCGATCGAGGTGCATTTGCTGTCTTTACTTATAATCCTGATGGAAAAATCCGCCTAGGTTTAAATGCCGATCCTAATTACTTAGAAAGTTTAGCTTCTAGGTGTCGAAGAGAAGAGTTACCATTACCCAATACAGGATTAATTCAGGAGTTAGAGACAAACATTACCCAATTAGGGAGTGAATCTTTTTTCCTTAATTTTCTACCAGACTCAATTCAGTCGATTCAAACTATTTCCCGGGCAGAATTATTAAGAACAACCGCAGATATAATCATTCAGGCAGTTAAACAAGGAGAAATACAACCAGCAGAAATTGCGCTTATTGCCCCTGGTTTAGACGAGATTGCCCGTTATAGTTTACTAGAAATGCTTTCTGCTCAAGGGATTGCTGTCGAACCTCTTAGCGAACAGCGTCCTTTAATTAGTTCTCCTGTTATTAGAGCTTTACTTACCCTACTAGCTTTAGTGTATCCAGGTTTAGGGAGATTAGTCGATCGCGATTCTATTGCTGAGATGCTAGTAATCCTCTCTCGTCAATCAGTAGCAGGAAAATTAATACCAGATATCGATCCAGTGCGAGCAGGTTTACTTGCCGATTATTGTTATCAAATCGATCCCGATCGACCATTACTCTTACCCATAGAATCTTTTTCTCGTTGGGATAGATTAGGTCATCAAGCAGGTAATACTTATAGTGCGATCTCTCTTTGGATTGACAAACACAAATCTAAACTAGAAACACAATCTTGGCTCAATCCGATTTTATTATTAGACCAAGCAATTCAAAGTTTTTTTAGTAATAGCAATAATTTGCCCTACGATCTTTTAGCTGTACTACGAGAATTAATGGAAACTGCCCAACATTTTTGGGAAGTTGATCGTAGACTCCGACAAAATGAGCCTAGTTTCCAAACTCAAACTGCTACTGTGGCACAATTTATTCAACTGTTACGTAGGGGGACAATTACAGCTAATCCCCTTCCTCTGAGTCAATTTCCTACTCGACAAGGTGCTGTTACTCTAGCTAATATTTTCCAATATCGTTCTCTCCGTTCTGCTCATCGCTGGCAATTTTGGCTAGATGTATCGTCTCATTTTTGGAATCAAGGTGGCGCAGCTACTCTTTTTGCAGCACCTCTGTTTCTAAAAGAATGGTCAGGACGTACTTGGATGCCAGAAGATGATTATGAGATGGATAAACAGCGTTTACAGCGTATTATGAGAGATCTATTGGCTAGGGCAGAAGAAAGAGTGTTTTTGTGTCACAGTGATTTAGGAGTAAATGGTACGGAACAAACAGGCCCTTTACTCTCTCTAGTTCATGCTTCCAGACAGTTTGTAGCTGTTGAACCAGAATTATTGTAGGGGACGGGGCTTTTAAAGACGCGGCGCAGGTTCGCGTCACAGCCCCTTCGTTTCGAGAACCGCCCTTACCTAATCAATAGATGATCCAATTCCGAATAGTCTGGTAAGGTAGTATCAATCTGCTTACCATTGCGTAAAACAAGTCGATCGCTTTGGGGACGAGATAATAATTCACTGAAATAGCGGGCTTTAAAGATAATTAAATCTGCGGGTAATCCTACTTCAATTCTTCCTGCGGTTGATAGTCCCATTAAATCTGCTGGTGTTTTGGTAACACTATTAATCCAGTTACTATAGGGGGTATCTAAATGGGCAATTCTAACCGCTTGGGTAAATACTTCTAAAACATCGTGATCGCCAAAACCATAAAAAGGATCGCGACAATTATCACTGGCAAAAGCAACAGGAATATTTTGTTGTTGTAACTCTTTTACCTTAGTAACTCCTCGCCAAAAAGGAGTAGTATTTGCTTGTCTATCTTGTAGATAAAGATTACACATAGGTAAACTAACAATACTAATATTGGCTTGCTTGACTAGATCGATCGTTTTCTTTACTACCTCCGCTGACTGAACAGCCAAACTACAACAATGTCCACAGATAATCTTGCCCGTAAATTGATATTTAATTGCCTTTTCTGCTACTTTTTGTAGACAAATAGAATTAGGATCGCCGTTTTCATCGGCATGAAAGTCCAAATCGAGATTTCTAGCTTTAGCTAGTTTAAATACCGTATCTAGTTGGGAATCTAAATTGGGATTAACGTAAGCAACTCCTCCCAAAATTCCTTCAACATCCGCAATTTTATCTGCTAATGCCACACCAGCATCTGTTTGATAGTAATCTAGGCTAACTAGGCTAACTGCTTGGAGGGTAATTTTATCTGCCCATTGCGATCGCAGATTCTGGAAAACATCTAAACTAATATCTGCTTGTTTGCCAAAACAATCTATGTGAGTACGAATCGCTTTGGTTCCGTGGGCATAGCTGCATTTTAAACCAAATTCCATCCGCGGATATAGGTCTGCTGAGTTCCAATACTTTTGCCCATCATCGATCGCGGTAGCTAAGGCAGTAGCAAAAGTACCATCGCTATTGGGAGAACGTTGCCAGATATGACCTTTATCTAAGTGAGTATGTACATCAATAAAACAAGGTAAAACAATTTTTTTGTTTAAGTCTATAGATATACTGCCATCCAAACTACTGACAGCAGGAATAATTTGACTAATTTTTCCTTGTTCTATTTTTATATTTACTAAACATAACTCTTCTGAATTTTGTGCAATAACATTATTTGAGTTAATCAAACATAGTGGGACATGAGAATTAGTCAGCCAGTAAGATTGTGATTCAGGTATCATTAATCATTTAAATTGGGAATTTTGTTAAATTAGATACAAAATCATTTGCGTATTTTGTATAGCATAATCCTGAATCTACAAATTAATTAGAAAGCTAATTTTCACTTCGCAATTTGCAGATTCACTATCTAAAGAGCAACATTGTAAGCTTATATTGGCAATCAGTAATATATAGTTTATTTACAATTGTTGAATTTAGGTAAAGCTTAAAATAGAATAAGGGCGTATTCAGGCTATATATACAAATGCGTCCTGGCTCACAGCTTTTACACCTGGTTATCCCCTAGTTAGTTTATAGCTTAGCTAGGTAGTCGTCGCTTGACTGTATAATTACTGAGTCATTAAGATGAAAATTATATATCTGTTTCGTGGATTCACGGTTGCTATCTAGATAGCTTTTCTAGGAGAATCTTTAAACTAGTGAGTATTTACCTTATAAGTTTAAGGGGAGATTAAGAAAATAACTTGATTAATACAATTTTTAGTTATATCAAGTTATTGTCTTGATAGCATTAGTTTGTTATCTGCCGATTGCTGCTAAGGATTATGGGAGTAGAAAGCTATGTGGGATCAAAAAATAAACTTCAAGAAAAAAAATATTGTTCTCTTCGTTTACGTAATTATATTAAGTTTGATTGGCCCCATTATTTTTTGGGTCAGTAATAAAGAAAATACTAATGTAGTCAAAATAAATAAATCCGATCGAACAGTATCAAACAATAATATTTTAGAAAAAATAGGTAATAGAGAACCAATAAATCTTCAAGGTCGTTTTAGCTTGGGTGAGAAAATCTTGGTGAGTGCAGATACTAATCCCCAAAAACAGGCAGGAGCAATAGCTTTTGCTAATGGTGACTATAGCACTGCGCACACTCAATTTCTCTCATCTTTGCAAGTACAGGGAAACGATCCAGAAGCATTAATTTATGCTAATAATGCGATCGCAGCCCTTCAAAAGAACGAACTTAGAATTGGCGTAAGCGTTCCTATTGGCGGTAATTTAAATGTAGCTAAAGAAATCCTCCGTGGTGTAGCTCAAGCCCAACATGAAATTAATAAGAGTGGAGGTGTCAACGGTAGATTTATTAAAGTTCAAATTGCTAATGATGATAACAATCCAGAATTAGCCAAACAAATTGCTAGTGAGTTTGTCCAAGATAAAAAAATTGTTGCTGTAGTTGGACACAATGATAGTAACTCCTCCATGGCTGCTGCTCCCATTTATCATCAAGGGGGTTTGGTAATGATTACCCCAACTAGCTCTGCTAAAAATTTAACTCAAATAGGAGATCATATCTTTAGAGCTACTTCTAGTACCAGGGGCTTGGCGGATCAATTAGCCGAATATGCTGTTAATGCTGCTCGCAAAACTAATATAGCTATTTGTGCTGATTCTACATCACGAGTAAGTACTTCTTTTAAAGAAGAATTTACTTGGGCAGTATACGAACACGGTGGTAAAATCGTTTCTACCCAATGTGATTTTTCTGCTACCGATTTTAATGCCTTCGATATACCTTCTAAAGCGGTAAGTGATGGGGCGGATGCTCTGTTGTTGGCCCCATCTGTAGTTCAAATCAATCAAGCGATAGAAGTAGCTAGAGCAAACAAAGGAAGATTAAGTTTGTTTGGGAATCACTCCACTAATACTTATGCTGTCTTGCAGCAAGGGCAGTCAGATGTCAATGGCATGGTATCTGTTGTCGCTTGGTATCCCGATCAAAAATCTGCTAATTCTCCTTTTGTTCAAGAAGCGGTCAAACTTTGGGGTGGTAGTGGCAACTGGCGCACAGCAATGGCATACGATGCTACTAAAGTATTAATTGCTAGTTTTAGATCTGGTTCTACTAATCGCCACGAGGTACAAAAGGTAATGGCTAATCCCTATTTTGCTGCTAATGGGGCAACAGATGAGATCAAATTTATGCCTTCAGGCGATCGTAATATGAAGGGAACTTTAGTAAGAGTACAGCCAGGTAAAAAATCGGGAACTGGTTATGATTTTGTAGCTATTGAAAATCAAAGATAGTAGGTTTATTAGCTATTATGTTTGATAATATAGCTCTTTAAACTTTAGCTGAGTGTATGCACTTCAGAAAAATAGGCTTATTTAAATTAATTAAGTAAAAAAGCCCAAACTATATGGCAATAGCTGCTAGTGTGGGAGAATATCACTACTAAAGAAAACTAAGTTCAAGCTGAACTAGTATATATCAGTCAAAGACATAAGTAACCGAACGCAATTAAATATAAGATAGCAACGTTTTATTCCTCCCCTGTCTTGGTGGACTTTTTACCGCGACTCGGCGGTAAAAAGTCTAACCTTGTAAGCGTTGTAGCGACTACCTCCGACTTGAAAGAAATGCTGAACCCTTTAGGGGCTTCCACCATTGCTTCCTCTTCTCTTCTGCCCCTCTGCCTTCCCCCATTTTATAATTAATTAAACACACCTATTTATATGCTTGCGGGTTTCTGATTTTACCATAAGCCCAAAATTTTCCACCACATCCCACCGATAATCAGCCAAAGAGGTATATAAACTACACTCAAAATAAATCCTAATCTCCACCAAACATCTGTATCTACGTATCCAGCACTATAGTAGATTGCTGCTTCAGCAGTAGCATAGGGAGTTAAACACCCAGATAAATTAACCATAGAGATTAAAATTAGTGCTGCATACATAGGAGGTGTGCCTACAGCAATAGATACAGAGAGAAAAGGAGCAAACATAGCACTTGCTCTAGCAGCTTTACTAGCAAAAAAGTACCCGCTATAAAAATAAACTATAGTCAATAGCAGAAAAGCCAATTGCCAGGGTAAACCGCTAACAATAGCTCCTATCTGGTTACTCATCCAAGAAATTAAACCAAATTCGTTAAGAAAAGTAGCCATCATCAGTAAGATCGAAAACCAGATTAAGATATTCCAAGCTTTGTGTTCTGCCATCACATCTTTCCAGGTTAAAACTTCTGTACCAAGTAAAAGTGCGACTCCCACTAAAGCAGTAGTTGCACTACTAATTCCGCCCAAGCTATGACCAAATATCCACAAAAATAAAAGTAATAACAAAATTATTGCCATTAACCACTCTTGTGTACTGATTTTGCCCATTTTAGCCAATTTTTTCTGGGCTAAGTCAGAAGCTTCAGGAGTAGAATTAATATCTGGAGGATAGACAACATAAACCAGCAAAGGCATAATTAGCAAAGTAATACCCCCTGGAAGTAAAGCAGCTAAAGCCCAATTGAGCCAATTGATTTTTACTCCCATCCCTTCAGCTAATTGAGCCATTAATGGGTTAGCCACCATAGCTGTCAGAAACATGGTTGTAGTAATTTGAGTGCCTTGATAAGCAATTTGCATCAAGAATGAACCAATTTTACGGGCAGTACCCTGAAGAGGATCGCTTTTATATGCTTTTGCCAAAGATTGGACTAGAGGAAAAATAATTCCTCCCGCTCTAGCATTACCACTAGGCATAGCTGGGGAAAGAATTAAATCTGTAGCCAGGACACCGTAACTGAGCATGAGGGCGTTTCTACCCAGAAACAGCATGAACAAGTAGGCAATACGAATACCTAATCTAGTTTTAATAATTCCTCTAGCAATAATAAAAGAACTGAAAGTTAACCAGGAAGTAGTGCTATTAAACCCACTTAACCCTTCCGTAATAGTGAGAGTATTACTCAAAAGTGCCACAACTAGAGCGATAATGGCTACAGAACTCATAGCCATAGGTTGAGTAATAAAAGCAACAATAGTGGCAGCAAAAATAGCTAATAAATGCCATGCTTTTTCTTCCACGCCCAGAGGAGGAGAAATCAGCCAGATTATGCTTCCAGCAAAAATTGGTAATAGGTAGGATATATTTTGACGGCAATTAAAATAGAGCCAACCAATGATTTTCCTTAAGAGCGAAATTCCTAAAAAAGTCGTTAGGAATAATCCATCAACTGGGGAAGAAGAATATCTTGGCTCTATCCATGTTCTCTGACTGATAAACTCTTTCTTGATTTTCTGGGTGATTTTAACCAGAATTTGCGAATTCAATAGAGGAACATTCAAAACTTTACCTCAAAAAGATAGAAAAGATTGCCCCTAGCTATCAATAAAAAGTCCTGTGAGCAGATTTCTACTTAAGCTCTCAAATACAATGTTTAACCATATACCCAAGTGGGTATTTTGGCAGATTGATTAATCTGCATCACATGAGCAACAATATCAGATATATGGGTTTCTTTACAAATAATAGTTTTAGTTCTCTCTATCTCCTCTTTCAAAATATGGAAACCTCTACCATTTTTGAAATCAAGAATAGCAAATTTACCATCTTGACTATTGAGAGTATGTCTTTGACCTAACTTTAGTAGTTCTGCCAGACTGGAAAGGGTAGGTACATCAATGCCTGCTATCTTTGCCATTTCCACTGGCGCTGTAATCAAATTAACTTCTCCTTGTCGATGATGATAAAAATCTTGAGCTAGGGAAGGAAGATGTTTTTGACTTCCTGGTTGATTTATATAAGAATAAAGTTTCCCTTCTGTGGGTAAATCAGCCTCATTGATACCATAGACTTGAAAGACTTGATTAATCTCTTGCAGTATAGTTCTGATTAAATTATTAGTATCAACATTTGACGTTAACTTGGAAATTAAAGAGCCAGTTAAAGCAGAAAGAATGTTAGTAGTGGCATTAATTGCTAACTTGTTACATACCTCAACTCTAATATTACTGGAATAGGATGTTTCTAGACCATAAGTAGAGAAAATTTCACACAGTTGCCTAATTTTCTGTTCTTGATACGAATACTTATCGGTATTAGTTAACCCTAGGATCATTTTAGGTGGTTTTCTCACTTGCACATGACCTGCTGCTGTTTTACTGCAAGGTGCTTTCATCACACATCCCACTAAACAGCGATCGCCCAAAGTCCGCAAAATCATTCCTTTGGGGTCGATACTATCAAGGTAAGGACGATGAGCAACTTCATGAGCCAGCATTGGACTTAAAGAGGAAATATACTTATCTTCCTTAAACCACCAGTAAGGAATACCATTCTGAGCATGAAATATGATTGTATCTTTAGTAGCATGAGCATTAATATAGGACTTTACTGAAGCAAGACAGTTGCTCTTTACTGCTACCACAATAAGATCGAATTTCTCTTTCAGCTTTTGTTGTGTATCAACAAAACGAACATGTCCTTTTTCTGCTGGTGAAGAAATGGAAAATGTCTCTCCACAAGGATAAGTTATGGTTAGACCTGAACATTTTATCTGTTCAGTATAACTACTATGTGGACGCCCAGCAAAAGTAACATTTAAACCAGCTTTGATTAAAGCTGAACCGATCAGTGCACCTATAGAACCTGCACCAACAATAAGGACTTTACCAATATAAAGTCCTTTTTCTCTGTCATATTTTTTTGCTTCAAATCTTCTATGATGCTTCAAAATATCTTCGCAAATATCCGATTCTAACATCTATTGCACCCGATTTTATTGATTTCCACTGTGTCTGAGTAAGTTAAAAAAATAAACTATCTATAATTACTTAGCATAGTAAGTGTAAGGGAAAATATATTAGAATTACCTCCCCATAAAGCATATACGTACGTATATACTTAAATATTTTTCTTGGGAGTTATTCTTTAATCATAACTTAACAAATAAAAAAGAGTATTTTTGCTACATAGGCTACAATTTCTTATATTTAAGTTATAAAATCAAACCAGGTAAAGAAAATAACTGCTTTGGAGTTATGAGTTGAAGTTATACCTAGCAATTTTAAGACTTATAAGATAAGTCTTAAAAGAGCAACCATAACAGTTAAAAACTAGATAATACTTCTTCTTGCATCAATCAATTTTCTCTCAACATAGCAGTTAGACAAACTGGTGTTTTCTCAGTACCTATTATCATCCATTTCTCTTTTGTCCCTTGGTCTCCTTTGTCTGTTTGAGCCATTGGACTGGGTCTTGCGTAACAATTTTGTAGTAAGCCGTTATTGCCTCTTACTCTCTTTGCTAAAATGGGCGTTCGTTGAAATACAAAAAGTTACATTAAAGTAATTGCATTGAGTTGTTTTCTCAGAAAAGATAGGTGTGAGAATTAACCCGAATTTTATTACTTCTTAACTTTGACATAACCTTTTCTCAAGCCAAAAATGTCAACTCCATACCTTGTTTAATACAACAAATTTAATTGATATTAAATATGAATTAGAAATAGCAAAATTTTGTCTTTTCTCTGCGTAATTTTTTTTGTATTTCTTGCTGCTCTTATAGACCTATTGCAACGGAAGCATTCCACTTTTTAATTAAGCAGAAATACTTAGATTAATATCACCATTTAAATAAGCACAGCAAAGTGGGATGATCCCTATTGCAACTCTATAAATTCTCTAGCCTACTTGTAAAAAAAATAACTAAGTATTCAAAAACCATCCGAATGAAGTAGCTATTGTAACTTTAAATTTGCTCATAATTCGATCTAGAGCAACAATTTGATGTTGTAATTGCATTGTATTTTTGATCAAATTGCATTCTGAGACCACTACAGTTATTACACTAATTATGTAGCGAACAATACTGTTTAAAAAAAGATAAATTTATTGCTTAAAACAGATGGATATCTTATCCTAAAATTTAGACTACTGTGTAAATTTATACAGAAATTTCCTTTTACCCTTCTCAACAGTTACCAAAACACAATTATTGGAAATAGTTAATCGTGAATAATACTACTCATAATGATTCTGTAGAAGAGTCTAAAATTAATAGCTCCATACGCTCTAAACAATTCTCTTCTGTGGTACTCATGACCCAACATCCACAGAAAATAAGCAAATTATATGAAGAACAACTTAAGATTCAACAGCAACAAATTAATGAGCTACAAGAGCAATTAAAAAAGCTCCAACAAAATTCTCCCAGAAAAAAGCACAATCGTAAAAATATTTGGGTAAAAATCACTAAATATCTATCTAGTCTTCATGGCAGTTCAACCTATCAGCCTAGATTTTCTGCCCAACAAGTATTGTTTTCCTATCTTGGTAGTTTTATTGGGATAGGTGCATTAGCTTATCTGAGCATTGGCTCTGGTTATCCTCTCATTGCTGCTCCCTTTGGTGCTGCTGCCGTCTTAGTTTTTGCTGTTCCCAATAGCCCCTTAGCACAACCACGCAATCTAATTTTTGGCAATCTTTTAGGTGGAATAGTTAGTATTGTAATGGTTGGCTTGTTTGGTTCTGAACCTTGGGTAATGGCTTTATCCGTAGCTACTGCTATTAAAATAATGCAAGTTACAAAAACTTTACATCCGCCTGGGGGTGCTGTGGCTTTAGTTGGAGTAATGAGTCAGGCGAAGTGGAGTTTTTTATTTACACCTGTCCTACTTGGCTCTATCATATTGTTGATTTGTACTGTAACTTTTAACAACCTCATGCCAGGGAGATCTTATCCTCGCCATTGGCTCTAACTATAAATAACTAAATTATAATTGGATAAGGTTATATTTGTAGCGATCGCTCTTGAAAGACATTAAATTTTGCCAAATTGTCTTTTAATAGTAACATTTTTACATAATATTACTGTTCAATAACGGTAAGTTTTGTCCGACGGTATTTTGTTGGGGAAATAGAGCAGGTAAAAACAGTGAGTATTCTACATCACAAAAGAAAACAGGCATCTATTGCTATTTTAGCAGCAGTCTTTGGTACAGGTGTAGTCACTGCTACACCTACGCCAGATATAGAAGTGTCTAAGCAAGTATTTCTAACTATAGCGAACGTTGCGATGTGCGCTATTGTCTGGAATATTTATTTTGACGAAGAGCTATCCAAGAAAGATGTTGTTTCTATTCTACTAGATCTCTTGGTAGTAACAGTAATTAGTGCTTTTACTGCTTACGTTACAGCTAAGGGCATCACTACCTTAATTAATGATGTCACTAGTTGGTTAGGAGTAATAGGTTGGATGGTGATTGGTATAATAGCAGGCTTGGCTACTAGCTTATTAGGTATTGGCTGGGCATCTTATTGTGATGATTTATACCGCCATCAAATTCATTAAAAAAACTTTTAAAATTGTTAACCGCGATCGTCGACTAGTTTTCTCTTCTGGTTAACTTAGATAGGAGAGGAAAATAATGATTACACAAACAGAACTCGTAATTAGGCTGTTGCTTGCCTTTGCTCTTGGCGCAGGAATAGGGATAGAAAGACAATGGCAGAAAGCCAGAGCAACCATGAGAATTAGTGTTTTGGCTTCTCTTGGTGCCACTGTCTTTGCAATGACGACTATTCTTATTCCAGGAGAAGAAATTTCTGCCAAGACCATAGCTCCGATCATTTTGGGAATGAGCTTAATAAGTGCCAGCATTATTCTCAACAAAAAAGCCAAATATCCTACTATTGTGACAGGAATTACTACTTGGTGCGCAGGGGGTATTGGTTCTTTAGTTGGTTTGGGCTTTTTCTTTCCTGCCTATGTTAGCACTGTGGCTGTGATGTTAGGCAACTTAATCTTCCAACCAGTAGAACTGAATAGTACGAATGAAGAGTTAACTAAGCCAAAGAATCGCAAATCAGAGTATAAACACATACAAAAATTAGCAGATTCGTCAATCAAGAAAGTTCTCTATCGCTGTCAAGTAATTTGTTACATAGAAGATGAGCCTGAAATACTTTCCTTGTTAGTACAATCCGTAAGAGAAAAAAAACTAATGCTCATTGCTGTCTGTAGCAAAAATCTCAATAATCAGGATCAACAATTTCAAACTAAAACGGAAATTCAAGCAGATTTTTTGGCTGAAAGCTATAAAGATCAATTGGAATTAGAACAAGCTGTTAGTATTCTCAAATCAAAAACAAGGATAAATTCTGTTAGCTGGCAATACTTACACGAAAGATTAGAATATTAAATCCTTCTATTTTTTAATCTTTGGTGTGGTAAATACTGAAGCATATATTCACTAATTTAGTACAGTAGCTAATTTTCCTCCGTAATATTACGGTTGGCTGAGAAGGAAATTACGAGGAGACTAAAGTTAGGATAAAAATAAGCTTATTCTTCTAGAATAGTGCATATCATTAGTAACAAGTTAGGGAACTACGTTGTTTATCAACTAGTTTTTAGCGTCTTACGTGGTTGAATAAGCTGAGGAGACCTCAGCATCCCCCACGCGCTATCAGCTTATCTTCTTGGTGCAGTCGCGCTAAGAAAGAAACCTTTACCCTCGACAGTTCCTTCAAGCGGTGCGACTCTGGTGATTTGTAATCACTATCTCGAACGCGCACTGGGGAAACCCGATGGGGCTTGTAAAGTGGAGGACGCAATATCCGATCGAATTCAGATATTTTAGCCGTCCATCTGACACAGGTGAAAGTCACTCCGCCTTTCGCGGTTCAGCACACAGCCCCTCCCCAACGCACTACTTCACCGCCCAACGGACTGTCTTGCAAGATCTTGCTGCATCGCTTTTAAGACATTTTTAAGCTAACTGTATTTTTCTAGCGATCGCGCTCTTGCTTTGTTTAATACATAGTATAGTGTTCATGGTGCTATAAAGACACCATATTATACATAGTATTTTACTTTAAGCCCTTAAGCTTGACCTGTCACAATGAATCGTAAATAACATAGTTAAATCCATCAACTTTTATTTGTTGATATATTGAGGTGTTAGAACACAATAAACATGGAGAACTACAAACACCACTCTAATTCTGAACTACAGAAAAGACAAGATTCTATTCAGCAAGTACTTTACATAACTTTAGGCTTAAATCTAATTGTCTTAGAGACAAAATTCTGTTTGGGTTTAGCTACTGGCTCTCTAAGTCTTTTGGCTGATGCCCTACATTCGTTTACGGACAGTGCTAGTAATGTTGTTGGCTTGATAGCGATGCGTTTAGCTAATCCTAAACCGGATTGGGATCATCCCTATGGTCATTCTAAATTTGAATCTTTAGGGGCATTAGCAATTGCTGGTTTTTTAATTGTAACTTGTCTAGAAATTTTGCGTTCAGCTGTAGAGCGTATTTTTGCCACGCAAGGAACAGAATCTTTAACTGTTGATAATCTAGATTTGCTCTTAATGATAGGAGTATTAATTATTAATATTGGAGTTGCTATTTATGAAAAAAATCGAGGTAAAGCTCTTAGAAGTACACTACTTCTAGCTGATGCTCGACATACTCTGAGTGATGTATGGGTAACGATCGCTATTTTAATAGGACTTGTTGGGGTACAGCAAGGATGGCTGTGGTTAGATACTATTCTTACTTTTGTAGTAGCAGGTTTTATTTTTCATAGTGCATGGGAAGTATTGCAAGAAAATATTCCTTCTTTAACGGATCGGGTTGCTATTCCTGCTAAAGACATTCTCGAGGTGACTATGGGAGTATATGGGGTACTTAATTGTCATTCTATTACTTCAAGAGGCAAGCTCGAGCATGAAATTTTTATAGAAATGCATATGGTTGTTGCCCCTCAAGATATTAAAACAGCCCATGCAGTTACAGAAGAAGTAGAACGAAAACTACAAGAAAAATATGGCTTAGTTCACGTCACGATTCATTTAGAACCCTATGAATACATAGAACCCTTAGAATCTCATCTACAAAAACCACAAATTAACTAATATCTGATACTTTGAGCTTGTTACAATAACCTTATTGAGGATTCTCAGTCATGCAATATTAAGCTTTTCGCCAATCAATGGTAAATCTTAACAAAAACGTAACTTTAGATACAGCAAAAATTTGTGTAATGTTCTCGATTATTGTTTTATAGTTATATGTATCGGTCTCAGTTAGTGACTATTCAATAAATAATTATGAGCATTGCTACTTTATCTTCAGCCACTTCCGTCAATTATTCTATCGATATGCTTCAGGATGAGGCTCGTCAAATGGTAGAAAAAGGCATCGTTAGTCGTCAACAGCCTATATATGTGCTGTGTAAATATATTCCTGCTCGTGAGTGGGTTTGTATCGAATGTGAACTAGAGAGATGCGACTATTTATTAAGAGACCCTATTGGTGATTTAATTGCCTATGAGCATTGGGATAATGACTAAGGTGCATTATGGCATCTTAATCTAGATTTGGCAAAATTTTTTAAGAAAAAACTTACTGAAGAGCCTGAAAAATCAGGCTTTTTGCATTATTTTACAAAGCTAAATTATTTATTTAAAGTAATGATTGACTTCTTTATATAATTTTAAATTATTTAATATAGAAAAAACTTGCTGCTATTGATATGGGAAGCCGAATTACTTAAGATCAAAGATGCGGTATTTAATTAAAAAGTTCACTCTTATTAGAAGCAAGTACCATGATAGTATCTCCACCAATTCATTACTCGATCGACACAATCAGAGATGAAGTACGCCAAATAGTAGAGGGAGGACTGATAGCTCGAACCCAATCAATTTATGTGCTTTGTGAGTTTTTTCCTGCCCGTGAGTGGCTAAGTATTGAATGTGAATTAGAACGATGTGATTATTTATTGCGCGATCGCATTGGAGATTTGATTAGTTCAGAAAAATGGACTAACGATTAAATAAATTTATTACCAAAGTCTGAATCAATTTTGATTTAGTTAAGGTAATAGGTATTAGTTTTGTTTAATTTAACTTAATCTGAGGATTGCTGTAAATTTTCTAAATCTTTTCTCAGAGCAATAATCTGTTCTGTTAGTTCTTCTAAATCTGATTGAACACTGTTTTCCGAGGAATTGCTACTTGAAGAATACTGGTTATTGCTGTTAGCAGTATTAGTTTTTTTTTGCCAGCCTCTTTGACTAATTAAATTATCAATTATTCTTCTTGCTTCTTGCTCCGTTACTTCTCCTTTCTGAGACCATTCCTGAGTTTTTTGTTCAAGCTCTGTTTGTATTTGAGATAAAGCTTCGGTTCTTTTTTGGGGATCTTGTATAGTTTCAACTAAAGAGGTAGTTGCTCCTACAGTGACCCGAAAGCCTTGCTGTATAATTTGGAGAAAATTATTATTGCTCATTTTACCTGGTATGTTTATATATTTGCCCTTATTATAGTTGTTCTAAATACTGATTTAGGTCTTCAACAATGCGAGTAAGCTCAGCTTCGCTAGTTAAACGAAGGCGATCGTCTCTTACTGTTAGAAGTACTTTAGCAGCAAAAGGACTAGGATAAATGTTGGGGTTACAGAATACTTCTAAAAAAATATCCCCAGTATAACTATATTCCATTGGTTTTTGGGGATTTGGTCTACCTCCACCACTAGCAGCATGGGTAGCGATCGCTTTTAAACTTTTCATTAAGACAGATATTTCTTGTTGTAGTTTTTGAGCTGCTTGAACATCAAAGTCAAAAGTTACAGAACCTTGTATCAGGTTAAGGGTGAGTTGAGCCATTATTCAGTTAATAAGTTTTGATAATTTAGATTATTGCTAATAACTGTTAAACAGAAACTAGTCAAAATCTACCAGAGAATAGCATCAAGATAGACTATTTCTTCAAAAAAATCTCAATAAGTAAGCTAAAAATATTGAGCTAAAGATAGCTGTATTCATTACATTACAAGGCTTTTAGTGATTTTATCGCTAAGATATCAACAGAAAAGAGTAGTCTAACCCTATGCAAGATCATCGTCCTCGGGTTCGTAAAGTTCTCTGGATAACTTTATTACTTAATCTGTTTGTTATGACGTTAAAAGCCATAATCGGATTTACCACAGGTTCTCTCAGTTTACAGGCTGATGCTTTACATAGCGTAACCGACAGTGCTAACAACATTTTGGGATTAGTTGCTAATCGTTTTTCCTCTCCTCAGCCCGATCGTGAACATCCCTATGGACATCAAAAATTTGAAGCTTTAGGGGCATTAGGAATTGCTGCTTTTTTAGGAATTGCTTGTTTTGAAATTCTACAAGGAGCAGTGGAAAGAATTTTTTATGGCTCTCGTGCTATTAATATATCTCCTGATGAGCTATGGATATTAATTATTGTTCTAGGAGTAAATATTTTTGTTGCTTTTTACGAAAGAAGCGTGGGGAGGCGTATTGGTAGTCGAATTTTAATTGCTGATGCTAAACATACCATGAGTGATATCTGGGTTACACTGCTAGTTTTAGCTGGTTTGATTGGCATTTGGCAAGCAGAGACGTTTAATATCCCTCAACTGCGATGGCTGGATGTTTTGTTAGCTTTTCCTGTTGCTTTGCTAGTTTTTCGCAGTGGTTGGGAAGTGCTAAAAGATAATTTACCCTGGTTAGTGGATGAAATGGCAGTCGCTCCTGAAGCTATACATCGTATTGTGATGGATGTACCAGGAGTAATTAATTGCCATGACATTGCTTCTCGCGGTTTATTGGGAAGACAAACTTTTATTGAAATGCATCTTGTAGTTGATGCAACAGATGTAGAAACTGCTCATAAAATTACTGAACAGATAGAGAATCGTCTAGAAGAAAAGTTTAGTCCTGTAAGGATTTTGATTCACATCGAACCGCCAAGGTATAAATCAGATCATCTAAGTTTTGAGGCAAAACCTGAATAAACTAACTGAGAAATTGCTAATTTTTGCCTGAATGAACAAAAAAAATCTAAAAAAAGCTTTGTATTATATGCTGGCCAGCGGTATTTATCGTTTATAGTGTAACAAATTATTACAAGGTATTTGGTATAGCGAAAGACATATTTCCGTACAAAATAATAGGGTTAACCGTACTTATGCTGGATTATTAAAATAATCTTGACCAAATGTAACGAAATGCAAACTATAATAATTACGTTAAATGTAAATTAGAGAGCAAAAGTTATTAAATGCGAGTTGCGATCGCCGGAGCAGGTTTAGCCGGACTTGCCTGTGCAAAATATCTAGTAGATGCGGGGCATACCCCAATTATTTTAGAACGGCGTGACGTTCTTGGTGGTTTAGTTGCTGCCTGGAAAGACGAAGATGGAGACTGGTATGAAACAGGACTACATGTCTTTTTTGGTGCTTACCCCAATATGCTACAACTATTCAAAGAATTAGGCATTGAAGACCGTCTTCAATGGAAAGAACATACCCTAATTTTTAATCAGCCAGAAAAACCAGGAACTTACTCTCGCTTTGATGTTCCCGATATTCCTGCCCCTATCAACGTAATTGTTTCTATTCTCCGCAACAACGATATGCTGACTTGGGAACAAAAAATTAGATTTGCCGTAGGATTACTTCCTGCCATAGTGAGAGGTCAGCAGTATGTAGAGAAAATGGATAAATATTCTCTCTTAGAGTGGCTAGAAAAGCAGGGAGTAGACGAACGGGTTAACAGTGATATTTTTGTAGCTGCCTCGAAGGCACTGACTTTTATCGATCCCGATGAAGTTTCCGCCACTGTACCCCTAACCGCTTTAAATCGTTTTCTACAAGAACGATATGGCTCTAAAGTGGCATTTTTAGATGGCTCTCCCACAGAACGTCTCTGTCAACCTATGGTAGATTATATTACCGAACGGGGTGGTGAAGTTCATCTTAATAGTCCTCTTAAAGAAATATTACTGAATGAAGATAATTCTGTTAGAGGCTTTCTAATGCGGGGTTTGAATGGTGCAGAAGATGAGACAATCACAGCAGATATTTATGTTTCCGCTATGTCTGTCGATCCCCTTAAAGTAATGATGCCTCAGCCTTGGAAAGAAATAGAATTTTTCCAAAAACTAGAAGGCTTAGAAGGAGTACCAGTAATCAATATTCATCTTTGGTTTGATCGCAAAATGACTGATATCGATCAGTTACTCTTTTCTCGCTCCTCTTTACTTAGTGTCTATGCGGATATGAGCAACACTTGTAAAGAATATGCCGATCCCAATAAATCAATGTTAGAACTAGTTTTAGCTCCAGCCGAAAAGTGGATTAGTAAATCAGAAGATGAAATTCTTGATGCTACTATGAGCGAGTTGACCAAGCTATTTCCCAAACATTTCTCTGGAGACGATCGAGCTAAACTACTTAAATATAAAGTAGTCAAAACTCCCCGCTCTGTTTATAAAGCAACCCCCGGTTGTCAGGCTTGTCGTCCTGACCAAAAAACCCCCATACCTAACTTTTATTTAGCTGGTAGCTATACTATGCAAAAATATTTAGGCAGTATGGAAGGGGCTGTTCTGTCGGGAAAATTAGCTGCCGAAGCTATTACCAAAGACTACCCGCCAAAGACTAAAACAAAATCAGCATATGACAGTAAAGCGATCGCTATTAAAAGTTAATCAACAAAACTATACTTTTCGACGATTTATTGTTCAGATTGGCTGATGGAATGAGACAATGCTAAATGGCTACAGCTAAAAATTAGCTGACAAACTTGTCTTGCTATTAAAACGGACAACATTTCCGCTCGTGATGAATGCTGCAATTGCCTAGACCAAAACCGAAAACCAACCTAGTCTCTCCTACGGAGGCTTACGAACTTTGTCGCCGAATAACGGCAGACTATGCCAAGACTTTTTATCTTGGTACAATGCTATTGCCCAAAGAAAAACGAAAAGCTATTTGGGCAATATATGCCTGGTGTCGTCGTACTGATGAGTTAGTAGATGGTGCTAAATCAAAATTTACGACCACTGATACTCTTGTTAAATGGGAACAACAGCTTGAATCTGTCTTTTCAGGTTATCCTCTAGACGATCTTGATGTTGCTTTGGTAGATACCATTCAACATTATCCCTTAGAGATAGAACCATTTAGAGATATGATTGCTGGACAAAGAATGGATTTGTACCGCAATCGCTATGAAGATTTTGACCAACTTAAACTTTATTGTTATCGAGTAGCTGGAACAGTTGGTCTAATGACTAATCCTATTTGGGGAATTGGTAAAAACAAAAATCCTGCTCCTTGGGAAAGAGGGAAAGAACTCTACGAACCAAGAGAAGAAGCGATCGCCTTGGGTATTGCGATGCAACTAACTAACATTTTGCGGGATGTAGGGGAAGATGCTCAAAGGGGAAGAATATATCTTCCTTTAGCAGATTTAGCAGCTTTTGACTATACAGAAGCGGATTTGTTAAATGGAGTAATAGACGATCGTTGGCGAGCTCTGATGAGTTTTCAGATTCAACGGGCAAGAAATTATTACGATCAAGCAGAGCAAGGAATTCGCTATTTGATTAAGGATTCTCGTTTGCCTATTTGGGCTTCTTTAATTAATTATCAGGGTATTCTGGGCGCGATCGAACAAAATAATTACGACGTATTCAACAAAAGAGCTTTTGTCCCCACATTAGATAAACTTCTTTCTTTGCCTATTGCCTGGCTTAGGGCGCAAGTACTCTAATAGCTAGTTTGACTCTGCGCAAGTAGAAAGTAACAAGTCAGATATTATGGGGGTTTAAACTCGAATAAATAGTAATAGTAAGTCTATTTACGCTCACGCATAATAGATAGATTGAGAGGAAATTTTGGAATATTTTTGGATTTTTACTGAGTAAATCAACTAAAAATTAGAATAAAGTCGTAGACCGATAATAATATTAATTACTTCTCAAACTTTTAATCATAAATGTTCCCTCACTAGATTAGCTAGGCTGCTTGAGGTTCTAGAATAGCACCTAGCTGTTCAATACCTTTATGCAAATGTCTGGTTACTGTCATAGGGCTAATACCAATTTGTTTAGCTGCCTCTTTGCGTGGTAAATCCCATAAAAATACACATTCTATAGCTGCTTTAGTTTTTTCTTCTAGTTGATTCATTGCTTTTTGTAGCTGGAGTCTGTCTTCTTCTAATTTGCGTAATTGTTGATAATGAGGATCGGCAATGGTGTCACCAAAAGTTACAGAGCAATCTGCTGAATTGTTAACTACTGCATCGAGGCTAATTGGTAGACGGTTTTGGAGAGCTAATTGACATTCACTCCATTCTTGTACAGATACTCCCAAGGCTTTAGATATTTCTATATCTTTGGGTAAGCGTCCTAAATTATCGATTAAATCTCTCCGTAGTTTTTTTCCTCTAGCATATAGTTCTTGCCATCTACGAGGAATTCTCATCATGCTGCCTTTATCTCTAAGATAATGAAGCATTTCACCTCGAATATAAGGAATGGCAAAAGAACTAAATGCTGAACCTTGATGAGGATCGAAACGCTCAATCGCTCTTATTAAACCTAAATAACCAATTTGCTCCAAATCTTCATAGGGTTCAGCACATTTTCGACTAACTTGATGGGAAACTTTTCTCACCAATCCTGCATTTAGTTCTACTAATCGATTACGCAAACGAAGAGAAGGATTATGAGAATAAGCTTGAAGAAGTTCCATGCAACGAAAACTAAGAGACTGAGTAGGCATAAGAATTAGCATTATTAGTATCAACAACTCCAAAAATTTCTAGGAAAATTTAGAAATTTTCTGGATAATATCTAAATCTTATTTTCCTTGTGATAAAAGTACTTAACCATCGTTGTTTCACTGAAAAATCTAGCTATACTCCTCTTATCATCCGCACAAATACGCAAGAATTACCTGGATTGAATTTGTTATTAAAGAAGTAAAAAATGTATACTATCTTGGCTAATTATTGATTTATTTTATTTCTTTTTACATAAAAAAAATCGGCACGAAGTCCGACTAAATAATAAAAATAATCCAGTTTTTGTCTGGGGATAAGAATATTAAACTGCTGAGAAATATACTTTAGATTTGACAGGATCTGGAACCATGGTTTTGTCTCCTTCTTGCCAACCAGCAGGACAAACTTCATCAGGATGAGATTGTACGTACTGAATCGCTTTAAGAGTACGGAGGGTTTCGTCTACACTACGACCAAAAGAAAGATTGTTAATGGTAGCGTGTTGAATAATGCCCTCTTTATCGATAATGAATAGTCCACGTAATGCTACACCGGCATCGGGGTCTAAAACATTATAGGCTGTGCTAATCTCTTTTTTGATATCAGAAACTAGAGGATAGGCAATATCACCAATTCCTCCTTCTTTGCGATCTGTTTGCATCCAAGCTAAATGAGAAAATTCACTATCTACGGATGCGCCTAAAATCTCTGTATTAAGAGCTTTAAATTCTTCGTAGCGATCGCTAAAAGCAATAATTTCTGTAGGACAAACAAAAGTGAAATCTAAAGGATAGAAAAATAAAACAACATACTTACCCCGATAATCAGATAATTTAATGGTTTTAAATTCCTGATCAAAAACAGCAGTAGCGGTAAAGTCAGGAGCTTCTTGACCTACTCTTAAACATCCTTCTGCTGGATTAGTCATACAATTAACCTCCTTAAAATGCCGACTTTGGTTTGTGTGTAATTAACAATAATGTAAATTAATATTTGCTAACCTTTATAAATATATCATAGTCATAACGATTTTGACTAAGCGATTAGTTATTGGTTGTTAGTCCTTTGTCCTTAGTCATTAGCCAAAGACAATAAACAAAATACTAATCTAGTTCTCTTCTCCCCTCTAGAGCTCTGGCTAGAGTTACTTCATCAGCGTATTCCAAGTCTCCACCCATGGGTAGACCAAAAGCAATTCTAGTTACTTTAGTGAAAGGTTTGAGTAGCTGTCCAATATAAAGAGTAGTTGTTTCTCCTTCTACACTGGGGCTAATTGCGAGAATTACCTCTTTAATTTGTTCTTTGGTTACTCTCTGAACTAGAGAGCTTATGTGTAACTGCTCTGGACCAATGCCATCCATAGGGGAGATAGTTCCTCCCAACACATGATACAAACCACGAAACTCTCTGGTTTTTTCTAGGGCAATAACATCACGAGAATCGGCTACTATACATATGGTTGTGCGATCGCGATTTTGATTACGGCAGATATTACAAACTGGTTCAGCCGACAAATGAAAACAGACTTTACATAAACCTACTTGTTTTTTGGCATCGATTAAAGCTTGTGCCAACGCCTGTACATCTTTTTCTGGGCGTTTAATTAAATGCATAGCTAACCTTTGGGCTGTTTTTGGACCTACCCCAGGTAAAAGTTGCAATTGTTCGATTAGACGAGCTAACGGAGGGGTATAAATGGTGTTCTTTCCTTGGAAATAAAGAATATATCCTTAGTTTATCAGCTTTATATTCTCAGTTATTAGCTAAAGAATTTCATCTACAATAGCTGATTACTATAGTCTGCTGCCTGAAAGGAAAAATTATAATCAGGGCGTTAACAAGCAGAAAAAAACCTAGTAACCAGATAGGCTACTAGGTTGTAGATAACCAATACAGACTAATAATCTAACATTCCTATCAATATAAATGCAGATCTTTTGTTCTATCTTCAAAGAGAAATATTACCTGAATCTAATCGATCTGATTACTTTGATACTTCTGTCTGTAGTTTCAAATTTTGGTTGTGCTGAATATCTGGAACTTGTATCCCTAAAGAAACCACTAGTGTTGCCATGTACAAGGTTAGAGATAACCAAAGTAAATGATTACTTTGGAAATACCAAGCAGCAGCAGCAGCAGGGATAAAACCAAACACTAAAGAAAATAAAGCTGAATTACGTAGTTTAGTACTCTCTTTTAAGCCGATGACATATCCTTCTAACATAAAGGCACTAGCACCACAAGTAAGCAGAGGAAGTAACCAAATAGTATATTCTCCAGCAGATTGACTAACGCTAGTATGGTTAGTAAGTAAGCCAAAAACTGTCTCTGGGAAGAAAATAGAGACTGCTGCAAATAGAGAGGCAATCATCAAACTTGAGAATATAGAGACACTCAAAAGGGGCATCATCTGTTCTGCTTGACCCTTACCTCTAAAATTACCAATAAGAGTTTGTGTAGTTAGACCAATACCATTAACAGTAAATTGACTAAGAAGTACGATCTGAAGTATTATGCCATTTTTGGCAATGAACTCTGTTCCCATAGCTGCACTTAGGTTAGTGAAGATGGAGTAAGCCGTAATCATGGCTACATATCTAGTTAAAATATTGCCTTTGAGTACTACAGTAGACTTAAGAGCTTCTCGATCGAATACTTCTTTACAGGCTGCAGGTAATTCTTTCCATTGGATGCTCAGACAAACTCCTACTAGAGCAACTAGCAAAGCTAGGTATTGACTCAAACAGGTAGCAAGTCCAGCCCCCATGCTTTCCCAGCCCCATCGGTTAATCATTATGTAGTCCATAATGACATTAGAGCCATTTCCTACTAAAGAAATTGCTAAAACCCAAGAATTCATTTCTCGTCCCAAAAACCAGCCAATTAGCACAAAATTGAGCAAAACTGCTGGTGCGCCCCAAATACGAGCATTGTAGTAGTCTATACCAAAGCTTTCTATCTCAGGAGAGCCAGATAAGATTGCAAAGCCAAATTTTTGAATGGGATATTGTAAAATCAGAATACCTAAAGCGATCGCAATAGCTACTAAACCACTACGCAATACTGCCAGCAGGATTTCTTGGTGATTTTCTTTTCCTGACGCTTGGGCAGTTAGAGCATTGGTGCTGTTACGGAAAAACTTCAAAATTCGATAGAGATAATCAAATAGGATACTAGCTAAAATAACTCCAGCTAAGTGACGAATATCCGCTAAATGCCCTAAAAAAGCTGTATCAAATATTCCAGCCAAAGGCACCATCATATTAGAAAGAATACTTACCGTTGCTAGCTTAGAAAATCGAGGTAAAAAGCTACTGTAGCGCGGTGGAAGAGAAATAGATATAAGTGATGAATTCATAAATTACTTGTTGTTATCTTGATAGGCTTTAGATCTTTGTTTTCTGGTGTTTGTTAATAAAGTTCTGGTTGGTCGATAATGTTTTCTTCTCGTTACTTAGGTACTCCATTTTTGCTCAAAATGCAGGTGTCAGTAATCGATAATATTTCTTTACTCACGTTAACATTGTAAAAAATGTTTCTAAAAATATTATTAAGTCAATTTATTTTTCATTAAACCTAAAACCCATTCATTTGCTTGGTTTGCAGAAGATAGCTATTAGGGCTGAATTCGCCGTATTTCGTCTAATTGAAGCAATAAAATGTAACAAAGAAGGGACAATTCTCTTGGCAGAGAATAGAGAATTGGAAACATTTTCTCAGGATTATTGCCTAGTAACCTAAACTGAGAGCTTGTATAATAGTGAGTCTCAAATTTAATCTTGCTCAAGATTACCATAACCACTCAAAATTAATACCTAGACGATTATCTTTTTCTTCTCGTGAATTTTGTTGTTCGAGATCGGTGGATAAGCGAAGACGAGAAGTAACTGCATATCCTACCGACAATTTAGTGATTCCTACCTCATCTCTATCTCCAGGAGAAATAAAACTTTGAGATAAGGAAATATCTGCTGCACCAGTACGCGATAAAGCTAACATTAGCCTGGCACCTACATTTACCCCATCACTGAAAAAATCGTTGCTTTGAACATAGCGATAACCAACCAGAGGAGCAAAGTTGATATAACTACCCAAAGGAAAGAGAAAATAATGTAGATTTGTACCAACAGCAGTGCGATCGCCATTGAAAGCTGCTTGATAGTCTAAACTGAGAGTTAAACCCGTACGACCAAGAAAAATATCTTCTACACCCAAATTAATTCCTGCTGCATCATTTGTAGAAGGAAAGAGAGAAAATCCCCATCGCCAACGGGTACGAAAACTCGGATCGTGACGAATATCTTCAAGCACATCAGGAATTTCTTTAAGCCAGCGTTGCAAAACAGGGCTACTATCTAAGATTTCTGGAGGTATATTATGAGGTGGGTTAGGATTAGTATTTTTTTCTTGTGCAGCTAAAGGAATATGATTTCCGAAAACGATGGGAAAACTGAGAAGAACACAGAGAATTTTTACCCAGTCTTTAAAACTCAAAAGACACCTGATTCTATTTACAGCCCATCTATTGTATCTTAATTTAACTAAGGCGATTGCCCATTAATTATAGTTATAGAATTAGAGGAGATATTGACAAGGAGTTAAGCGATCGCTACCCAGAATTAAGAGCCAAAACCTTACATAGAAAAAATGCAACCTCGACTTAAAATTACTGTTGCCATAATCTTTTTGGTTACAGTTGGTTTAACCTTAGCTTCTACTCTGATTCATCTTCTCACCGAATCATGGTGGTTTGACACGGTAGGTTTTAGCGATGTTTTTTGGACAAGAATAATTTGGCAAGTAACTATCTGGATAGCTACTTTTGCTATTTATAGCTTATTTCTATGGTTTAATTATTGGCTAGCTCTGTATTTTACTCGCAATCGTGCTTTTAGTTTTTTAGAAGGAAGTGAATTAGAACCATACACCCAAAAAATTGCTAAGTACATTGCTTTAATTCTTATTTTTCTAATTTCCTTTAGTGCTGCGAATACTAGTGCGGTTAATTGGGAAACAATTCTTAAATATTTTCATGCTACCAGTTTCAATCTTACCGAGCCGATTTATAACAAAGATATTGCTTTTTATATATTTCATTTACCTCTCTATAAAGATTTTCAAAATTGGCTATTTGTTCTGTTAGGAATAGGATTGGTTTTTGCTTTAGTAGTCTATGTTCTTAAAGGTACAGTAGGCTTTGATTGGCAATGGAAAACTGTAACAGTAAATCGTCAATGGCAAAAACTAGTTACCAAAAATCTTAAAACTCATATTAGTTTTTTATTAGCAGCGATCGCTTTTACTATTGCGATCGATTTTTGGTTAGAACGTTACGATCTTCTCTCTTCTTCCCATGGAGTAGTTTGGGGTGCTGGTTATACGGATCTTCATGGACGGTTGTTTGCCTATTGGGTGATGGGTATAGGCTCTCTAATCTTAGGCACATTACTACTTATCGCCATCTGGTTGAGGAGATTTTTGTTTTCTTTTTATGGTATTGCTATCTATTTAGTTGTTTTAATCCTAGTGAATGGGTTTTATCCTGATTTACAACAGCAATTTGTAGTTGAACCCAACGAATTAGCCAAAGAATTGCCTTATATTAAGCATAATATTGCTTTTACTCGTCAAGCTTATGATTTAGCCAAAGTAAATAGCACTAACTATACTGTTTCTTCTCAATTAACTACTCAAGATTGGCAGGAAAACCAAGGTACGATTAATAATATCCGTCTCTGGGATTATCGTCCTCTTTTAAGTACCTATCGTCAATTACAAGAGATTCGTCTTTATTACCAATTTAATGATGTAGATGTCGATCGCTATACTCTAAATGGTAACTATCGTCAGGTAATGCTCGCACCCAGAGAATTATCTTATGCACAAGTACCACAACAAGCTAAAACTTGGGTTAATGAACGTCTCAAATATACTCACGGTTACGGCTTAGTAATGAGTCCTGTTAATCAAGTTACTCCCGATGGTTTGCCTGTTTTATTTATCAAAAATATTCCTCCTGTATCGGAAGTAGATCTACAAGTAAAAGAACCTGCGATCTATTATGGAGAACAAAGCGATCGCTATATTTTTACTAATACTTCTACTCCAGAATTTGATTATCCCCAGGGAAATGAAAATGCTTTTGTCTATTATGAGGGTACTGGTGGTGTACCTATGCCTACTGTTTGGCAGAGATTGGCTTATGCTTATGACTTGGGTAGTTTCAAAATCCTGATTTCTAATTATTTAAGTACGGGCGGTTCGCGCACTACCCCTCCTCGTATCCATTATTATCGGCAGATTAGAGAGAGAGTAGCTCATGTAGCTCCTTTCTTACAGTTTGATAGCGATCCTTATATTGCCGTTATCAATGGGAGATTGCAATGGATCATTGATGCCTATACTACCAGCGATCGCTATCCTTATTCTGAACCAGTTACTAATAGTAATACCCAACTCACTGCGGGCAAAAAAATCAACTATATTCGTAACTCCGTTAAAGTTTTGGTTGATGCTAAAGATGGAACAATGGAATTTTTAGTAGTCGATGAAGAAGATCCCATCTTAGCTACCTATCGCCAAATTTTCCCTAACCTCTTTAAAGGAAAAGATACTATTTCTCCAGAAGTACAAGCTCATTTTCGTTATCCTCTTGACTTATTTAAGATTCAGGCAAAAATGTTTTTGTCCTATCATATGAACGATCCGCAGGTTTTTTATAATCGTGAGGATTTATGGCGTTTTGCAGCAGGAATTTATGAAGGTAAACGAGGCGCGATCGAACCTTACTATTTAATTATGCGCTTGCCAGGTGAATTTAAAGAAGAATTTGTGCTGATTTTACCTTTTACTCCTGTCAATAAAGATAATATGATTGCTTGGATGGCAGCCCGTTCCGATGGTGATAACTACGGTAAACTACTACTATACGAATTTCCTAAACAAGAACTAGTTTATGGCCCTTTCCAGATAGAAGCACGTATCGATCAAACTCCTGAAATTTCTCAACAGTTAACTCTCTGGAGTCAGGAAGGTTCAAGAGTTATTCGGGGAGATATCTTAGTTATTCCCATCAATGGATCTTTGTTATACATTGAACCAGTTTATTTACGAGCCGAACAAGGACAATTACCAGAATTAAAACGAGTAATTGTTGCTTATGATAAAAAAATAGTCATGCAGCCTACTTTAGATCGATCTTTGGTAGCTATTTTCGGTGATAAGCAAGCCCCTCAATCACAACAAACACCTACCTTGTCAGGAAAAGATTCTACCTTAATTCGCTCTGCTTGGGAAACTTATAATCGAGGGCAAACTGCATTAAAACAAGGTAATTGGACAGAATATGGTCGCTATCAGCAAGAATTAGAACAAATTTTGCGCCAATTGAATCAAAATATTGAATAGTAGCTTATGGCACTTCTCAAAATTGAATCTTTTTACCCTTGCTGGGGGTCAATTCTAGTTATTAGTTATTACTGACAAGGAAGGAAAGGGCTTTAGTTATGTCTATCTCTTGAAGTTTCAAGATGAGAAAAACTAATAGCCCCTAATAATTGATGATTTCTAGATCGAATCTTATCGGTATGGTGACAGAAAGCGCATGAACCATAGTTCCTAAAACTGCTAGGTATAAAGTCCCAAAATTAATTAGGACTAAAGTCTTATTGCCACCTTAATTAGATTGAGACTGGAGACTCTAGTAGAATAGAAAGAGCGATCGCTCTATACGGTGATCTTTTTAGAAAACAAAGTCGGATTGAGAAATTTCTGCTAAATCTATGTCATTTAAAATAGCAAGAGTTTCTGACTCGAAAGTAATCAAAGTATTGCTCTGATTGTCTCCACTTCCTTGAATAATTTCAAGCTCGGCAAAACTAATAATTTCTGGTAATTCTAATAAGTCTTCACCGTTGGTAAAGTCGGTAATAGTATCTGTTCCTTCTAGAGAAAGCATGAAGAGATCGCTCCCTTCATTACCTGTTAGAGTATTACTGCCAGATAAACCGATTAAAGTATCGTTTCCTTCTCCTCCAATTAAGTTATCATCACCCTTACCGCCGTTGATTAGATCGTCTCCGCTACCACCAAAAAGTTGGTCATTACCTGCATTAGCGAACAGGCGATCGCTCCCTGCATCTCCATAAAGCGCATCATCCCCCGAACCTGCAAACAACAAATCGTCTCCATCGTTGCCATAGAAAGCATTATTACCTTGGGTGTCTCTTAATAAATCATCTCCTGCACCACCAGAGAGAACATCATCATCTTTGCCACCTTTAAGAGTATCTTTACCATCACCACCAATTAAGTTATCAAAGCCTCTGTTACCTGTTAATAAATCATCTCCCGCACCACCATTGAGAAAGTCATTATCTTGACCACCAGAGAGATTGTCGTCACCTTCTTTGCCAAACAAAACATCATCACCTTCACCGCCAGAGAGAAAATCATCCCCCACACCTCCATCAATAGCATCTAGACCCTTTTTGCCGATAATAATATCGTCACCCTCTTTACCATCAATCACATCATTGTTTGATGTTCCTGTTAAATAGTCATCAGCTTCAGTACCATTAATTGGGGAATCATCATTAAGCCCTAAAGTATTAGCAATTGAAGCTTTATAAGCTTGTATAATTAAAGCTGCTCTTCCAAAATTTTGGTTGGCTAAAACAGAAATAGTGATGTCGCTATTCAGAAAATAATCTACGTTAGAGATATATCCCACAGCACTGCCAGACATACTTCTAGTTTCTCCCCAAGGATACTCGCGGGGAAATACACCCAATCCAAATTCTGATATTCCAAATTCTGGGAATGTACTGACATAGTTAAATATCTCAGCAGTAGATTCTTGGGATAATAAGTCTCCTGACGCTAAGGAGTCGAAAAATATTGCTACATCTTCAGCACTAGAAACTATCGAACCAGCACCGTAAGCTCTTCTGCTATTAATATTGCTATAGTCCTCAAAGATTCCATCCTGCCCTATATTGCCATCGGTTGTAAAGATATCCATATAACCTCTAGCACGCTGTTCTAAACTTACGTCTTCAGTAGTGAAAAAAGTATTGTTGAGACCTAATGGTGAGAGGATTTCTTCACTGAGAATTTCCCCAAAAGGTTTGCCTGTTAATTCTTCGGCAATTAAAGCTGCAATGACATTACCCGTATTCGTGTATGTCCATTCCTCACCAGAATTTGCCCCTGAAAAAAGAGGTTTACCAAAAGCATAAGCCACTAACTCCTCTGGTTGCCAATCTCTATTAGACCCCGATAAATAATCTGCAATAAGATCAGATAGATGCTCATCATTATTAGAATAGTCCCATAGTCCTCCCGTACCGTTTAAGATTTGGCGAATAGTTAGATTTTCACCATTGGTAATGTTCGCAGCAATTTCTGGTAGCCACTTATCTATGGTGTCATCTAAACTTAGTTTTCCTTGTTCTTGTAGCTTGAGAATAACGGCAGAAGTATAAGATTTACTGATACTGCCAATATTAAATAGATCGTCTGATTGTGTTGCTTCTTGGGTTTCAAGGTTAGAAATACCAGTTGCTCCAGTCCATGTACCCTCTGGTGTAACCACTCCAACAGTTACACCGATATCAGATGTATTGGTATCTTGGGCTGCTTGTAATAATGCTGCCTCTAGTGAATGTTCTAAGTTTTCTGAGACTTCTGTTTGATTCATTATTGCTACTTCTCTATTCATTTAACGATTCTCCAGTAATCGATGATTTCTAAGGAAAATCTTATAGGTATGCTTAGAGAGAGCGCATGAACCATAATTCCTAAAACTGTTAGGATTTTTGTCCCGAAAATAAATTAGGAATAAAGTAATAAATTAGGAATAAAGTCCTATTGCCACACAATCCGATTGAGACTTGAGACTCTAGCGAGACAGTCAGGGCGATCAGCGAAGCTGCCAGGCTACGCCTGATCGCTATTATAAAAGTTATTGAATATTGATAAATGCTAAATGATAATATGAATCGGCTCAGGCAACTGAAAACCTATCCTTTTGGCTTTTTTCTTGTTTTGGAATGGATTTTTTTTGGAGCAGCATTTTTCAGCGAATTACTCTTCAAATTTTTTTATGATGGGCAAGCCACTCATAAGTCTTTGTTTGCTCCTATATTGGGCTTAATTTGTCTAATTGCACTGGGTTTGACAGGGTTAAGATTGCCTAGAAATAATACTTTTCACAAATGGTTATACACTTTTTGGCAACTGGGATTAATCGGGTTGCCCTCTCTATTCCAAGATTTTTTTTTCATTCCTTATTTGATTATTGTGATACGTAGCTGTCTGATTTTTGAAAAGAAAGAGCGTTTGCTAGCAGTAATATTGGTAGTAATAGTTAATGTGGCATTAGAGATCTTGTATTATCCAAGTGTTCAGGAAATTCAACAAAATATTCAACAAAGTCAGAAAATTATTCAAGAGCAATTTGCAACGCTCAAAAGCCTTGCCATCACCAGCAACTTGTTTACGCTTTGTTTATGTTCTGCTGTTGTATTCATGCTGGTTAATGCCTTACTGAGAGAATATGAAAGTCGCCAAAAGTTGGCAGTTGCCCACCAAAAATTACGTGAATATGCCATGCTGGTTGAAGAGCGGGCTACTTTAGATGAAAGAAATCGGATCGCTCGTGAAATTCATGATTCAGTGGGTCATGCTTTAACCGCACAAACTATACAATTAAATAATGCGATCGCTTTTTGGCAAAAAGACCCAAATAAAGCCTATCAGTTTTTGACAGAAGCTAAAACCTTAGTTACTACTGCCCTAAAAGATATTCGTCTTTCTGTAGCTACTCTCCGCACCGATCCTTTAGAGGGAAAAAGTTTAGAAAGTGCGATCGATCTACTCATTCAAGATTTTTCTTACCACACTAAAATTATTCCCCAATATACAAATTCTTTGACTTATCCCCTCTCAAAAGAAGTCAAATTAACCATATATCGTATTGTGCAAGAGGCTTTAACTAATATTGCTAAACATAGTAAAGCTATGGAAGTTATTGTTAATTTACAGACTTTCCCTAAATATTTACGGTTAATCATTGAAGATAATGGCAAGGGT
>JAAUYH010233377.1_pt1 | contig 60202 bp, 26 predicted proteins | sample 7278061 | NCBI WGS metagenome assembly JAAUYH01 (sample SAMN14350203, study PRJNA611818) | marine sediment metagenome | isolation source: surface marine sediment (0.6m) | place: French Polynesia: Moorea | collected 2018-08 | reverse complement strand
GATTAATTTTGTCTGCTTAATATTCTCTCAACAAAATACACCCCCACAATCCCTATTCGACGCAATTCTTTACCTAATTCCTGAAATCTATCTCAAGAGACAGCATTTTCTAAAATCTCTGCCTTTTTACCGTATTTTTATCTCAATGCAAGTGTATTAAGTACCTCTACAACAACAGCCTATAACCAAGCATTACCCACAAAAAATTCCATGTTAACGTGTATACATATCGACATGCGTACATATCTATAATTCTTAATTACAGACGGCGATCGCTCCTGCGGAGCATCACATTCCTAAAACCTGGTTTTTATTCTAAAGTGGTTATTTTCCTATTGACTCTCAAAAAACAGTACGTACAATAATACGTATAGATAAGAATGTGGCTCAAATTATGGCAGCAGGAGCTATGGACAGTATTTACTCAGATGAATTAATTACGGCGACTGAGTTAAATCGTCAACCCGGACGTATTTTGGATAAAGCGTTAGAACATCCAATTACAATTACTCGCAATGACCAGTCTTTTGCTTTACTGCGACGTGAAAATGTAGCGACCTTTGTAAAAGCTGCCCAACGTAGTAAAGAAATTATCGAACTTCTAAGCACAGGTTTCCGTTTATTGCTAAAGCAAAAAATTGGAACTGAGCATCCTTATAGTTGGCTAGGAGTATTTGATTCAGATGAACTAAATGAATTTATTAATGAGATAACACAGGCGTATCGTTTGGTTGATTTATACGAAAAAGCTTGGGATGAGTTAGACGCAATTATCCATGAATGGCATGAGAGTGCTTTAGCAATATCTAATCCAGAACTTGAAGTTGCTTTTAGTCAAAATTCGGATGAAGAAATAGCATTGTCTCAACCTCCAAGTAAACAGGTTGTTTGAGTGTTTGATATGTCAGAAAATACTCCAAAAGAAATCATAGAAAATATAGAGCCGCCAGAGGTAAAACTGACTGCTCCTCAATTACCTGAAACAACTGAAACAACTGAAACAACTGAAACATCTGAGACATCTGAGACAACTGAGACATCTGAGACAACTGAGACATCTGAGACAGAAAACACTTGGTTAGTGGTAGCTAAAAATCGTCGAGTAAATCGAGATTGGGAAGCATTAATGCAGCGACATCCTGAAAATACCACCCGTTGTTATCACAATTTACAATCCACACCAACAACTAGACAGCCAGGACGTGTTTTCCCGTTGAAAGGTAAAAAGTATAAAGGGGTGTGGGAATATGAGGTGACTAAAGGTGACAGAGTATTTTACATTCCCATTGAAGAACAGTTGAAAGTAGTTGTTTTTTACGCTGGTAAACATATCCAACCCGCACCAACACCCTAAATTTTAATCAAACTACCCAAAGCCTTTTAAATATCTACTTGCATATATGTCAACACATTAAAATGTTGAGATGTATACAAGTTATAGTGCAGACAAGTTATAGTGTAGACAAGTATTCCATTATAAATAATTCAAGGTAGACAATAGATTTAGACCCTATAAAGAAGTTGAGCGGGTTAATTCGTTCATGAGTCCAGAACAAGATTTGTTAGAAAAGTGGCAGCTCCTGCCCCCAGATAAACAGCAGCAAGTTTTAGAGTTTATGGAATTTCTCCACCTGAAAACGGTAGATCCGCTTCGGTTAACCCGTACTGCTAAAAGCCAGCTTGGTGAGCGTTTGCGTTCTCTCCGTGCCAAAATTGTTGCTTCTGGTGAGCCGTTGTTGAATCAAGAGGAAATAGAGAAAGAAATAAATAGCTAGCTATCGGGGTGAGCTGTAGGATAACTAGTAATAAAGATAAGTTCTTTAAGCTTGATTGCGTCGTTGGTCTAGGTGCTGTTGATGCAATTGTGAAAAGTTTTCTAAGTCTTCTATGGTTTGAGGGGCTGGAAAAATTACAGCATCGGAGGATGTAAACCGATCCAAATAAATTTGAAAGGCTTCCTCGTCTTCCCTGTGTTCAAGGATATATTTACGCAATTCGCCACGGGTCATTGACATAAAATCTGGCTTGCTCATAAGTATCTCCACTTCCCGTTTGGATAAATTATAATTTCGTTCTCTTCCCCAGCCAGAATGACAACATTTTTAGTACGCTCATCTATCCGAATCATATATATCGGTAGATACATCTTAGTTGCCCAATAGCCAAGAATAAAACAAGTACGCATTTGCTCCCTTGTAGGCATATTTTTATTATCGCTGCACCGCCAAATAGATAGTACTACCCAACCAGAAGTATTTTTTATTCCCAATCGTTTGATATCAGTTTTGATAACAATGCTATCTCCCCTTTATCTACACCCTTGTCTACACGTAGGAGTGGAAACCTGCTTTAAAAGCAGGTTCTCAACTGCTCTCACCAACTAATTACCTCCACAATCGCTCTTCCATGCCGTTTATTATGGTACTGACCCAAGCCATATTTACTGTTATGGTCATCAATGGCTAGTTTGTGACGCTCCATCCAATCCTTAACTAACATCCCGTTACAGCCAGATAGTTGACGTAGGGCTTGGTTGTTAACTACCCACATCTGGTCAACATCTGGTTGCCCGTTGTTATCCCTGGCTTTGTGGTCGTTATGGTTTGCGATCGCCTGGAAGGAACGGCGTATTTTTTCTTCAGCCGCACCGCGATGTTTGGATGCTTTCAACTCCTCACTAGTTACACTCTCCCAATCTTTTTCCGGTTGTTCTACCTTAGCTTTGGGTTGCCTTTGGGTTTGGGCTTTTGACCCTTGTACTTCTGTTGCTGCTTGTTGTGCCCTTATGTTAGGTAGTACTTTCTGTAATTCTTCTGCAATCAGTTGCCGAATCATTGCTTGCTCTTCTGGCTCTGGCTCTTGTTCTTGATTCAATGACTCGTCTTGTTTTTGTGGTACAGATTGTGGTGTAGATTGCGGTGTAGATTGCGGTATAGATTGCGGTACAGATTGTGGTGTAGATTGTGGTGTAGACAGTATTTGTTCTTTTTCCTTTTTTAGCTGGGTAATTTGGGATTGGGCTATCTCAAACTGGTTCTCAAATTCTGAGGCTTTTTTGGTTAGTTCAACATTTTGAGCTTGGGATTCTAATAACTGGTTCTCAAGTTCTTTGACTTTTTTAGCCATCTCAATCAGGTTGCGGACTACGGTTTGCTGGTTGGGCAGTTCCCAATCTTTCTGTAACCGCTTAATTTCTTCAAAATCACCTGCAAACACTCTTACTGAAGTTGCTTTCTCCCGTTCTGGCTTCTGTGGTGGGCTTATGAAAGGGATTTCTGTATCTGCGTAGTAGTCAAAATAACCAAGGGTGGTAAGTAGGTGATTTAATTGGCTGTCATCTGGCTTTTGGGTATCAACGAAGTGACCAACCGACCGGGAAGCCCACAGTAAATCAGCGACGTTTTTAGGACAGTCGCGGTCAGTAATTAATCGTACATAAACCGCTCTCAGAGATTTGTTGTTGATTTCGCTGTCACCAAACCGAGCAGGTAGAAAGCTGCCAAACTCCCTACTTACAACCCGTCTGAGGGAGTTACCCCGGCGACTTTCTATCATGTCGTTAATAATTTCTGGGTCTGTGCCCTTTTTGGTTTCTGCTTTCAGGTTTGTTAGCAGTTCCTTTGTTTCTGGCATCTTGCGGAACCGATTGAATGCAGCCAGGAAGGATTCAGTGGGAACTAATACACCAATGCGGTACTCTACCCGTTCTTCTTCTGGCATATCATAATCGCGCTTTTTAGCTTGACCACGGAAGTTTACAAAATAACCGGGTTTGAGATATTTGGGGAGTGAGGTAGTTGGGGTGAATTTACCACGGACTAAAATTTCAACCGGACGGCGACCGCTAGCAGCAATTAACCCTACGGCTAACTCATGGGGGTCATGGGAGAGAAGTAGTTTGCAAACTGTTTTTAGATAACTGGTTACATCAACTTGGCGGCGATTTTCTAAGCGGTCTAGCACCAAGCTTTTGGTGTTGATTCCCCCTTCTCCGTACCATTTGGTATCTGCTAAACCAGTGAATTTAAAGTGTAGGTGGCGCTTCCAGAGAGTGCCATCTTGTTTGGTTTGGATGTAGGCGTTTTCACCTTCTATTAGTTCTTCATTGGGGATTTCTCTAACCAGTTTGTTGTAGGGAGTTAGCTTATTGACACGGGTTTTAGGCTTGTCTGTGTCGTTGAATAAGCCAGCGGTCAATTCCTCGCATAAAGCCTTAATTTCTTCTGGGTTGCGTAGGGGCTTGATTTTTTCTAAATATTGCTGGGGTGTTAGAGTATTTTTCATTCCAGTTACTCTATGGAAATAACTAGTTACATTATACATAACTAGTTCCTCGATTCTGGATAACTGGTTATAAAATTTTCGGCAAATTCACAACCAGTTATATGAGATTTGTTTATCAGTGGGGGTGTAAGGGTGTATGGGTGTATGAGTGAACGGCACTCTTGTTAAGCGCAAACCCTTAATATGACTGGCTTTTGGGTGTAAGGGGGTAAGGAGGTAAGGGAAAGAGCTAGCCAGAGAAATCACTCTATCGCCTATTCATGTTGGCAGTCCGTCCAATATATAAACAGGTGTCTCCATGCCAAAAACAATAAATTTGGTATTTTTCAGCATATTCAGTTGAGTCCAGCGAGACATCACCATTCCAATATTGTGCAACAGTGATAATTTCCATATCTACTCCTTATTATTGATTAATAAAATACTTTTGTGTTAGGTATTCCAGGTATTGATTACCTTTGGTGTAACCGTTACCTCCCTTAAAGCCAAGAACATTTTCAAATGCTCGTTTTTTGGAGGTTTTACTAATAGCTTTCTGGAGTTCCTTCCATACCGCTTTTTCTTCTTTTTCGGTGTAGTGTGGGAACCAGTTTCGAGGATTTATTTTTTTAGTACCTGTGCTGGAATTCTTGCCATTAGGCTGTTTTAGCGTTCTGGTTCCGGTTCCGGTTTTTCCTTCTACCTTAAGGGATGCGGTCGGTGATGGTACTGTTTCAACATCTATTCCGGTATCTGATACAGTCAGTTCTGGTACTATTTTGGCATCTATTCCGGTATGTGTGATAATATCAGTTCCCGTATCGCTGACGGTTGCTTTTCGGTCGTGATTAGTTCCTATGTTTTGGCTTATTTTTGTGTTTTTACTCTGTAATAATGACTCGGATTTATCTGGACTATTTTTAACAGTTTCACCTGCCAATAATGACTCGGATTGATATGAGCTAGGTGCGGGTAGTAAAGCAAAGTATGGGCGTGATTTTGGTGACTTAAACACACCAAAATACTTTTCTGGTTCATCTTTTGATGCACTCTGGGCAATCTCGATTCTCAGGTTAAATTCATGTTTTAATCCCTCAGATGCAAACATAGATATGGTGTTTTCTAATGCCCATCCGGCGGTATCTCCTAGGGCAATAATGCCTGTATTTAACAAATCAACTACGTTTACCTTGAGGGTATTCGGCATCAAGTTTTGACCAGCAATTAAGCTTTTGACTTTCTCGCTGCGACCCACACGCCAAATGAATTTCAGTAGTTGACCGGCGAAATCAGAGGGCTTTAAAAATTCCTCGATTTCATTCTCAAAAACCTGCAATTGGTCGGGGTCAAGTAATTGTTTAAACCTCTTCAATGTCTTGTTAAAAACTTTGACATCAACGGCATTCCATCTGGCAGCAACTTCGCTATATTCATCAAAGAAGTAAATAATTGGTTGATGTTGGGGGAGGGGTTGACCGCTTCTAGCAGCTTTTTCGTTCAACCAGAGGCGATACATGATGGCGGTGGCGGCTTCTAATAAGCCAAATATGGATTCTTTAAAACCAAGATATTTGGCACTTGCTAGTTCTCCAATTGATGATTCAGAAACTTTGGGATTGGTTATAACCAGTTGGGCAGAACCACCAAGTAACTGGTTAAATAAGCCCAAAATGTTACCAATGAGGGTGGTTTTACCATCCCCGGTGCTACCCAATAGACAGACTTGGTGGGAATCGTCTAGGAATTTTTGGAAGTGGGTTTTAGGAGGTTCTTTGGTTTTTAGTTGCTGCTTGGATTCTTTGACTTGATACTGTTTTGGCGGTTTATAGTTATGTTGTTGGGGAATTTCTACCCGAATAATTCCCTCGGCTGATTCACAGATGAAGTAGGGGGTGGGGAATTTACAATCGAGGGCTAGGGCGTTTCTGGTTGAGTCTTTGGTTAATTCGGTAATTTGACTGTTATCTCGCAGTTGTAACCAGATGGCGATATGGGTTCCCAAGTCAACTGGCTGTTTGTGGTTGTAGCAGTCACATTTAATGGCTGGGTTGTTCCTCCACAGTCGCCAGATGATATCCTCCGTCCATACCTCAGCCATTGTTTCCCGTCTGCGGGGCATTTTGGGGGCTTGGAGGATTTGTAATTGGGCTTTGGCGGTTGCGTAGCGTTCCTTCCAAATCTCAATTTCGGCTGAGTGGCGTTTGAAGATTTGGTCACGTTCCTCATCGAATTTGGTGACAGCATCTTGGTAAAGTCCCTCTAGGCGTTCCCTCTCCTGTTGCAGTTCCTGGGAAATGCTGGCTTTCATCTGGTCAATCTGCTGTTTGGTAGTAGCAACTTTTTCGTTAAAGTCCCGCACCTGGAGGGTAAATTCGGATTCCTTGGCTTTGTATTCTTGCTCTAGCGCCTGTTCTGCCAGTTCTAGGCGCATTTCAAAGGCTTCTGTCTCTTCTAGACGCTGTTTTTCAAATTTCTCCACCTCTGTATCTAATTTGGCTAACTTTTGGGCGTATTGCTCGTTTAACTGCTGTTCCCGACTGTGTAGGCGTTCCCAGGCTGTGTTTAGTTCTCCCAGTTGTTGCTGTTTGCGTTGTTCTAGTGCATCCAGTTGGCGCTGTAAATCTTCTTCAGCATCCGTTAGGCGTTTGTAACGTCCACAGAGGTCTTTTTCTAGTTCCGTGAGTTGGTGTTTGGCACGACACACCACGGGGGTGGATAATACTAACCCCAAACCAGCAAAGGCTAATTTAAAGCCAGGGTGGATTTTGGCAGCTTGAAAAGGAAGCATCAGGGCGGCTAATGCTCCTACCGGAATCAGCCAAGGTAGGGCATCAAATTGTTGATTTTTATGTAGGGTCATTGTTACAAATTGTGTAGGTAAGTCCGTCGAGAATTATCAAGATTGATGAATTTCTGTGTCATCCAAGAAACATATATGGAGGAATTTTTGTGCCATCTGGAGTTGGAACAGGCAACTGGCAACTGTGTTTAGGGTAAGACCACAAAAACAGGGCAAGTGCCTTACCAGATGGCTAATTTATTAGAGGATTCCGAGGACAAAACCAAAAATGGCGATCGCTAAGATTCCCCAGCGGTAAATCCAATCGAGTCGGGTGGGGTGTTTGGGCATGGTTTTCAGCAGCCAAACTGACCAAATGACAAGGCATTTAACCGCAATTCCTACCCATGTCAGCCAAGCGATAAAACTGGGTAAACCATAGTCAACTAATAAGGAGAGGAATCGGGTAATCAAGCAGCTGCCAAATAAGACGGCAGCATGGTGACTTAAGTAGTAGGAAATGGAATTATCACGGATTTCTCTCATGGCTTAATTTCCTTTCAAAAATCCACGGAGAGAACGACCGTTACTAAATAAGCGATTTTGGAGGGAAACCCCTTTGGCTTCAGCGATGCGGCGGTTATTATTGTTGTCAAAGGTCAATGAATCAACTTCAATGGCAATTGCTTTTAGTTGTTCTATTCCCCGTTCAAAATTCACCCCTACTCTTTGCTCTGTCAGGTAAAGATTATCCTCTGCTGATTGCAATTCCAACTCGGAGGTTTTGACTGCAATGGCAGCAATTTCTTTGTCAATTTCTGACTGGTCAACTAGATATGCAGTGCGGTCATGATTGTTCTGAGCAATCTGCATCTGCAATGAGGTTTCATCTGCTTTAATTGTTTCAACTTGCAGTTTATTTTCTAGCTGTCTAACTATCTGGTAATTGGTCTTTGATTCCAGTTCAATTTTGCGGATTTCAAATTCTGTATTGTTGATTATGCCTGTGTTGGAGCCACCATTTATCAGTTTGGCTTCTACGGTCTTGGCTACGGTGCTTTTACGTGTTCTAGCCATGAGATAATTCCTTTGTTGTCTATTAGTAATAGGCGGTAGACATCACCCATGTGGTCGGAGCGAACGCTTTGAGATTGGTAGTCCGGGCGTTCGTTCTCCCCATCACTGGTTGGGCGAGTTGGCAGACTGACCTTGTTGCTGTTGGGTCATTTGCATCATTTGATTCATCATTTGCTGCATACCTTGGGGATTATTCATTAGTTCTGCAAACTGAGAAATCATCCCCTCAGCCATAGAACCGATTGCCATATTTGCTGCGGTTGCTCCCACACCCTTAAACTGGGCTTGGTTGTTGACTACAAACGCTGTAGCCATCGCTGCCATTGTCAATTGCAAGTTATCAATGGTTTCTTGGGTGGCTTGCTGAGTCTCAGTGATGTTTGCGGATATCATTTCCGGCATTACGGCATCTACCCGCTTAATCATGGGGTTAGTGATGGTACTGCGGGGAATGGTCGCCAGTTGAGATTTGACATTTGCGAGCATCGCCTGCGGCGGGTCTTCGACCATCGCGCTACTCGGATTTACCCCTGTCGCTGCTTGGAGCTTATTGTCCACTGGGGCGTTTTTCTGGACTTGTTTAACCCATTGGTAATGACTGGCTGATGCTTGCAAAGCTTTCATTTGTTCAATACAGAAAGTGGTGTATTTCAGTCTATTGCCCTTACCAATAGTGAAATCTGCCTCATCCAGCCAGAAGTAGGCTTCCCTTACCTTGTCCGCCCACTGGGAAATGGTTTTGCGGCTAACTCCTAACAATTCCGCCAGTTGAGAACTACTCAAAGGTGAGCCAGAAGTCGCCGAACTGTTGTTACTTGAAGCAAATTCAATACTTTCAGACATCTTATTTACCTTTCGTAAAGATTTCGCGGAAAGTTACGCGAGTGTTTCGGGTAGGTTGCGTAACTTACTCATAGTTGCTAAAGTAACAATAAGTGCGTCACTTTGTCAACCAACAGCAAGTAAATTAATTTATTAGCAAGCAGGGGCGATAATTTAAAGCAAGTGGCAATTCTATAGACACTTGTATGTATGCCTTCGCAAAAACCCCGTATTACTTTACGTTTAGACCAAGAGGATATCGATTACTTAGACAATTGGGCTAAAGATGAATTTTTGACAGTTCCCCAGCTAACACGAGTAATAGTCAAAAAAGCCATAGCTGAACACGCTAAATCAAAAAGTAAAGGAGAGTCAAAAAAGGAAAGCACATGACCAGAAACCGAAAGAGATGATGTTTATTTATGCCATCAAACAAACCAAGGGTACAAATTAGATTTGAAGAGGAGGATTTCAGCTATTTAGAAGAGTGGGCGAAATCAGAGTTCATACCAGTGACCCAATTATGTAGAGCCATAATTCTTAAAGCTGTCGCTAGCCATAAAAAGGAAAAGGGCAAAGACAACACAGAAACTGCGTAACTAACTCAAAACAAAGGCAACTAAACTATGGTGACAACAGCGCCATTAGCAGAAACCAGAACTTTACTGCAAAATATTAGCTGGCAGACATTTAAAACCATGCTGGCTGAGATGGGAGACGAGCGTAACTCACGACTCGCCTATGACAATGGAATAGTAGAAATCATGACCCCACTAATGCCACACGAGAACTCAAACCGCATTATTGAAGGTTTTGTTCTTGTGCTATGTGAGGAATTTGACTTAGAAGTTAAAAGCACTGGCTCACTAACTTTAACGCGGGATGATTTAGAACATGGAGGGGAGCCAGATAGCAGTTTCTATATCCAAAACGAGTCAATTGTTAGGGACTTTGAAAACATTAACCTAGAAACCGATCCACCACCAGACCTTGTAGTGGAAGTGGAATACTCCAGATCCAAAATAGACAAGTTAAGTCTTTATGCCTCAATGAAAATTCCGGAATTCTGGCGATACAACGGAACAGTTTTGCGAATTTACACACTCAATAACGGACAATACACTCCAGTTGAAACCAGCCCGACTTTCGCCCCAGTACCAATATCAGAAATTCCTAGATTTATCCAAGAAAGTAGAAAAGTTGGGCAATTAGCAACAAAGCGTGCTTTCCGCAGTTGGGTAAGGCAATCGTTAGAAAATAAAGAGGTGTAGAAATGGAAACTACAACCAAAAAACAAGCATTACTCAAAGCCATTTATGAAGAGTTACAAAATGCTTACGAAGACACTTTAGAAGACGTTCTAGAACTGCTAAAAATCCGTAAAAATGAAGATGAAGAGGATATTAAAGCTATAGAAGCTGCGAAGAAAGAACCCACTATACCTTGGGAACAAGTAAAACAAGAAAGTGGCTTGTGAATTATCAAATTGAATTTACCAGCAGTGCATCTAAGCAACTCAAAAAACTACCAGACAATATACAACAAAAAATAAAAATTCAAGTTGAATAACTGGCTACAGAACCGCGACCGGATGAGGTAGTTAAACTGAAAAATTATGAAGATACGTATCGTGTTTGAGTAGGTAACTATCGAGTATTATATGAAATTCAAGACGAATTACTAATAGTTAAAGTCATCAGAATAGGACATCGTAAAGATGTTTATCGCCAAGAATAAATTATTTTTTTTAATACGGAACAAATGAGTGAAACCGAATCAGAAGAACGTAGTTTTTTGATTTTAGAAAGTGCTATTAAACTATCACAGGTTATAGTAGCTTATTCCATCTTTAAGGAGTTAGGCTATCGATATAGTGACTTAGACTATCAAGATACTAAAAAAATCAGAAATGAGCTACAAATAGACTATGAATTATGCAAAAACCTTGTTAAACAATTAAATAATATTTTCGGACAAGATTTTTTAAATGATTTTCTTAGTGACATCCAGAACAGAATAGAAAAAGGTCAAGCTTCTAAGATAAAATTACAGCCAGGAATGCTTGCAGCTAGAATTGATAAAAATTTTTCTGCCAATGTTGGGGACATTGAATTAGCTACTACCTACGGATATGAAATAGCTAGGGAAGTACTTAAAATTTTACAAGGTTTAGAAGCTTATAGAAATGGGGTTCAGCTTTTAGAAGCTCTGATCGGAATAGAACCTATATCAACAGAACCGCAGTTATTTAAAAGTAATTCTCATGAGACTATAGCTTCTTCATCGCCCGTAGTATCTGCTCTAGAAGCCCAAACTCGAACAGACCTGTGGAAGAATTCAGAAAAAGGTGCAATTTTTATTAAAACAGCAAAAAACAATTCTACCAACCTCATTGAACACTATGTCAGCAGCCCTGGTGATATTACCATTCTGCCTTGGAACGAAGCCAAACAAATTATTGATAAATTTGGTCTTGACACCGCCAAGCTCCATCTTATTTTTGCTGCATACTGCATGAATTCAGATAAGCCTTGGAACAGCAGATTCTACCTAAAAGCAAGTGACATTATCAAATATTTAGGGTGGGATAAGCGTACCGATTTATCTAAAGGTAAACGCTTAAATGAAGTAGCCAAACTAGCATTCGTCCTTGGCTGCTTACTGGTGAAAGTAACCTGGATTGAAGGGAAAAATAAAAAAGGTGGAATAGAAGCAAGCTGTCCTGTAGGAAGAATGTGGGATGTAGTTATCGATCCAAAGGGACAGCTAAATATTCATGGGAAAATTGACAACCCAAATGAAGTGATTATCAGTATAAGACCAGGTGGCTGGACAGAACTTTTTTTAAATAAAGCTGGACAAAAGGCTAGAGAAGCCTTATATCAATTTAGCTGGTTGTCAGCAGAAGTTCTAAAAATCGATCCATATCATGATGAACTAGCCCTACGGTTAGCACTGACTCTCACCTTGAAAAATCGCTTCCATAAAAATGGACGCTACCAGGTAGAAACTTTATTAAGTGACATCTTACCCCAAACAGAAATTAATACCGCAAAGGAGGAAAGACAACGCGGATCTGATTTGAAAAAACGTTGGGACAAAGCACTTTTGCTTCTAGCCAGTCTAGGCTGGAGAATTTCCTACGACCCAAAAACCTACCCAAAATGGCTCCAACCAAACAGCCAAGAACGAAATCCTAAAGGTTACTTGGATGTGTTCTTCTCCGCCATGATTACAATTCATCAACCTGAATTTATCCCAGCACTAATTAATAGCAGAGCCAGTCCTATAGTAGCAGAACCAACTTTGTCTACCAAGTCAGAAGTATTGACAGGACATAAGTTGCAAGAATGGCGAACAGCTAAAAGATGGAGTCAAAGGAAACTAGCTAAGTCTTTAAATGTATCTCAAACACTAATCCAGATGATTGAGCAGGATAAAAGGGATATAACGCCAAAAATTGCCACAAAGCTCAATCATCTGATGAACACAGACTTGTAATCATGAACAACCTTTTTGTAATCATATAAAAAAAAAATATATATATATAAAACCCGGACAGTACAAGAGTTTGAGTGTGATTACAAAAATTCTAGTATCCCAGGACAAAATCTCTAGTATCCCAGGACAATCATTTTTTGGAATTGTTGCAACAAAAGGCTTTCCGCCGTTCTAAGTTGATAGATCAATTTAGATCAACCGCCCTGCAAGGATTTTAAAACTCTGGTAAGAGTGGGTAATCAACAAATACCTGTATTAAGCAAGACAAAAAAAAAAGGGTGACAGCCCTTAGCTATTGGGTAGTCGCTCGTTTAGAAGTTTAATTCTGTCAGGAAATAGTAATTCTTGACCTACTACCAAGACGATTACCAGTCGTCACCAAGCTGTGGGTTGCCACACAAGTAAAGATTCATCTTTATCCTAAACGAGCTACGATTCAAAAGCCCATAACTTAGGGAAAAAATTAGGACTGTCACCCGAAGACGTTCGTTCGGGAGACACCCCATGTTGTTTAAACGTGTTGAAATTTTAACTCAACTTGGCACTTTAATTGAGGAAAAACGCCTCACAGATGTTCTGAAAGCATTAGAAATACTTGGGGCTTGCTGCGATCGCTCAGTAGCCTTATTGGCTTACTTACAGCAAGGGGGTGAGCCATGACACTCAGTAGCCGCCCCATCCCCAGCAATCGCCATAACCCCTGTCCAGTATGCTCAGGTATCAACGGTGCTTGCCGAACCCTTGAGGATGACACCGTATTTTGTCACAGTTTGGCAGATGCCAGAAAAGGCGAAAAAATCAACGGTTACATCTGTGTCAAACCTGCCAGCGGTCATACAGCGACCTTCAAGCCAGACAACAGTGCTGAATGGTCAGAGGAACGTAGGCGGGAATGGGAAGCACTAAAAGCCCAACGACAGCACAAAGCAGAACTTGAGGAGCAGCAGCGACAGGAGAGGGCATTATCAGCTGACGAGCGACATCAGATGTACACGCAAATCCTGGAGCAGTTGTCCCTCGATAGTGCCACCCTTAACGACTTAGAGAAACGCGGATTTACAACGGCAGAAATTGACGCTTGCTCTTTTAAATCTGTCGCCAAGTGGCAGAAGCTAGAAGCACCCATTGACAAACGACTACCAGGAATTGGTTTTAATGGGCGATCTCTAATTACGAGTGGGGATGGCTACCTTTGCCCCCTTTACGATCTCCAGGGGCGCATCGTCGCCCTACAGCTGCGGTTACACAATCCCCCAGACGGCAACCGCTACCGCTGGCTTAGTAGCAGTGGTCAAACACTGGCACTGTACCCAGAGGGTGAAAATCCCCTAACGGTGCTAAGACCCACGGGTAAACCAGAGGGAATTGCATTGGTAGAGGGAACGGGGGCTAAACCCTTCCTAGTTGCCCACCGCCTAAATCAGCTTGTAATTGGCGCGGCTGGGGGTCAATGGGCTTCATCCCCTAAAGTACTAAAACAATACCTTGAATGGGCACACAGCAGCCTTAGAGAAGAAAAAATCATTGAAGGGACACCCAGCAGCCCTAGAGAGGAGAAAATTATTACCCTTTACCCCGATGCTGGGGATGTTACCAACCTTCAGGTAGTCCACAGGTGGCGAAAAGTCACCAACCTACTAACATCTTGGGGCTATACTGTCACCTTTGCTTGGTGGGGACAAGTTGATAAATCTTTCCCAGATATCGACGAATTACAACCAGAAAGATATGAGGAGATTCGCTATTTATCCATCTGTGAATTTAAGGCACTTTGCATTAAATGGGGTGGATTAAAACCAGAACAAGAATCAAATATTATACAGTTTGACTATGAACAGCAGGTAGCATTAGCACAGAAAAAACTACATTCCCTCACCTATCCTGCTGACATTGTTTGTAACCCAAATGAAAAGTATCTACCCAATTTATTAGGTAAAATTCCCCTGCAAGGAATAGTAGCAATTCAAGCCCCAAAGGGTAGTGGTAAATCACATCAAATTAAACAGATTAAAGACCATTGTTGCGGGTGCTGGTCAGAGAGAACAATCTACCCAGAAATACCACAATTACCGCCAGAACAATTATCTTTATTCGATATAAGCAAGCCACAAGATGCAGAGGTAACAGCACCAGAACCAGAGATAGAACGCATATATAACGAAGGCTTAGGGATGAAATTCTTAAGCATAAATGCCAGAATTGCCCTAGGTCGCGCTCAAGCAGTACAGTGGGATTTTACCTGGATTGAAGATGCAGATATTGATGGTCAATCAGAGTTTGGTGGCGCAAAAATATCCAGAGTTTCAGTATTAGAAAATATTGACCAAATCGGCTTATGCTGGGATAGTTTAGGCAAGGTTTTTGGCAGAGATTGGAGCAATACTTTAGTTGTAATTGATGAGATTGAATTAGGTTTAAACCACCTGACAACTAGTTCAACTTGTAAAGATAGACGTAGTTTTATTCTCCATACTTTAGAAGTCAAGTTAAGAGAGTGTTTAGAGAATAATGGCTTAGTTGTGATAGCTGATGCTGACCTCACAGATAGCAGTATTGATTATTTGAAAAACCTTACAGGAACTACACCATTTATTGTTAACCACGAATTTAAGGGCGACCCTTGGGATGTTGAATTTTACACGGGTCAACGGGATGAATTAATCAGCCAGATAGAAGATTGGGTCAGCGATGAAAACTGCGAACCAATTGCAGTATGTATGGATAATCAAAAAGAAGCTGAAGCTCTGGCATTACATTTAATTAATAAATATCCATACTTAGAACAAGAGAAAAACGGATTAATTCGCATTGATTCTAAAACTACACAGACAGACTTTGGCAGGGAATTTGTCAAACATGCTAATGAAAAAATTGCTGAGTTCACACCTTCAGTACTTATTTTCACCCCAAGTTTGGGTGTAGGAGTTTCCCTTGATGACCGCTATTTTCAACGGGTTTTTGGGTTCTGTTTTGGCAATGTTGAACCTTCCCAGTTTAGACAACTATTAGCCAGGGAACGGGGTGCGGTTCCCAGAATTATTTGGTGTAAGTCACGTGCCAATAATTCAGAGAATGAAGTCACTTCCTACTTACCATCAGCAATTAAACGTCACATTTTCAACTACAATGATTCAACAATGCAGCTGTTGCAAATCGCTTTGGAACAAGCTAAACACAAAGCTGCAAGGGAAGTAGAAGAACCCTCAGATAAAGATATACTACCAAAACTAATTGAAACTCTACAGGGAATGATGGGGGAAGATGGCAGCTGGAATAACCCACACTTAGATTTATACTGCAACCAGGTAGCTAAACGAAACTATTCCCTAAACCAGTTAGCGGTGCAGTTGCGGCAAGAATTAATAGATGAAGGACACCATGTTTATGATTTTGCTGCTGAGGAGAAAACTGCTGCTGGAGATGCTGTGAGGGATGCCAAAACAGAAGTTAAGAAATACTTTGCTTTAGCTACAGCACAAGCACAAGATATATCTGTAGAGCAGGCACAGGAAATTAAACGCAAACCATCAAGGACGCACCAGGAGGAATGCCAAGCCAGTAAGGCATTACTCAAACGGGAATTGCCAGGTGTGGAATTAACACCTGATTTCCTATATAAAGCTGTTTTCAAAGATGATAGGAGATGGTTAAACCAAGTGAAGCTGTTTTGGATGGTTAAAAATCCTGAAGCAGTTAAAGATATGGATAAACGGGAATGGGAATATAGGCTGAAGCAGTTTAGTCAAGGTGTACCATTTCTACCTGATGTGAAAACCTACTACCCCAAGGTAGACGCACTAATAAAATGTGGGATTTTCAACCTGGTAGATTTGCAACAGCCAGATTTGGAATATTCGGAGGATATGCCAGAGGTAGAAACATTCCTCCAGCAATGCCTCAAACAGCAAAAGCTAATCAAAACTGCTTTGAATATCACTGTCACTGAACAGTCCCAGCCAATAAAGCTGATACAAAGAATTTTGGGCAGGGTAGGACTAGAACTTACAAACTCAAGAACAGAAGGGAGAGGAAATGATAAGACCCGATACTACAAACTGAATCAAGAGTTGCTAAATGACCCCGACCGTCAAGCTGTTTTAATTTCCTTAGATGAAAGATTTGCAACCGAGGCAGTAGAAATGGCTGAATCGACTAACCAACAAGCCACACAGCCGGGACAGGACTCGATTTCATCCTTATATAATAATTTGAGTCCTGTCCCAATAAGTAAGCCAGAAAACGAGGTGATACAACCTGTATTACAGCATGGGTCTGAGGGGGTGGTTGATGGGGTTATCTCGGTAGAGTCACAAGCTGTAAGTGATGAAATGCAGTCTTCTGAATCACAGATGGTTGTGGATGTTGTTAATGATTGTGTTGAGCCAAAGGAAAATGCTGGGTGTTGGAGGGGGTTGCATTTGTGTATAAAACAGGGGGTAGAAGTTGCTGATGTTTGGTGGAAGAAATTAGATCAAGAACTTTTAGCCAAATTAGGGGATTTGTTGCTTGTGGGATTTGGGGAACCCCATTTAGCCTTGGATGGAACATGGCGAGTTTGGGTTAATTCTGCCATTGGTTGTAAGTCTGTTCCCTGTGATTGGTTAGAACTGTCTACTTTTTAGTCAATATCGTAACCACGGGAACGCAAAATGTCTTTTGCTTTTGTGTAGAGTGGGTATCCTTTATTATAATTTGGAGCATCCAAATCTCTCATATAACCTAAAAATACATCTAAATCAAAATTTTTTTCATCTAGTGAGTTTGGGAGTTTTTTAGTTTCAAAAAAATCTCCGCTAAGTTTCATATTGTACCTACGTATTTCTTTTTCTCGTGCTTTTAGGAGTTTTTCTGGCACAACGGTAGCTACTCCTGTACTAGTGTCTATAGCTTCTGAATTCAAATCAAAAATTCGACTAACTTGATCTAAAGCTGACCCATATTTACTATTTAAACCGACCCAATTACCAACTATTTGAGCTGCTTTTAGCTTATCGGCTTGTCTTGTATCCGGGTTTGTTAAGCAATCTTCAATGGACGCGATCGCTTTTTCAGTCACATTTAGTAAGCGGATTGCCATTCTACTGGTTATTGTTAGGTCTAATGTCTCGTCAGGTTTAAGAGTCGCTATTTTTTCTAGCTCAGGTAAAATTGTTGGTGACATTTGTGCGTCATTTGGCGACGTTTTTGCGACATCAATTGTCTGGAATGATTCTGTGGCTGTTGTTTCACCTTGAGTAGTAATTGTCACTGGAGCTTGTTTGAACTCCCCAATCCATCGCTGAATTGTTCGGCGCGACACTCCACAATGTTGAGCAATTGTATCGCTTCCTTTCCCTTCATAAAAAAGCTTTCGAGCTAAATTCTTGGCTTTGTCATTCTTTGCCATGTCTTAGTAGTCCCATTAGCACTTTTGCTAATTCTCCCATTAATACTGTCGCCGTTTGTCGTTTTGTCACCACTGTCATTTGATTTTTACACCTTTAGATCCAATCCCTGCTTAGTTTACAGGTGTTTCAGCTTAAATTGCGTGTCATTCGATTTTATAGATGTAGGACAAAAATAATCTACATTTATCTACATTTATCTACATTCGCAAGGAACAACAGGTGCAGCAGGTGGAAAACTCAAAGCCAGAATTAACTTCCTCAAGGTGTATTTTTAATGGGAAGCGACCCCAAAGAAATTGCGATCGCCAGATAGCATTTAAGCCGCGACTCAAGTTTTATATGTAACCCTAAGCGTTACACTGTGCTATGATAGGTGTAACCCTGCTAGTTACACTTTCCCAATATCACCTATACCTTAACTGCTCATGATAAAAACCTTTAAGCACAAAGAGCTAAAAAAGCTTTTTTATGATGATGACAGGAGCGGTATCAATTCAGAGCATATACAAAAACTTTTAGACATACTTGATAGACTCGAATCGGCGGTGGAAATTAAAGATATGAATTATCCGGGGTCTGGTTTACACCAACTTAAAGGTTCAAGACAGGACGAGTGGTCTGTCAAAGTTTCTGGAAACTGGCGTGTAGTTTTTATTTTTAGTGATGGAGATGTCTACGACGTGAATTATGAAGATTATCACTAGTGTTTTTTTTTAAGTCTTTTGTAGATTGAGTTTAGCTTGCCAATCTTAATCTACGGTTTGATAAACACTCTTCATAGTACTTCACTTTGGTAGAAGTTATGAGATTACTGGTTAGGCTTTAGGTGGGGTAGGTGCAACAGCAAGGGTAGTAGAGCTAGAAAAATAACAAAGGGTCAAATGCTTATATCGAAAAGAAAACCTACACATCCTGGCGGAATACTTAAGCGTCAGTATCTTGAGCCTCTAGGTATAACTATTACTGAGCTTGCTACAACTCTGGACGTTTCCCGTAAAACTGTCTCTGAGATAGTTAATGAGAAATGCTCGGTTACTCCTAACATGGCACTTCGTTTAGCTTCCGCTTTTGGTACTACCCCGCAACTGTGGCTAAACCTTCAGCAAAGACATGATTTGTGGGTAGAGTTCAACAAATCTTCTGATTGGCAAAAAATACAGCCAATTGATTTGCAAGCCAGTTAGTCAGGTGAAAAAACAGAATGTAAAGTGAAGGTATAATTCTCAATTTAAGAACTGAAAGAAATTTTGAACCATATTTTGGTCTTTTTAAACCATATCTTGTCCAAAATATTAAAATTTAACTTCCGAATTAAAGGTCTGAATGCTCGTTTTTTGAGCGACTAGTAAATTTAACTTTGGGCATTATTATGATTTAAATTTACGACACGCGGTCATAATTTGATACAAAATTTTATCTTGACTGTCGCTTAAATACCCTTTTATTACGTTTACTGCTGTCACTTAAAGGATAAAATGACCGCTTTTAAAGCATAATGTGACCGCAGTTGGTTGAAGTAGAAATTATAAATATTTGTATCCTTGGATACAGTTTAAAAGCGGAAAGTATAAATTTGTAGTATAGATAACAATTAAATGTTTCAAGGCTTGGAGAGTTATACCAATTTATCTCGACCGGTGGTTATAGCGTTGCGCTAACAAAATTAAGAGGCTTCTCTAAAAGGTCTGGACTTCAGGACTGGACTTCAGGAACAACATCGAAAGTATTCTTTTTCAATCTGGAGTTATTATGTTGAGCGACCAAGAGTTTAATGATTGGTGTCGCCAGGTGAATCTATCACAAGTGGCAATGCAAGTTATTGAACAAATCCGTTCAACAGAACCAATTCGGCGAGTGAAGAGTAGCGGCATCAATGTTAAAGGCGACTATCCCAGTCGTAAAATGGGTAAAACTATCCAATTCGAGTCCCACAAAGTCGAACTGCCAGGTGTTGAGGAGTACGAAGAAGACCCCGATGTCCTTGAATTCTACGACCAACCTTATCAAATTACTCTTGAGTTTTTATCAAACAGTGGGCAAATAGTTAAAGCTTCGCATATACCGGACTTTTTTGTGATTCGGAATACTAGTGCTGGCTTTGAAGAATGGAAAGCGGAAAAAAGATTAGAAAAATTAGCAAGATTACAACCGCAGCGCTATATCCTTCAAGAAAATGGGCAATGGCTTAATTTACCAGCAGTTAGATATGTAGAAAAATTAGGTTTGTACTATCGAATCCGTTTAGATGCAGAAATTGATTGGATTAGATACAGAAATCGGCTGTTTCTCAAAGCTTACACTGTTGATAATTACCAAATTTACCCCGAAATAGCTGCCAATTTAGTTGATTTAGTAACCTTAAATCCTGGAATAACTTATTGGGAGCTTCTTCATAATTTTGAATCTAATTCTGACGACATAAATGCTTTAATTGCTACTCAAAAAATTTATATTGATTTAAGTGATTCTCCTTTAGCAGAGCCAGAAAAAGTACATCTTTTTAAAGACGCTAAAACTGCAATAGCTTATGCTCAAATGGTGAAGTCACAGCCTAATACTACACCAACTTGTAATTCCTTGAAATCGGGCAAGATTGATATAGAAAATAATCATTGCAACCAGTTAAAAATAAGCAATAAAGCAATGGATCATTTTCTAAGAGCAAGTCCTGAAGACTTAGCGGAAGCCAATCGAAGATATCAAGTAATCGAACCTTATCTAGATAACTGTAAGCGTGATAATGAAGTTGTTCCAGAACGCACTATTCGCAGATGGAAAGCTAGGTATAAAGCTGCTCAACAAGCTTGTAACTGTGGCTATATCGGGCTTTTAGATAATCATCATGCCAAAGGGAACCGTTCACCAAAAATCTCCCAAATATCTCAAGATTTTATTGATAAAATTATTGAAGAACACTACGAGACTTTTCAACAGAAAGGAAAGCTAGCAGTTTACGGAATTCTAGCAAGAGAATGGGAGAAAGCAGGTTTAATTGATAAGCTTCCTAGCTACGTGACATTTTGTTCTAGAATTAAACAACGTTCCGGTTATCGACAAACAAAAAAGCGTAAAGGAGCCAGAGCAGCCTACCAACAGTCTTTACTGTATTGGGAGTTAAAATTAACTACCCCAGTACATGGCGACCGCCCATTTGAAATAGCTCATATTGACCATACCCAGCTAGATATTGAAATAGTATGTTCCCGTACAGGTCATCATCTTGGTAGACCTTGGGCAACTATTTTAATTGATGCAAATACCCGTCGAATTCTCTCTATTTATCTAACTTTTGATGAACCAAGCTACCGCTCTTGCATGATGGTATTAAGAATTTGCGTACAGCGCTTTTCTCGCTTACCTGAAACAATAGTCGTAGACGGGGGAGCAGAATTTGGTAGCACCTACTTTGAAACATTATTAGCTGCTTTTGGATGTACAAAAAAGCAGCGACCAGCAGCAAAAGCTAGATTTGGCTCAATTGTTGAGCGTATTTTTGGAACTACAAATACAGAATTTTTTTATAACCTTAGAGGTAACACCCAAATTACTAAGAATGTCCGCCAAGTAACTAAGACAAATAATCCGAAAAATCAAGCTGTTTGGACATTAGATGAACTTTACGAACACTTTTGTTCATATTGCTATGAATTTTATGATTGTAAAGAACATCCTGCATTAGGTCAAAGCCCACGTCAAGCCTTTACCTCTAGATTAAATCTTAGCGGTTCTCGCCCTCAGCTTCAAATCGCTTATGATGAAAACTTCAAAATTTTTACTTTGCCATCTACAACTAAAGGAACAGCAAAAGTTCAGACTAGGCGAGGTGTAAAAATAAATTATCTTTACTATTGGTCAACGGATGACTCTTTCATTAGACCAGAAGTTGAAGGAACTAACGTGCCAATTCGCTACGACCCCTTTGATATGGGAACAGCTTATGCTTATGTTAAAGGGCACTGGGTACATTGTATTTCTGAATATTATAAATCCTTTCAAAATCGTTCCGAACGAGAAATCAACATAGCTAGTACCCAATTACGTCGAAAAAAACAAAAACATGCTCAGAGAATTACTATCTCAGCAAAAGAAAAAGCTACGTATTTAGAAGGAACTGAAGCTCAAGAAGCTTTGTTAATACAACGTTTACACGATTTAGCACGTCAAGATGTTTGTGCTTTGATTGAAGGGAAACCAAATATTAAAAATTATCCTCGTTCTCCTAATAGTTTAGAAGAACATGATTTGGCACTATCAAACGATATTGAAAGTGTAAAAATCGAAGAAAAAAAATTAATATATTTCAATAATATAGAAGCTTATACTACGGAGGAGTTATGGTGAAAACCCGGTTATACTCCTTTCCTAAAGAACTCCTTTCACAGTCAAACGAAACAAAAACTAATTATTTCAAAAGTATTACTATTCCTCACAGACACCTTAAAGAAGCTTTAGATATTTTATTAATTAATATTCTAGAGCCAGCAGACACTTTAGTGTTTTTGGTTTTTGGTGTTACTGGTGTAGGAAAAACAACTTTACGCTTGCGTCTTGAAAAAAAGCTCTTTGATGAATTTCTTCCTTCATTACGCAAAAACCCCGGTCAAATTGCTGTTGCTGGAACTGAGGCTATTCCTACATCTGGGGGTAAGTTTAGTTACAAAGATTATTATACTCGTGCCCTAGAAGCTTTGAATGAAGTTTTGATTGAATATAAAGTTGCTTATTGTTTTTCTAGGGATGAAGAAAACGATTCAGGATTGGTTTCAAGGGCTTATCGCCAAGATGCGCCTGCCTTACGTCGGGCTATGGAAAAAGTATTTCGTTACCGTCAGTTAAAAGCTTTTACTGTAGACGAGGCACAGCATTTATTTATGATGGCAGGTGGACATCAAATGTTACATCAAATGAACTGGATTAAGTCCATTGCTAATCTCACTGGTACAGTACATATTTTATTTGGAACCTATGAATTGCTTAACTGTCCTACCCTTAATGGGCAAATTGGACGACGTAGTGAAGATATCCACTTGTTACCTTATCAAGCTGATAACCCAGAAGATTTAGCTGAATTTATTAGAGTTATCAAAACTTTTCAACGTTATATTCCGCTCCCAGAAGAACCAAAATTAGAGCAGCATTATGAGTACCTTTTTTCTGGTTCTGTTGGTTGTGTGGGACTCTTAAAAAATTGGTTGACCCGCTCTTTGAGGATTGCATATTCTGAAAAAGCCCGCACTCTTAAAATCAAACATCTTAAAGTAGGCGCTTTTTCTGTATCCCGTATTAACAAAATTAAGGAAGAGGCAGAGCAAGGGTTTAGACGCTTCCAAGAAGCAGAGGGTTTAGTTGATAGGAAATATTCAACAGAATATGGCACAAAAATACGAGCCAAAAAAACTGTACTCAAAAAAGGTCGTGTTGGACAAAGAAAACCCAAACGAGATGTAGTGGGAGTAAATCCAGATGAAATCTAATATCACTTTTTGTGATGAATTGTGGGAATTGGAATCACCTACCAATAATATTCCTAGCCGTTTGTTTCATCTAGAGCCTATTGGAATAGGTACTTTTTATGTTGAAAGCTTAACCAGTTATGTTGCTCGTCTAGCTGAAGCTCATAGCGTACCACCCGGAACTTTACTAGCTATTGAAGTTAAGCCAATGGTTAGGCGTAGTAATCCACATACACCGCAAGTAGATAGCATAGTCGCTTTGTACGCTCAGGATTCTGTAAAGGCTTTAAACGGAACTCAAGCTGGAGCCAAACAGCTTGTTGAAGCTCTTGAAGCACTGACAAAACGCAATGAGTTAAAGTTTTTAACGATGCTACCTTGGGCAGAAGTCTTTCCAGTTTTGGGGTTACTCAAGCATTTTCATACTTGGTGTCCTTATTGCTATCAAGAGTGGTTAAACAATAAACAGGTAATTTACTCACCTCTGCTGTGGGCTTTAAAACCTGTTAAAATTTGTCCAATTCATCATCAATTTTTAGAATCTAAATGTCCCCACTGCGACCAACAATTTTTACATTTATGGCGCAACTCGCGACCTGGATTTTGCTTAAAATGTGGAGGATGGTTAGGAATTAATTCTTCTATTAGTAAACAACACGAATGCTTATCCCAAGAGATAACCGACCTACAATTTGAAATTTGGAAAGTTCAAACTTTAGGAGAATTAATACATTTTGCTCCAACATTTTCTAGTCCACCTTCGAGAAATGTTATCAAAACAATGCTCAGGGCATATGTAAATCAATATACAGAGGGTAACGTTTCTGCTTTTGGTCGTTGGCTAGGACTATCAAGACATTCTATTCTTCATTGGTATTCGGGCGTAACCATCCCAAATTTGGATAAGCTATTAAACATTTGTTATATATTAGAAACGACTCTTGTCAATTTTCTCCAGCTTCAATTAGTGCCCCTTTCTTCTAATAAGTTAGCTTCTCTTTATGCTCATAATCAAAAAATTTTAAAACCAGTTGTAGCGAGTTATAAAAAGAGTCTGGAGCGCGATACTATTAGGGAAGCGATGCAACTAGCTTTGTCAGAGGAGCCACCTCCTTCTTTAACACAATTAGCTAGTCGTTTGGGATTAAAAAGTTATAGCAGTTTAACTGCTTGCTCAAAATCTTTATCTACTGCTCTGACTGATAGATATACTGAATATAAACAACAGTTAAGACATGAACAGATACAAAATATACTCTATCGCGCTCTTGATTCCAATGAGTATCCACCGCTTTCTCTAAAAAAAATAGCTCTTTTAAACGGAATTGGTCTGGCGACTTTTTACCACTACAACCCTACTTTGTGCCATGCTATTTCTTTACGCTACAAAGATTATCGCAAATTCAATCGGAAAAAACTGATTGAGCAAGGTTGTAGAGAAGTTAAGCAACTAGCTCCAGTACTTCATGCAAAAGGTATTACTCCTACTGCTAAAAATTTGAGAAAGTTTATGCAAAATCCTTCATCATTGTGGCACTCGGAAGTGCTTGAAGTCTTGAAACAGGTAAGACGCAAACTTGAACAGTAAAATCCTCTCAATCATACATTAAGAAGTTATAACCAACTGCGGTCACATTATGCTTTAAAAGCGGTCATTTTATCCTTTAAGTGACAACTGCGGTCAAGATATGGTTTATTTTTTTGGCAATAATATGGTTTAAATCACAATAACCCCACTACCGCAGCGAACGGCGTGGGGCTTGTGTGGGCGATGGGTCAACTCTTTTTTACCATTAATTGCTACAGGTATTATTCCATAAGCTTTTCAGGCTATTTTGTCGCCCCGTCAGTGGTGTACTAAGTACTGAAGAATCAAATATTTTTAAAATTAATTTTGCTTTTCTAAAAGGTTGATAATTAGCTGATTTTCATTTTTTAAATTTGTCGTTAATGTTTCGGTTAAAATTTTGACCAACTCATGATTTCCTTTTTGTGATTGTTCACTTATTATTTCAGTCATTTTCTCAATAAGTTCCATCTTTGTTTTAAAATTATTATCAATTATCGTTCTATTATTATTAATTATTAATCCCTGTTGTTTTAAAATTTCTAATCTTATCTCTGTTTCTTTGTCTAACCATTTTATGTATGCTAGATAATCTGACTCTATTTGTAATTGTTTTAATTTTGTACTGTCTTCAATTTTTTTCCAGTTTAAAATTGTTTGACCAATTGTACTAATAATATTGAATCCAAAAGATAAATGTATTGAATCTAGTTGAGTTACTATTGATTGAATTTCGCTTTTAGGAAATTGTTCCATTGGAGACATTACTTCAACGGGAACTACCTTGCTTACATTTTGCTCTTCCATTTGTATTACCCTATTTTAAAAGATTTTATATTGTTATACTATTATATTGTTCTACTATATGTACAAGCTTACCATTGATTTCTCCATTACTATTAATTACTGGCTCACTCATAATATCTACAAGTTGAGCAACAATAACTGAAAGAGTTTTCAATTGTTTTGATAATTCTAGGTCGTCAAGACTAAACATTTTTGACTTGACATTTTGTATCGCATTAATAGCAATGTTATTGAGCTTTATTACTAATTCATAAGCTGTATTAATCATACTTTCTACTCCTAAAATATGAGTTATACACTTATCTATTTCTGATTTCAACCCTTTTATTTTTATTTCATATAATTCAGCTTCTTTTAAAGCTTTTTCTCGATATTTTTGAATTTGAAAGCCTATAGTTCCTATAGCGACAATTGTACCTACTAATGGAACAGATATAGATGTTAGTACTGTACTTGCAATAACCCCTATCCCCAATCCTGTACCAATTCCAACAGCACTACCGAAAACAAGTCCAGCCAATGTGCCTCCTACAAGGGATAAAGATAGTGAAGATAAGCAAATTGTTGGAATAACAGACTGAATAATCATACTATTCATACCTGTATAAGTTAAAGCTATAAAAACTTTTTCTAAATCTTTTTCTCTTACAATAAGCTCATTAGCATGAACTACAAGACTTTTATATTTTTCAATTTGATTTAACTGTATATCTAATCCTTCTAATATTCTCAATTGCTTATTTTCATGATTTTTTTGATTATAATGTTCGCAAATATCAACGAAATCATGAATAGTATTTCTAAGAATATCAATTTGAAGCTTGCCATATTTTTTCGCAGTGCTATTAGTTGATTTTTCAACTTTTTCAAGATGTTTAACTTTTAGCTCGAAACTATGTTTAGCTTTGTCAATTTTATGAGTAGCTTCTTTACATATCAGGTTATTTAATGTTTTTTCCATTATTTTTTAAATTTTATTTTTATACTTGGTTTTAAAATCAAAAATAGGTTACATTCCTAGATAGCGATACCCACAACTCCTGAAACCCTTACAGGATAGGGGAGGGGAGGGATAGCTCCTTTCATAAAGCACTAAATAATTAGTTTAATTGAATTTAATTCTAGGTAATATTACATATGTGACAGTTTGTAGTATGGCACACTCTAAGTATTTACAACCCACATTCTGCACCCTAACTTTTACAAACTAATTTTTACTGATAATTATTTCTAGGCAGAGAGTAAAAAAACACTTTACGTACTGACTTAATGATGTAATTGATACATCCTGAACAAGAAGCAAGCAGCAGAATACTTCGGTGTCAGCGTCCGCGCCGTCGAGCGTTATGTGCAGCAAGGTAAATTATCCGTGCGCTACGAGAACAGAGAGCGTGAAGCAAGAGAATTATGGATGTGATCGCCTACGGCGACTCATGCGGAGTATCGCGCAAGCGCTGACTTCGAGGTTCACAAAATCTTCACGAACTGGTTAGGCAATTTCCTTATCTCTGTCACCAGTTTAATATTTCTGTCACCAGTTCAGTGATTACCGCAAATTGTGAAACTAGAAAAAGGTTTTTTTTGATCTATTGACAAATCCACAGGATTTCTTGAAACACAGTCCACAATTTTTTGCAAAATTAGAGGTCAAAGAATTCCGTCAAATTGACAAAGTTTTGAAATATGAATATCACGATATTGCTGCAAACGCTTAGTAAGCAAGAATTTGGGACATTTCTTGACTCACTTATGTCTACTCAGTATATTAAAACATTATTATTTGGATCACCCTATTTGCAATTTTTTACTTTTTCAAAATCTTTAGTCAAATAGTCTTCATTTGCTATTTTATTTAATACAGTATTCTTCTTAGGGAAAAATTTTTTAATCAGTAATTCACGCTTATCAGACAAGTCTTTTAATTTCTTTTCAATACATAATCTGCTATTACCTGATGGAGGTTTTTTTGACTTGTAACGGATATGTACTAATTCTTTTTCTAGTTCCTCAAATATATTATTTATTTCTTGAATTTCTTGCTCAGGAGATTGACTATGGTTTGAGTCCATGATTGATTGGTAAAGTGATTCTATATCTTCATTCCATTTGTATACAGAATTAACAAAATATTCGTTATAACGTTCAATGTATAGACTTTTCCCCTTATTAATATCAATATTTGTATAGTTTAATAAAAGGTCTTCTGTTCTTACAAATCTGCTGTCAATCAGTTTAATAATTGCTGCTTTTTGTTCTCTTTGTCTCTGTTCTAATTGCTTATTATTATTTTCACAAGAATTGAGCATAAACGCTACTATTGTAATAGCCAAAGCAGAATTTATAAAAGCTAAAAATTTACTGTCGCTGTTTACAATCTCAACTCTATAAGGTGTTGTTGATGACATTACTGAATACAAGAGTGAATTTATAAATACACGGGTTGTAATCGATCACGTGCGATCGCAAATTACAAGAAAATGAAACCCCTTTTATTTCCAAGAGTTATAGGTCAAAAGATGAAAGTAATATGTTAGTAAGCATAGGGGAATAAGTTCGTATGTTTTCAAGAACATTTTTGACAGCAACTTCTATTTTGTCATAAATTGCATGACTAGTATTAATAGAAGCTTGATCTACTACAATTACTTTAGGTTTAAGTAAGTCAGCACAAATAAACACAACTATGTAACAGAATGTGAATAAGCATAAAACCTTTGTAATTGCCTTGTTTTACTCTGTTTAACTTGCAATGATATACCTTGAATTTTTTACGCCAACTTACTTATCGGTTTATCGACTGTTGGGAATAAACTATCAATACAAGCAATAACGACATCAGAATTAATACTTTCTTCGGAGATAGATATAAGCTTTAATATCATTCCTTCTATTACACACCAAAGCTGACGCAAACCTCCCTCTGCTGGTCTGGTCGCACCTGCTGTGCTACCTTCTTGTTTGTCCAGTGGACAACTGGACAAATTAGATTTATATAAACTAGTTACAATCTTGATTAACTAGCTTATATAAATCTAACAGGTTAGGTGCGGTGAAGTCGTTAGATGAGAATATAGCGTCATCTACTGAAGCTTTAGAAGCCTTTAGAACAGCTATGTCATGCGTGATTTTTTGATTGGTTGACCCATAATCGTGACGTATTTGCCTCTTATAAAGGCAGTTTGGGCTACATTTGGGTTTGATTTTTGTTTAAGTCCCGTTAATATAGCATCTGTTCGGTAAGCCATCTCAACTATTTGCTTTAAAATTCAATTCTTCGTTGATATATAAGTGCTACATCAGCAATAGTTATGTCATTATTAGCTGTGTCGATTATGCTATGGTCCACTAGAATAAATTTGATTTCATTACTTTCTCCCGGTTTAAATTTACTTCCATCAACAAATTCGTGATAGGTTCTAAAAGTGCTGTGTTTCGATAAAGTTGCATCAAGTTGAATATTTGTGCCACTATTATTGCTATTCACCCATACTTGCAAGTCAGAAGGCTTGTGGACTCCTATTTTAAATTGCAGTATCGGTTTTGCCTTGTTGGTGCCTTTCACAAAGTCACTGGGTAAATCGAAAACTAAATTCAAAGCATTTGGCTGTCCGTCTATACGCTTAGTCCCGTCTTGAAGTGTTATGTAATCTGCTAGCGTAATTGTTGCCATGACAATATACTCCTACCTAATATCAACAAGTTTACAGGTCTAATTTTTTTTAATTGACCTTTTTAACAGTCTGACTTTTCATGGGATGTTGAAAACGTCATCTTAGCCTTATAATGACGAAGATTTATGATGCTAACAATAGGAAAAAATCAGGTGTTAAATTTCATTTGAAATACACGACTTGGAAGGTTAGAGTGATTGCAAGACAAAAATCAATGGTATTACTGTATGAATTTGGTCGCAGGTTGTCTCCAGTAGTAGCAAAAAAACTATCGCACCAGCATGGACAAATTTGATTTGGCACTTGTCTTGAAAAAGAGTCCCAGCCGTTATTACACCAACTATCTACGCCGCACAACCAACAATTTTGCGGTCTCCCCATATTTCCAGCATCCTGTTATAGGATAGTCTAACTGGTAACTGGTTTTTTGAAAAATAACTAGTTAAGTGTTGCGTTAACTAGATGGAGTGATGACCTATAGAGAATCTGCTTGACAAATACCATAAGAAATTTCAATAACTAGTTATAATTGCGAGATGGCAGCTATTGTAACCAGTTTAACAAAATAACTAGTTACGCTACTTTGCAAATATATAACCAAATGCTTGAAATCGCCTAACTCTGCAAGCTATAACCCTTTGATAGCAAGCACTTCAGTCATACGCATTCAAGTCTAGCAACTAGTTATGACATAAAAGCTAACCAGATGCCGATCGCTATAACCAGATGGGTAAGAGGTCGCAGTTTATGCTAACCAGTTATGTCCGGGGATTATAATCCCCGGACATAACTGGTTAGCATAAACTGCGACCTCTTACCCATCTGGTTATAGCGATCGGCATCTGGTTAGCTTTTATGTCATAACTAGTTGCTAGACTTGAATGCGTATGACTGAAGTGCTTGCTATCAAAGGGTTATAGCTTGCAGAGTTAGGCGATTTCAAGCATTTGGTTATATATTTGCAAAGTAGCGTAACTAGTTATTTTGTTAAACTGGTTACAATAGCTGCCATCTCGCAATTATAACTAGTTATTGAAATTTCTTATGGTATTTGTCAAGCAGATTCTCTATAGGTCATCACTCCATCTAGTTAACGCAACACTTAACTAGTTATTTTTCAAAAAACCAGTTACCAGTTAGACTATCCTATAACAGGATGCTGGAAATATGGGGAGACCGCAAAATTGTTGGTTGTGCGGCGTAGATAGTTGGTGTAATAACGGCTGGGACTCTTTTTCAAGACAAGTGCCAAATCAAATTTGTCCATGCTGGTGCGATAGTTTTTTTGCTACTACTGGAGACAACCTGCGACCAAATTCATACAGTAATACCATTGATTTTTGTCTTGCAATCACTCTAACCTTCCAAGTCGTGTATTTCAAATGAAATTTAACACCTGATTTTTTCCTATTGTTAGCATCATAAATCTTCGTCATTATAAGGCTAAGATGACGTTTTCAACATCCCATGAAAAGTCAGACTGTTAAAAAGGTCAATTAAAAAAAATTAGACCTGTAAACTTGTTGATATTAGGTAGGAGTATATTGTCATGGCAACAATTACGCTAGCAGATTACATAACACTTCAAGACGGGACTAAGCGTATAGACGGACAGCCAAATGCTTTGAATTTAGTTTTCGATTTACCCAGTGACTTTGTGAAAGGCACCAACAAGGCAAAACCGATACTGCAATTTAAAATAGGAGTCCACAAGCCTTCTGACTTGCAAGTATGGGTGAATAGCAATAATAGTGGCACAAATATTCAACTTGATGCAACTTTATCGAAACACAGCACTTTTAGAACCTATCACGAATTTGTTGATGGAAGTAAATTTAAACCGGGAGAAAGTAATGAAATCAAATTTATTCTAGTGGACCATAGCATAATCGACACAGCTAATAATGACATAACTATTGCTGATGTAGCACTTATATATCAACGAAGAATTGAATTTTAAAGCAAATAGTTGAGATGGCTTACCGAACAGATGCTATATTAACGGGACTTAAACAAAAATCAAACCCAAATGTAGCCCAAACTGCCTTTATAAGAGGCAAATACGTCACGATTATGGGTCAACCAATCAAAAAATCACGCATGACATAGCTGTTCTAAAGGCTTCTAAAGCTTCAGTAGATGACGCTATATTCTCATCTAACGACTTCACCGCACCTAACCTGTTAGATTTATATAAGCTAGTTAATCAAGATTGTAACTAGTTTATATAAATCTAATTTGTCCAGTTGTCCACTGGACAAACAAGAAGGTAGCACAGCAGGTGCGACCAGACCAGCAGAGGGAGGTTTGCGTCAGCTTTGGTGTGTAATAGAAGGAATGATATTAAAGCTTATATCTATCTCCGAAGAAAGTATTAATTCTGATGTCGTTATTGCTTGTATTGATAGTTTATTCCCAACAGTCGATAAACCGATAAGTAAGTTGGCGTAAAAAATTCAAGGTATATCATTGCAAGTTAAACAGAGTAAAACAAGGCAATTACAAAGGTTTTATGCTTATTCACATTCTGTTACATAGTTGTGTTTATTTGTGCTGACTTACTTAAACCTAAAGTAATTGTAGTAGATCAAGCTTCTATTAATACTAGTCATGCAATTTATGACAAAATAGAAGTTGCTGTCAAAAATGTTCTTGAAAACATACGAACTTATTCCCCTATGCTTACTAACATATTACTTTCATCTTTTGACCTATAACTCTTGGAAATAAAAGGGGTTTCATTTTCTTGTAATTTGCGATCGCACGTGATCGATTACAACCCGTGTATTTATAAATTCACTCTTGTATTCAGTAATGTCATCAACAACACCTTATAGAGTTGAGATTGTAAACAGCGACAGTAAATTTTTAGCTTTTATAAATTCTGCTTTGGCTATTACAATAGTAGCGTTTATGCTCAATTCTTGTGAAAATAATAATAAGCAATTAGAACAGAGACAAAGAGAACAAAAAGCAGCAATTATTAAACTGATTGACAGCAGATTTGTAAGAACAGAAGACCTTTTATTAAACTATACAAATATTGATATTAATAAGGGGAAAAGTCTATACATTGAACGTTATAACGAATATTTTGTTAATTCTGTATACAAATGGAATGAAGATATAGAATCACTTTACCAATCAATCATGGACTCAAACCATAGTCAATCTCCTGAGCAAGAAATTCAAGAAATAAATAATATATTTGAGGAACTAGAAAAAGAATTAGTACATATCCGTTACAAGTCAAAAAAACCTCCATCAGGTAATAGCAGATTATGTATTGAAAAGAAATTAAAAGACTTGTCTGATAAGCGTGAATTACTGATTAAAAAATTTTTCCCTAAGAAGAATACTGTATTAAATAAAATAGCAAATGAAGACTATTTGACTAAAGATTTTGAAAAAGTAAAAAATTGCAAATAGGGTGATCCAAATAATAATGTTTTAATATACTGAGTAGACATAAGTGAGTCAAGAAATGTCCCAAATTCTTGCTTACTAAGCGTTTGCAGCAATATCGTGATATTCATATTTCAAAACTTTGTCAATTTGACGGAATTCTTTGACCTCTAATTTTGCAAAAAATTGTGGACTGTGTTTCAAGAAATCCTGTGGATTTGTCAATAGATCAAAAAAAACCTTTTTCTAGTTTCACAATTTGCGGTAATCACTGAACTGGTGACAGAAATATTAAACTGGTGACAGAGATAAGGAAATTGCCTAACCAGTTCGTGAAGATTTTGTGAACCTCGAAGTCAGCGCTTGCGCGATACTCCGCATGAGTCGCCGTAGGCGATCACATCCATAATTCTCTTGCTTCACGCTCTCTGTTCTCGTAGCGCACGGATAATTTACCTTGCTGCACATAACGCTCGACGGCGCGGACGCTGACACCGAAGTATTCTGCTGCTTGCTTCTTGTTCAGGATGTATCAATTACATCATTAAGTCAGTACGTAAAGTGTTTTTTTACTCTCTGCCTAGAAATAATTATCAGTAAAAATTAGTTTGTAAAAGTTAGGGTGCAGAATGTGGGTTGTAAATACTTAGAGTGTGCCATACTACAAACTGTCACATATGTAATATTACCTAGAATTAAATTCAATTAAACTAATTATTTAGTGCTTTATGAAAGGAGCTATCCCTCCCCTCCCCTATCCTGTAAGGGTTTCAGGAGTTGTGGGTATCGCTATCTAGGAATGTAACCTATTTTTGATTTTAAAACCAAGTATAAAAATAAAATTTAAAAAATAATGGAAAAAACATTAAATAACCTGATATGTAAAGAAGCTACTCATAAAATTGACAAAGCTAAACATAGTTTCGAGCTAAAAGTTAAACATCTTGAAAAAGTTGAAAAATCAACTAATAGCACTGCGAAAAAATATGGCAAGCTTCAAATTGATATTCTTAGAAATACTATTCATGATTTCGTTGATATTTGCGAACATTATAATCAAAAAAATCATGAAAATAAGCAATTGAGAATATTAGAAGGATTAGATATACAGTTAAATCAAATTGAAAAATATAAAAGTCTTGTAGTTCATGCTAATGAGCTTATTGTAAGAGAAAAAGATTTAGAAAAAGTTTTTATAGCTTTAACTTATACAGGTATGAATAGTATGATTATTCAGTCTGTTATTCCAACAATTTGCTTATCTTCACTATCTTTATCCCTTGTAGGAGGCACATTGGCTGGACTTGTTTTCGGTAGTGCTGTTGGAATTGGTACAGGATTGGGGATAGGGGTTATTGCAAGTACAGTACTAACATCTATATCTGTTCCATTAGTAGGTACAATTGTCGCTATAGGAACTATAGGCTTTCAAATTCAAAAATATCGAGAAAAAGCTTTAAAAGAAGCTGAATTATATGAAATAAAAATAAAAGGGTTGAAATCAGAAATAGATAAGTGTATAACTCATATTTTAGGAGTAGAAAGTATGATTAATACAGCTTATGAATTAGTAATAAAGCTCAATAACATTGCTATTAATGCGATACAAAATGTCAAGTCAAAAATGTTTAGTCTTGACGACCTAGAATTATCAAAACAATTGAAAACTCTTTCAGTTATTGTTGCTCAACTTGTAGATATTATGAGTGAGCCAGTAATTAATAGTAATGGAGAAATCAATGGTAAGCTTGTACATATAGTAGAACAATATAATAGTATAACAATATAAAATCTTTTAAAATAGGGTAATACAAATGGAAGAGCAAAATGTAAGCAAGGTAGTTCCCGTTGAAGTAATGTCTCCAATGGAACAATTTCCTAAAAGCGAAATTCAATCAATAGTAACTCAACTAGATTCAATACATTTATCTTTTGGATTCAATATTATTAGTACAATTGGTCAAACAATTTTAAACTGGAAAAAAATTGAAGACAGTACAAAATTAAAACAATTACAAATAGAGTCAGATTATCTAGCATACATAAAATGGTTAGACAAAGAAACAGAGATAAGATTAGAAATTTTAAAACAACAGGGATTAATAATTAATAATAATAGAACGATAATTGATAATAATTTTAAAACAAAGATGGAACTTATTGAGAAAATGACTGAAATAATAAGTGAACAATCACAAAAAGGAAATCATGAGTTGGTCAAAATTTTAACCGAAACATTAACGACAAATTTAAAAAATGAAAATCAGCTAATTATCAACCTTTTAGAAAAGCAAAATTAATTTTAAAAATATTTGATTCTTCAGTACTTAGTACACCACTGACGGGGCGACAAAATAGCCTGAAAAGCTTATGGAATAATACCTGTAGCAATTAATGGTAAAAAAGAGTTGACCCATCGCCCACACAAGCCCCACGCCGTTCGCTGCGGTAGTGGGGTTATTGTGATTTAAACCATATTATTGCCAAAAAAATAAACCATATCTTGACCGCAGTTGTCACTTAAAGGATAAAATGACCGCTTTTAAAGCATAATGTGACCGCAGTTGGTTATAACTTCTTAATGTATGATTGAGAGGATTTTACTGTTCAAGTTTGCGTCTTACCTGTTTCAAGACTTCAAGCACTTCCGAGTGCCACAATGATGAAGGATTTTGCATAAACTTTCTCAAATTTTTAGCAGTAGGAGTAATACCTTTTGCATGAAGTACTGGAGCTAGTTGCTTAACTTCTCTACAACCTTGCTCAATCAGTTTTTTCCGATTGAATTTGCGATAATCTTTGTAGCGTAAAGAAATAGCATGGCACAAAGTAGGGTTGTAGTGGTAAAAAGTCGCCAGACCAATTCCGTTTAAAAGAGCTATTTTTTTTAGAGAAAGCGGTGGATACTCATTGGAATCAAGAGCGCGATAGAGTATATTTTGTATCTGTTCATGTCTTAACTGTTGTTTATATTCAGTATATCTATCAGTCAGAGCAGTAGATAAAGATTTTGAGCAAGCAGTTAAACTGCTATAACTTTTTAATCCCAAACGACTAGCTAATTGTGTTAAAGAAGGAGGTGGCTCCTCTGACAAAGCTAGTTGCATCGCTTCCCTAATAGTATCGCGCTCCAGACTCTTTTTATAACTCGCTACAACTGGTTTTAAAATTTTTTGATTATGAGCATAAAGAGAAGCTAACTTATTAGAAGAAAGGGGCACTAATTGAAGCTGGAGAAAATTGACAAGAGTCGTTTCTAATATATAACAAATGTTTAATAGCTTATCCAAATTTGGGATGGTTACGCCCGAATACCAATGAAGAATAGAATGTCTTGATAGTCCTAGCCAACGACCAAAAGCAGAAACGTTACCCTCTGTATATTGATTTACATATGCCCTGAGCATTGTTTTGATAACATTTCTCGAAGGTGGACTAGAAAATGTTGGAGCAAAATGTATTAATTCTCCTAAAGTTTGAACTTTCCAAATTTCAAATTGTAGGTCGGTTATCTCTTGGGATAAGCATTCGTGTTGTTTACTAATAGAAGAATTAATTCCTAACCATCCTCCACATTTTAAGCAAAATCCAGGTCGCGAGTTGCGCCATAAATGTAAAAATTGTTGGTCGCAGTGGGGACATTTAGATTCTAAAAATTGATGATGAATTGGACAAATTTTAACAGGTTTTAAAGCCCACAGCAGAGGTGAGTAAATTACCTGTTTATTGTTTAACCACTCTTGATAGCAATAAGGACACCAAGTATGAAAATGCTTGAGTAACCCCAAAACTGGAAAGACTTCTGCCCAAGGTAGCATCGTTAAAAACTTTAACTCATTGCGTTTTGTCAGTGCTTCAAGAGCTTCAACAAGCTGTTTGGCTCCAGCTTGAGTTCCGTTTAAAGCCTTTACAGAATCCTGAGCGTACAAAGCGACTATGCTATCTACTTGCGGTGTATGTGGATTACTACGCCTAACCATTGGCTTAACTTCAATAGCTAGTAAAGTTCCGGGTGGTACGCTATGAGCTTCAGCTAGACGAGCAACATAACTGGTTAAGCTTTCAACATAAAAAGTACCTATTCCAATAGGCTCTAGATGAAACAAACGGCTAGGAATATTATTGGTAGGTGATTCCAATTCCCACAATTCATCACAAAAAGTGATATTAGATTTCATCTGGATTTACTCCCACTACATCTCGTTTGGGTTTTCTTTGTCCAACACGACCTTTTTTGAGTACAGTTTTTTTGGCTCGTATTTTTGTGCCATATTCTGTTGAATATTTCCTATCAACTAAACCCTCTGCTTCTTGGAAGCGTCTAAACCCTTGCTCTGCCTCTTCCTTAATTTTGTTAATACGGGATACAGAAAAAGCGCCTACTTTAAGATGTTTGATTTTAAGAGTGCGGGCTTTTTCAGAATATGCAATCCTCAAAGAGCGGGTCAACCAATTTTTTAAGAGTCCCACACAACCAACAGAACCAGAAAAAAGGTACTCATAATGCTGCTCTAATTTTGGTTCTTCTGGGAGCGGAATATAACGTTGAAAAGTTTTGATAACTCTAATAAATTCAGCTAAATCTTCTGGGTTATCAGCTTGATAAGGTAACAAGTGGATATCTTCACTACGTCGTCCAATTTGCCCATTAAGGGTAGGACAGTTAAGCAATTCATAGGTTCCAAATAAAATATGTACTGTACCAGTGAGATTAGCAATGGACTTAATCCAGTTCATTTGATGTAACATTTGATGTCCACCTGCCATCATAAATAAATGCTGTGCCTCGTCTACAGTAAAAGCTTTTAACTGACGGTAACGAAATACTTTTTCCATAGCCCGACGTAAGGCAGGCGCATCTTGGCGATAAGCCCTTGAAACCAATCCTGAATCGTTTTCTTCATCCCTAGAAAAACAATAAGCAACTTTATATTCAATCAAAACTTCATTCAAAGCTTCTAGGGCACGAGTATAATAATCTTTGTAACTAAACTTACCCCCAGATGTAGGAATAGCCTCAGTTCCAGCAACAGCAATTTGACCGGGGTTTTTGCGTAATGAAGGAAGAAATTCATCAAAGAGCTTTTTTTCAAGACGCAAGCGTAAAGTTGTTTTTCCTACACCAGTAACACCAAAAACCAAAAACACTAAAGTGTCTGCTGGCTCTAGAATATTAATTAATAAAATATCTAAAGCTTCTTTAAGGTGTCTGTGAGGAATAGTAATACTTTTGAAATAATTAGTTTTTGTTTCGTTTGACTGTGAAAGGAGTTCTTTAGGAAAGGAGTATAACCGGGTTTTCACCATAACTCCTCCGTAGTATAAGCTTCTATATTATTGAAATATATTAATTTTTTTTCTTCGATTTTTACACTTTCAATATCGTTTGATAGTGCCAAATCATGTTCTTCTAAACTATTAGGAGAACGAGGATAATTTTTAATATTTGGTTTCCCTTCAATCAAAGCACAAACATCTTGACGTGCTAAATCGTGTAAACGTTGTATTAACAAAGCTTCTTGAGCTTCAGTTCCTTCTAAATACGTAGCTTTTTCTTTTGCTGAGATAGTAATTCTCTGAGCATGTTTTTGTTTTTTTCGACGTAATTGGGTACTAGCTATGTTGATTTCTCGTTCGGAACGATTTTGAAAGGATTTATAATATTCAGAAATACAATGTACCCAGTGCCCTTTAACATAAGCATAAGCTGTTCCCATATCAAAGGGGTCGTAGCGAATTGGCACGTTAGTTCCTTCAACTTCTGGTCTAATGAAAGAGTCATCCGTTGACCAATAGTAAAGATAATTTATTTTTACACCTCGCCTAGTCTGAACTTTTGCTGTTCCTTTAGTTGTAGATGGCAAAGTAAAAATTTTGAAGTTTTCATCATAAGCGATTTGAAGCTGAGGGCGAGAACCGCTAAGATTTAATCTAGAGGTAAAGGCTTGACGTGGGCTTTGACCTAATGCAGGATGTTCTTTACAATCATAAAATTCATAGCAATATGAACAAAAGTGTTCGTAAAGTTCATCTAATGTCCAAACAGCTTGATTTTTCGGATTATTTGTCTTAGTTACTTGGCGGACATTCTTAGTAATTTGGGTGTTACCTCTAAGGTTATAAAAAAATTCTGTATTTGTAGTTCCAAAAATACGCTCAACAATTGAGCCAAATCTAGCTTTTGCTGCTGGTCGCTGCTTTTTTGTACATCCAAAAGCAGCTAATAATGTTTCAAAGTAGGTGCTACCAAATTCTGCTCCCCCGTCTACGACTATTGTTTCAGGTAAGCGAGAAAAGCGCTGTACGCAAATTCTTAATACCATCATGCAAGAGCGGTAGCTTGGTTCATCAAAAGTTAGATAAATAGAGAGAATTCGACGGGTATTTGCATCAATTAAAATAGTTGCCCAAGGTCTACCAAGATGATGACCTGTACGGGAACATACTATTTCAATATCTAGCTGGGTATGGTCAATATGAGCTATTTCAAATGGGCGGTCGCCATGTACTGGGGTAGTTAATTTTAACTCCCAATACAGTAAAGACTGTTGGTAGGCTGCTCTGGCTCCTTTACGCTTTTTTGTTTGTCGATAACCGGAACGTTGTTTAATTCTAGAACAAAATGTCACGTAGCTAGGAAGCTTATCAATTAAACCTGCTTTCTCCCATTCTCTTGCTAGAATTCCGTAAACTGCTAGCTTTCCTTTCTGTTGAAAAGTCTCGTAGTGTTCTTCAATAATTTTATCAATAAAATCTTGAGATATTTGGGAGATTTTTGGTGAACGGTTCCCTTTGGCATGATGATTATCTAAAAGCCCGATATAGCCACAGTTACAAGCTTGTTGAGCAGCTTTATACCTAGCTTTCCATCTGCGAATAGTGCGTTCTGGAACAACTTCATTATCACGCTTACAGTTATCTAGATAAGGTTCGATTACTTGATATCTTCGATTGGCTTCCGCTAAGTCTTCAGGACTTGCTCTTAGAAAATGATCCATTGCTTTATTGCTTATTTTTAACTGGTTGCAATGATTATTTTCTATATCAATCTTGCCCGATTTCAAGGAATTACAAGTTGGTGTAGTATTAGGCTGTGACTTCACCATTTGAGCATAAGCTATTGCAGTTTTAGCGTCTTTAAAAAGATGTACTTTTTCTGGCTCTGCTAAAGGAGAATCACTTAAATCAATATAAATTTTTTGAGTAGCAATTAAAGCATTTATGTCGTCAGAATTAGATTCAAAATTATGAAGAAGCTCCCAATAAGTTATTCCAGGATTTAAGGTTACTAAATCAACTAAATTGGCAGCTATTTCGGGGTAAATTTGGTAATTATCAACAGTGTAAGCTTTGAGAAACAGCCGATTTCTGTATCTAATCCAATCAATTTCTGCATCTAAACGGATTCGATAGTACAAACCTAATTTTTCTACATATCTAACTGCTGGTAAATTAAGCCATTGCCCATTTTCTTGAAGGATATAGCGCTGCGGTTGTAATCTTGCTAATTTTTCTAATCTTTTTTCCGCTTTCCATTCTTCAAAGCCAGCACTAGTATTCCGAATCACAAAAAAGTCCGGTATATGCGAAGCTTTAACTATTTGCCCACTGTTTGATAAAAACTCAAGAGTAATTTGATAAGGTTGGTCGTAGAATTCAAGGACATCGGGGTCTTCTTCGTACTCCTCAACACCTGGCAGTTCGACTTTGTGGGACTCGAATTGGATAGTTTTACCCATTTTACGACTGGGATAGTCGCCTTTAACATTGATGCCGCTACTCTTCACTCGCCGAATTGGTTCTGTTGAACGGATTTGTTCAATAACTTGCATTGCCACTTGTGATAGATTCACCTGGCGACACCAATCATTAAACTCTTGGTCGCTCAACATAATAACTCCAGATTGAAAAAGAATACTTTCGATGTTGTTCCTGAAGTCCAGTCCTGAAGTCCAGACCTTTTAGAGAAGCCTCTTAATTTTGTTAGCGCAACGCTATAACCACCGGTCGAGATAAATTGGTATAACTCTCCAAGCCTTGAAACATTTAATTGTTATCTATACTACAAATTTATACTTTCCGCTTTTAAACTGTATCCAAGGATACAAATATTTATAATTTCTACTTCAACCAACTGCGGTCACATTATGCTTTAAAAGCGGTCATTTTATCCTTTAAGTGACAGCAGTAAACGTAATAAAAGGGTATTTAAGCGACAGTCAAGATAAAATTTTGTATCAAATTATGACCGCGTGTCGTAAATTTAAATCATAATAATGCCCAAAGTTAAATTTACTAGTCGCTCAAAAAACGAGCATTCAGACCTTTAATTCGGAAGTTAAATTTTAATATTTTGGACAAGATATGGTTTAAAAAGACCAAAATATGGTTCAAAATTTCTTTCAGTTCTTAAATTGAGAATTATACCTTCACTTTACATTCTGTTTTTTCACCTGACTAACTGGCTTGCAAATCAATTGGCTGTATTTTTTGCCAATCAGAAGATTTGTTGAACTCTACCCACAAATCATGTCTTTGCTGAAGGTTTAGCCACAGTTGCGGGGTAGTACCAAAAGCGGAAGCTAAACGAAGTGCCATGTTAGGAGTAACCGAGCATTTCTCATTAACTATCTCAGAGACAGTTTTACGGGAAACGTCCAGAGTTGTAGCAAGCTCAGTAATAGTTATACCTAGAGGCTCAAGATACTGACGCTTAAGTATTCCGCCAGGATGTGTAGGTTTTCTTTTCGATATAAGCATTTGACCCTTTGTTATTTTTCTAGCTCTACTACCCTTGCTGTTGCACCTACCCCACCTAAAGCCTAACCAGTAATCTCATAACTTCTACCAAAGTGAAGTACTATGAAGAGTGTTTATCAAACCGTAGATTAAGATTGGCAAGCTAAACTCAATCTACAAAAGACTTAAAAAAAAACACTAGTGATAATCTTCATAATTCACGTCGTAGACATCTCCATCACTAAAAATAAAAACTACACGCCAGTTTCCAGAAACTTTGACAGACCACTCGTCCTGTCTTGAACCTTTAAGTTGGTGTAAACCAGACCCCGGATAATTCATATCTTTAATTTCCACCGCCGATTCGAGTCTATCAAGTATGTCTAAAAGTTTTTGTATATGCTCTGAATTGATACCGCTCCTGTCATCATCATAAAAAAGCTTTTTTAGCTCTTTGTGCTTAAAGGTTTTTATCATGAGCAGTTAAGGTATAGGTGATATTGGGAAAGTGTAACTAGCAGGGTTACACCTATCATAGCACAGTGTAACGCTTAGGGTTACATATAAAACTTGAGTCGCGGCTTAAATGCTATCTGGCGATCGCAATTTCTTTGGGGTCGCTTCCCATTAAAAATACACCTTGAGGAAGTTAATTCTGGCTTTGAGTTTTCCACCTGCTGCACCTGTTGTTCCTTGCGAATGTAGATAAATGTAGATAAATGTAGATTATTTTTGTCCTACATCTATAAAATCGAATGACACGCAATTTAAGCTGAAACACCTGTAAACTAAGCAGGGATTGGATCTAAAGGTGTAAAAATCAAATGACAGTGGTGACAAAACGACAAACGGCGACAGTATTAATGGGAGAATTAGCAAAAGTGCTAATGGGACTACTAAGACATGGCAAAGAATGACAAAGCCAAGAATTTAGCTCGAAAGCTTTTTTATGAAGGGAAAGGAAGCGATACAATTGCTCAACATTGTGGAGTGTCGCGCCGAACAATTCAGCGATGGATTGGGGAGTTCAAACAAGCTCCAGTGACAATTACTACTCAAGGTGAAACAACAGCCACAGAATCATTCCAGACAATTGATGTCGCAAAAACGTCGCCAAATGACGCACAAATGTCACCAACAATTTTACCTGAGCTAGAAAAAATAGCGACTCTTAAACCTGACGAGACATTAGACCTAACAATAACCAGTAGAATGGCAATCCGCTTACTAAATGTGACTGAAAAAGCGATCGCGTCCATTGAAGATTGCTTAACAAACCCGGATACAAGACAAGCCGATAAGCTAAAAGCAGCTCAAATAGTTGGTAATTGGGTCGGTTTAAATAGTAAATATGGGTCAGCTTTAGATCAAGTTAGTCGAATTTTTGATTTGAATTCAGAAGCTATAGACACTAGTACAGGAGTAGCTACCGTTGTGCCAGAAAAACTCCTAAAAGCACGAGAAAAAGAAATACGTAGGTACAATATGAAACTTAGCGGAGATTTTTTTGAAACTAAAAAACTCCCAAACTCACTAGATGAAAAAAATTTTGATTTAGATGTATTTTTAGGTTATATGAGAGATTTGGATGCTCCAAATTATAATAAAGGATACCCACTCTACACAAAAGCAAAAGACATTTTGCGTTCCCGTGGTTACGATATTGACTAAAAAGTAGACAGTTCTAACCAATCACAGGGAACAGACTTACAACCAATGGCAGAATTAACCCAAACTCGCCATGTTCCATCCAAGGCTAAATGGGGTTCCCCAAATCCCACAAGCAACAAATCCCCTAATTTGGCTAAAAGTTCTTGATCTAATTTCTTCCACCAAACATCAGCAACTTCTACCCCCTGTTTTATACACAAATGCAACCCCCTCCAACACCCAGCATTTTCCTTTGGCTCAACACAATCATTAACAACATCCACAACCATCTGTGATTCAGAAGACTGCATTTCATCACTTACAGCTTGTGACTCTACCGAGATAACCCCATCAACCACCCCCTCAGACCCATGCTGTAATACAGGTTGTATCACCTCGTTTTCTGGCTTACTTATTGGGACAGGACTCAAATTATTATATAAGGATGAAATCGAGTCCTGTCCCGGCTGTGTGGCTTGTTGGTTAGTCGATTCAGCCATTTCTACTGCCTCGGTTGCAAATCTTTCATCTAAGGAAATTAAAACAGCTTGACGGTCGGGGTCATTTAGCAACTCTTGATTCAGTTTGTAGTATCGGGTCTTATCATTTCCTCTCCCTTCTGTTCTTGAGTTTGTAAGTTCTAGTCCTACCCTGCCCAAAATTCTTTGTATCAGCTTTATTGGCTGGGACTGTTCAGTGACAGTGATATTCAAAGCAGTTTTGATTAGCTTTTGCTGTTTGAGGCATTGCTGGAGGAATGTTTCTACCTCTGGCATATCCTCCGAATATTCCAAATCTGGCTGTTGCAAATCTACCAGGTTGAAAATCCCACATTTTATTAGTGCGTCTACCTTGGGGTAGTAGGTTTTCACATCAGGTAGAAATGGTACACCTTGACTAAACTGCTTCAGCCTATATTCCCATTCCCGTTTATCCATATCTTTAACTGCTTCAGGATTTTTAACCATCCAAAACAGCTTCACTTGGTTTAACCATCTCCTATCATCTTTGAAAACAGCTTTATATAGGAAATCAGGTGTTAATTCCACACCTGGCAATTCCCGTTTGAGTAATGCCTTACTGGCTTGGCATTCCTCCTGGTGCGTCCTTGATGGTTTGCGTTTAATTTCCTGTGCCTGCTCTACAGATATATCTTGTGCTTGTGCTGTAGCTAAAGCAAAGTATTTCTTAACTTCTGTTTTGGCATCCCTCACAGCATCTCCAGCAGCAGTTTTCTCCTCAGCAGCAAAATCATAAACATGGTGTCCTTCATCTATTAATTCTTGCCGCAACTGCACCGCTAACTGGTTTAGGGAATAGTTTCGTTTAGCTACCTGGTTGCAGTATAAATCTAAGTGTGGGTTATTCCAGCTGCCATCTTCCCCCATCATTCCCTGTAGAGTTTCAATTAGTTTTGGTAGTATATCTTTATCTGAGGGTTCTTCTACTTCCCTTGCAGCTTTGTGTTTAGCTTGTTCCAAAGCGATTTGCAACAGCTGCATTGTTGAATCATTGTAGTTGAAAATGTGACGTTTAATTGCTGATGGTAAGTAGGAAGTGACTTCATTCTCTGAATTATTGGCACGTGACTTACACCAAATAATTCTGGGAACCGCACCCCGTTCCCTGGCTAATAGTTGTCTAAACTGGGAAGGTTCAACATTGCCAAAACAGAACCCAAAAACCCGTTGAAAATAGCGGTCATCAAGGGAAACTCCTACACCCAAACTTGGGGTGAAAATAAGTACTGAAGGTGTGAACTCAGCAATTTTTTCATTAGCATGTTTGACAAATTCCCTGCCAAAGTCTGTCTGTGTAGTTTTAGAATCAATGCGAATTAATCCGTTTTTCTCTTGTTCTAAGTATGGATATTTATTAATTAAATGTAATGCCAGAGCTTCAGCTTCTTTTTGATTATCCATACATACTGCAATTGGTTCGCAGTTTTCATCGCTGACCCAATCTTCTATCTGGCTGATTAATTCATCCCGTTGACCCGTGTAAAATTCAACATCCCAAGGGTCGCCCTTAAATTCGTGGTTAACAATAAATGGTGTAGTTCCTGTAAGGTTTTTCAAATAATCAATACTGCTATCTGTGAGGTCAGCATCAGCTATCACAACTAAGCCATTATTCTCTAAACACTCTCTTAACTTGACTTCTAAAGTATGGAGAATAAAACTACGTCTATCTTTACAAGTTGAACTAGTTGTCAGGTGGTTTAAACCTAATTCAATCTCATCAATTACAACTAAAGTATTGCTCCAATCTCTGCCAAAAACCTTGCCTAAACTATCCCAGCATAAGCCGATTTGGTCAATATTTTCTAATACTGAAACTCTGGATATTTTTGCGCCACCAAACTCTGATTGACCATCAATATCTGCATCTTCAATCCAGGTAAAATCCCACTGTACTGCTTGAGCGCGACCTAGGGCAATTCTGGCATTTATGCTTAAGAATTTCATCCCTAAGCCTTCGTTATATATGCGTTCTATCTCTGGTTCTGGTGCTGTTACCTCTGCATCTTGTGGCTTGCTTATATCGAATAAAGATAATTGTTCTGGCGGTAATTGTGGTATTTCTGGGTAGATTGTTCTCTCTGACCAGCACCCGCAACAATGGTCTTTAATCTGTTTAATTTGATGTGATTTACCACTACCCTTTGGGGCTTGAATTGCTACTATTCCTTGCAGGGGAATTTTACCTAATAAATTGGGTAGATACTTTTCATTTGGGTTACAAACAATGTCAGCAGGATAGGTGAGGGAATGTAGTTTTTTCTGTGCTAATGCTACCTGCTGTTCATAGTCAAACTGTATAATATTTGATTCTTGTTCTGGTTTTAATCCACCCCATTTAATGCAAAGTGCCTTAAATTCACAGATGGATAAATAGCGAATCTCCTCATATCTTTCTGGTTGTAATTCGTCGATATCTGGGAAAGATTTATCAACTTGTCCCCACCAAGCAAAGGTGACAGTATAGCCCCAAGATGTTAGTAGGTTGGTGACTTTTCGCCACCTGTGGACTACCTGAAGGTTGGTAACATCCCCAGCATCGGGGTAAAGGGTAATAATTTTCTCCTCTCTAGGGCTGCTGGGTGTCCCTTCAATGATTTTTTCTTCTCTAAGGCTGCTGTGTGCCCATTCAAGGTATTGTTTTAGTACTTTAGGGGATGAAGCCCATTGACCCCCAGCCGCGCCAATTACAAGCTGATTTAGGCGGTGGGCAACTAGGAAGGGTTTAGCCCCCGTTCCCTCTACCAATGCAATTCCCTCTGGTTTACCCGTGGGTCTTAGCACCGTTAGGGGATTTTCACCCTCTGGGTACAGTGCCAGTGTTTGACCACTGCTACTAAGCCAGCGGTAGCGGTTGCCGTCTGGGGGATTGTGTAACCGCAGCTGTAGGGCGACGATGCGCCCCTGGAGATCGTAAAGGGGGCAAAGGTAGCCATCCCCACTCGTAATTAGAGATCGCCCATTAAAACCAATTCCTGGTAGTCGTTTGTCAATGGGTGCTTCTAGCTTCTGCCACTTGGCGACAGATTTAAAAGAGCAAGCGTCAATTTCTGCCGTTGTAAATCCGCGTTTCTCTAAGTCGTTAAGGGTGGCACTATCGAGGGACAACTGCTCCAGGATTTGCGTGTACATCTGATGTCGCTCGTCAGCTGATAATGCCCTCTCCTGTCGCTGCTGCTCCTCAAGTTCTGCTTTGTGCTGTCGTTGGGCTTTTAGTGCTTCCCATTCCCGCCTACGTTCCTCTGACCATTCAGCACTGTTGTCTGGCTTGAAGGTCGCTGTATGACCGCTGGCAGGTTTGACACAGATGTAACCGTTGATTTTTTCGCCTTTTCTGGCATCTGCCAAACTGTGACAAAATACGGTGTCATCCTCAAGGGTTCGGCAAGCACCGTTGATACCTGAGCATACTGGACAGGGGTTATGGCGATTGCTGGGGATGGGGCGGCTACTGAGTGTCATGGCTCACCCCCTTGCTGTAAGTAAGCCAATAAGGCTACTGAGCGATCGCAGCAAGCCCCAAGTATTTCTAATGCTTTCAGAACATCTGTGAGGCGTTTTTCCTCAATTAAAGTGCCAAGTTGAGTTAAAATTTCAACACGTTTAAACAACATGGGGTGTCTCCCGAACGAACGTCTTCGGGTGACAGTCCTAATTTTTTCCCTAAGTTATGGGCTTTTGAATCGTAGCTCGTTTAGGATAAAGATGAATCTTTACTTGTGTGGCAACCCACAGCTTGGTGACGACTGGTAATCGTCTTGGTAGTAGGTCAAGAATTACTATTTCCTGACAGAATTAAACTTCTAAACGAGCGACTACCCAATAGCTAAGGGCTGTCACCCTTTTTTTTTTGTCTTGCTTAATACAGGTATTTGTTGATTACCCACTCTTACCAGAGTTTTAAAATCCTTGCAGGGCGGTTGATCTAAATTGATCTATCAACTTAGAACGGCGGAAAGCCTTTTGTTGCAACAATTCCAAAAAATGATTGTCCTGGGATACTAGAGATTTTGTCCTGGGATACTAGAATTTTTGTAATCACACTCAAACTCTTGTACTGTCCGGGTTTTATATATATATATTTTTTTTTTATATGATTACAAAAAGGTTGTTCATGATTACAAGTCTGTGTTCATCAGATGATTGAGCTTTGTGGCAATTTTTGGCGTTATATCCCTTTTATCCTGCTCAATCATCTGGATTAGTGTTTGAGATACATTTAAAGACTTAGCTAGTTTCCTTTGACTCCATCTTTTAGCTGTTCGCCATTCTTGCAACTTATGTCCTGTCAATACTTCTGACTTGGTAGACAAAGTTGGTTCTGCTACTATAGGACTGGCTCTGCTATTAATTAGTGCTGGGATAAATTCAGGTTGATGAATTGTAATCATGGCGGAGAAGAACACATCCAAGTAACCTTTAGGATTTCGTTCTTGGCTGTTTGGTTGGAGCCATTTTGGGTAGGTTTTTGGGTCGTAGGAAATTCTCCAGCCTAGACTGGCTAGAAGCAAAAGTGCTTTGTCCCAACGTTTTTTCAAATCAGATCCGCGTTGTCTTTCCTCCTTTGCGGTATTAATTTCTGTTTGGGGTAAGATGTCACTTAATAAAGTTTCTACCTGGTAGCGTCCATTTTTATGGAAGCGATTTTTCAAGGTGAGAGTCAGTGCTAACCGTAGGGCTAGTTCATCATGATATGGATCGATTTTTAGAACTTCTGCTGACAACCAGCTAAATTGATATAAGGCTTCTCTAGCCTTTTGTCCAGCTTTATTTAAAAAAAGTTCTGTCCAGCCACCTGGTCTTATACTGATAATCACTTCATTTGGGTTGTCAATTTTCCCATGAATATTTAGCTGTCCCTTTGGATCGATAACTACATCCCACATTCTTCCTACAGGACAGCTTGCTTCTATTCCACCTTTTTTATTTTTCCCTTCAATCCAGGTTACTTTCACCAGTAAGCAGCCAAGGACGAATGCTAGTTTGGCTACTTCATTTAAGCGTTTACCTTTAGATAAATCGGTACGCTTATCCCACCCTAAATATTTGATAATGTCACTTGCTTTTAGGTAGAATCTGCTGTTCCAAGGCTTATCTGAATTCATGCAGTATGCAGCAAAAATAAGATGGAGCTTGGCGGTGTCAAGACCAAATTTATCAATAATTTGTTTGGCTTCGTTCCAAGGCAGAATGGTAATATCACCAGGGCTGCTGACATAGTGTTCAATGAGGTTGGTAGAATTGTTTTTTGCTGTTTTAATAAAAATTGCACCTTTTTCTGAATTCTTCCACAGGTCTGTTCGAGTTTGGGCTTCTAGAGCAGATACTACGGGCGATGAAGAAGCTATAGTCTCATGAGAATTACTTTTAAATAACTGCGGTTCTGTTGATATAGGTTCTATTCCGATCAGAGCTTCTAAAAGCTGAACCCCATTTCTATAAGCTTCTAAACCTTGTAAAATTTTAAGTACTTCCCTAGCTATTTCATATCCGTAGGTAGTAGCTAATTCAATGTCCCCAACATTGGCAGAAAAATTTTTATCAATTCTAGCTGCAAGCATTCCTGGCTGTAATTTTATCTTAGAAGCTTGACCTTTTTCTATTCTGTTCTGGATGTCACTAAGAAAATCATTTAAAAAATCTTGTCCGAAAATATTATTTAATTGTTTAACAAGGTTTTTGCATAATTCATAGTCTATTTGTAGCTCATTTCTGATTTTTTTAGTATCTTGATAGTCTAAGTCACTATATCGATAGCCTAACTCCTTAAAGATGGAATAAGCTACTATAACCTGTGATAGTTTAATAGCACTTTCTAAAATCAAAAAACTACGTTCTTCTGATTCGGTTTCACTCATTTGTTCCGTATTAAAAAAAATAATTTATTCTTGGCGATAAACATCTTTACGATGTCCTATTCTGATGACTTTAACTATTAGTAATTCGTCTTGAATTTCATATAATACTCGATAGTTACCTACTCAAACACGATACGTATCTTCATAATTTTTCAGTTTAACTACCTCATCCGGTCGCGGTTCTGTAGCCAGTTATTCAACTTGAATTTTTATTTTTTGTTGTATATTGTCTGGTAGTTTTTTGAGTTGCTTAGATGCACTGCTGGTAAATTCAATTTGATAATTCACAAGCCACTTTCTTGTTTTACTTGTTCCCAAGGTATAGTGGGTTCTTTCTTCGCAGCTTCTATAGCTTTAATATCCTCTTCATCTTCATTTTTACGGATTTTTAGCAGTTCTAGAACGTCTTCTAAAGTGTCTTCGTAAGCATTTTGTAACTCTTCATAAATGGCTTTGAGTAATGCTTGTTTTTTGGTTGTAGTTTCCATTTCTACACCTCTTTATTTTCTAACGATTGCCTTACCCAACTGCGGAAAGCACGCTTTGTTGCTAATTGCCCAACTTTTCTACTTTCTTGGATAAATCTAGGAATTTCTGATATTGGTACTGGGGCGAAAGTCGGGCTGGTTTCAACTGGAGTGTATTGTCCGTTATTGAGTGTGTAAATTCGCAAAACTGTTCCGTTGTATCGCCAGAATTCCGGAATTTTCATTGAGGCATAAAGACTTAACTTGTCTATTTTGGATCTGGAGTATTCCACTTCCACTACAAGGTCTGGTGGTGGATCGGTTTCTAGGTTAATGTTTTCAAAGTCCCTAACAATTGACTCGTTTTGGATATAGAAACTGCTATCTGGCTCCCCTCCATGTTCTAAATCATCCCGCGTTAAAGTTAGTGAGCCAGTGCTTTTAACTTCTAAGTCAAATTCCTCACATAGCACAAGAACAAAACCTTCAATAATGCGGTTTGAGTTCTCGTGTGGCATTAGTGGGGTCATGATTTCTACTATTCCATTGTCATAGGCGAGTCGTGAGTTACGCTCGTCTCCCATCTCAGCCAGCATGGTTTTAAATGTCTGCCAGCTAATATTTTGCAGTAAAGTTCTGGTTTCTGCTAATGGCGCTGTTGTCACCATAGTTTAGTTGCCTTTGTTTTGAGTTAGTTACGCAGTTTCTGTGTTGTCTTTGCCCTTTTCCTTTTTATGGCTAGCGACAGCTTTAAGAATTATGGCTCTACATAATTGGGTCACTGGTATGAACTCTGATTTCGCCCACTCTTCTAAATAGCTGAAATCCTCCTCTTCAAATCTAATTTGTACCCTTGGTTTGTTTGATGGCATAAATAAACATCATCTCTTTCGGTTTCTGGTCATGTGCTTTCCTTTTTTGACTCTCCTTTACTTTTTGATTTAGCGTGTTCAGCTATGGCTTTTTTGACTATTACTCGTGTTAGCTGGGGAACTGTCAAAAATTCATCTTTAGCCCAATTGTCTAAGTAATCGATATCCTCTTGGTCTAAACGTAAAGTAATACGGGGTTTTTGCGAAGGCATACATACAAGTGTCTATAGAATTGCCACTTGCTTTAAATTATCGCCCCTGCTTGCTAATAAATTAATTTACTTGCTGTTGGTTGACAAAGTGACGCACTTATTGTTACTTTAGCAACTATGAGTAAGTTACGCAACCTACCCGAAACACTCGCGTAACTTTCCGCGAAATCTTTACGAAAGGTAAATAAGATGTCTGAAAGTATTGAATTTGCTTCAAGTAACAACAGTTCGGCGACTTCTGGCTCACCTTTGAGTAGTTCTCAACTGGCGGAATTGTTAGGAGTTAGCCGCAAAACCATTTCCCAGTGGGCGGACAAGGTAAGGGAAGCCTACTTCTGGCTGGATGAGGCAGATTTCACTATTGGTAAGGGCAATAGACTGAAATACACCACTTTCTGTATTGAACAAATGAAAGCTTTGCAAGCATCAGCCAGTCATTACCAATGGGTTAAACAAGTCCAGAAAAACGCCCCAGTGGACAATAAGCTCCAAGCAGCGACAGGGGTAAATCCGAGTAGCGCGATGGTCGAAGACCCGCCGCAGGCGATGCTCGCAAATGTCAAATCTCAACTGGCGACCATTCCCCGCAGTACCATCACTAACCCCATGATTAAGCGGGTAGATGCCGTAATGCCGGAAATGATATCCGCAAACATCACTGAGACTCAGCAAGCCACCCAAGAAACCATTGATAACTTGCAATTGACAATGGCAGCGATGGCTACAGCGTTTGTAGTCAACAACCAAGCCCAGTTTAAGGGTGTGGGAGCAACCGCAGCAAATATGGCAATCGGTTCTATGGCTGAGGGGATGATTTCTCAGTTTGCAGAACTAATGAATAATCCCCAAGGTATGCAGCAAATGATGAATCAAATGATGCAAATGACCCAACAGCAACAAGGTCAGTCTGCCAACTCGCCCAACCAGTGATGGGGAGAACGAACGCCCGGACTACCAATCTCAAAGCGTTCGCTCCGACCACATGGGTGATGTCTACCGCCTATTACTAATAGACAACAAAGGAATTATCTCATGGCTAGAACACGTAAAAGCACCGTAGCCAAGACCGTAGAAGCCAAACTGATAAATGGTGGCTCCAACACAGGCATAATCAACAATACAGAATTTGAAATCCGCAAAATTGAACTGGAATCAAAGACCAATTACCAGATAGTTAGACAGCTAGAAAATAAACTGCAAGTTGAAACAATTAAAGCAGATGAAACCTCATTGCAGATGCAGATTGCTCAGAACAATCATGACCGCACTGCATATCTAGTTGACCAGTCAGAAATTGACAAAGAAATTGCTGCCATTGCAGTCAAAACCTCCGAGTTGGAATTGCAATCAGCAGAGGATAATCTTTACCTGACAGAGCAAAGAGTAGGGGTGAATTTTGAACGGGGAATAGAACAACTAAAAGCAATTGCCATTGAAGTTGATTCATTGACCTTTGACAACAATAATAACCGCCGCATCGCTGAAGCCAAAGGGGTTTCCCTCCAAAATCGCTTATTTAGTAACGGTCGTTCTCTCCGTGGATTTTTGAAAGGAAATTAAGCCATGAGAGAAATCCGTGATAATTCCATTTCCTACTACTTAAGTCACCATGCTGCCGTCTTATTTGGCAGCTGCTTGATTACCCGATTCCTCTCCTTATTAGTTGACTATGGTTTACCCAGTTTTATCGCTTGGCTGACATGGGTAGGAATTGCGGTTAAATGCCTTGTCATTTGGTCAGTTTGGCTGCTGAAAACCATGCCCAAACACCCCACCCGACTCGATTGGATTTACCGCTGGGGAATCTTAGCGATCGCCATTTTTGGTTTTGTCCTCGGAATCCTCTAATAAATTAGCCATCTGGTAAGGCACTTGCCCTGTTTTTGTGGTCTTACCCTAAACACAGTTGCCAGTTGCCTGTTCCAACTCCAGATGGCACAAAAATTCCTCCATATATGTTTCTTGGATGACACAGAAATTCATCAATCTTGATAATTCTCGACGGACTTACCTACACAATTTGTAACAATGACCCTACATAAAAATCAACAATTTGATGCCCTACCTTGGCTGATTCCGGTAGGAGCATTAGCCGCCCTGATGCTTCCTTTTCAAGCTGCCAAAATCCACCCTGGCTTTAAATTAGCCTTTGCTGGTTTGGGGTTAGTATTATCCACCCCCGTGGTGTGTCGTGCCAAACACCAACTCACGGAACTAGAAAAAGACCTCTGTGGACGTTACAAACGCCTAACGGATGCTGAAGAAGATTTACAGCGCCAACTGGATGCACTAGAACAACGCAAACAGCAACAACTGGGAGAACTAAACACAGCCTGGGAACGCCTACACAGTCGGGAACAGCAGTTAAACGAGCAATACGCCCAAAAGTTAGCCAAATTAGATACAGAGGTGGAGAAATTTGAAAAACAGCGTCTAGAAGAGACAGAAGCCTTTGAAATGCGCCTAGAACTGGCAGAACAGGCGCTAGAGCAAGAATACAAAGCCAAGGAATCCGAATTTACCCTCCAGGTGCGGGACTTTAACGAAAAAGTTGCTACTACCAAACAGCAGATTGACCAGATGAAAGCCAGCATTTCCCAGGAACTGCAACAGGAGAGGGAACGCCTAGAGGGACTTTACCAAGATGCTGTCACCAAATTCGATGAGGAACGTGACCAAATCTTCAAACGCCACTCAGCCGAAATTGAGATTTGGAAGGAACGCTACGCAACCGCCAAAGCCCAATTACAAATCCTCCAAGCCCCCAAAATGCCCCGCAGACGGGAAACAATGGCTGAGGTATGGACGGAGGATATCATCTGGCGACTGTGGAGGAACAACCCAGCCATTAAATGTGACTGCTACAACCACAAACAGCCAGTTGACTTGGGAACCCATATCGCCATCTGGTTACAACTGCGAGATAACAGTCAAATTACCGAATTAACCAAAGACTCAACCAGAAACGCCCTAGCCCTCGATTGTAAATTCCCCACCCCCTACTTCATCTGTGAATCAGCCGAGGGAATTATTCGGGTAGAAATTCCCCAACAACATAACTATAAACCGCCAAAACAGTATCAAGTCAAAGAATCCAAGCAGCAACTAAAAACCAAAGAACCTCCTAAAACCCACTTCCAAAAATTCCTAGACGATTCCCACCAAGTCTGTCTATTGGGTAGCACCGGGGATGGTAAAACCACCCTCATTGGTAACATTTTGGGCTTATTTAACCAGTTACTTGGTGGTTCTGCCCAACTGGTTATAACCAATCCCAAAGTTTCTGAATCATCAATTGGAGAACTAGCAAGTGCCAAATATCTTGGTTTTAAAGAATCCATATTTGGCTTATTAGAAGCCGCCACCGCCATCATGTATCGCCTCTGGTTGAACGAAAAAGCTGCTAGAAGCGGTCAACCCCTCCCCCAACATCAACCAATTATTTACTTCTTTGATGAATATAGCGAAGTTGCTGCCAGATGGAATGCCGTTGATGTCAAAGTTTTTAACAAGACATTGAAGAGGTTTAAACAATTACTTGACCCCGACCAATTGCAGGTTTTTGAGAATGAAATCGAGGAATTTTTAAAGCCCTCTGATTTCGCCGGTCAACTACTGAAATTCATTTGGCGTGTGGGTCGCAGCGAGAAAGTCAAAAGCTTAATTGCTGGTCAAAACTTGATGCCGAATACCCTCAAGGTAAACGTAGTTGATTTGTTAAATACAGGCATTATTGCCCTAGGAGATACCGCCGGATGGGCATTAGAAAACACCATATCTATGTTTGCATCTGAGGGATTAAAACATGAATTTAACCTGAGAATCGAGATTGCCCAGAGTGCATCAAAAGATGAACCAGAAAAGTATTTTGGTGTGTTTAAGTCACCAAAATCACGCCCATACTTTGCTTTACTACCCGCACCTAGCTCATATCAATCCGAGTCATTATTGGCAGGTGAAACTGTTAAAAATAGTCCAGATAAATCCGAGTCATTATTACAGAGTAAAAACACAAAAATAAGCCAAAACATAGGAACTAATCACGACCGAAAAGCAACCGTCAGCGATACGGGAACTGATATTATCACACATACCGGAATAGATGCCAAAATAGTACCAGAACTGACTGTATCAGATACCGGAATAGATGTTGAAACAGTACCATCACCGACCGCATCCCTTAAGGTAGAAGGAAAAACCGGAACCGGAACCAGAACGCTAAAACAGCCTAATGGCAAGAATTCCAGCACAGGTACTAAAAAAATAAATCCTCGAAACTGGTTCCCACACTACACCGAAAAAGAAGAAAAAGCGGTATGGAAGGAACTCCAGAAAGCTATTAGTAAAACCTCCAAAAAACGAGCATTTGAAAATGTTCTTGGCTTTAAGGGAGGTAACGGTTACACCAAAGGTAATCAATACCTGGAATACCTAACACAAAAGTATTTTATTAATCAATAATAAGGAGTAGATATGGAAATTATCACTGTTGCACAATATTGGAATGGTGATGTCTCGCTGGACTCAACTGAATATGCTGAAAAATACCAAATTTATTGTTTTTGGCATGGAGACACCTGTTTATATATTGGACGGACTGCCAACATGAATAGGCGATAGAGTGATTTCTCTGGCTAGCTCTTTCCCTTACCTCCTTACCCCCTTACACCCAAAAGCCAGTCATATTAAGGGTTTGCGCTTAACAAGAGTGCCGTTCACTCATACACCCATACACCCTTACACCCCCACTGATAAACAAATCTCATATAACTGGTTGTGAATTTGCCGAAAATTTTATAACCAGTTATCCAGAATCGAGGAACTAGTTATGTATAATGTAACTAGTTATTTCCATAGAGTAACTGGAATGAAAAATACTCTAACACCCCAGCAATATTTAGAAAAAATCAAGCCCCTACGCAACCCAGAAGAAATTAAGGCTTTATGCGAGGAATTGACCGCTGGCTTATTCAACGACACAGACAAGCCTAAAACCCGTGTCAATAAGCTAACTCCCTACAACAAACTGGTTAGAGAAATCCCCAATGAAGAACTAATAGAAGGTGAAAACGCCTACATCCAAACCAAACAAGATGGCACTCTCTGGAAGCGCCACCTACACTTTAAATTCACTGGTTTAGCAGATACCAAATGGTACGGAGAAGGGGGAATCAACACCAAAAGCTTGGTGCTAGACCGCTTAGAAAATCGCCGCCAAGTTGATGTAACCAGTTATCTAAAAACAGTTTGCAAACTACTTCTCTCCCATGACCCCCATGAGTTAGCCGTAGGGTTAATTGCTGCTAGCGGTCGCCGTCCGGTTGAAATTTTAGTCCGTGGTAAATTCACCCCAACTACCTCACTCCCCAAATATCTCAAACCCGGTTATTTTGTAAACTTCCGTGGTCAAGCTAAAAAGCGCGATTATGATATGCCAGAAGAAGAACGGGTAGAGTACCGCATTGGTGTATTAGTTCCCACTGAATCCTTCCTGGCTGCATTCAATCGGTTCCGCAAGATGCCAGAAACAAAGGAACTGCTAACAAACCTGAAAGCAGAAACCAAAAAGGGCACAGACCCAGAAATTATTAACGACATGATAGAAAGTCGCCGGGGTAACTCCCTCAGACGGGTTGTAAGTAGGGAGTTTGGCAGCTTTCTACCTGCTCGGTTTGGTGACAGCGAAATCAACAACAAATCTCTGAGAGCGGTTTATGTACGATTAATTACTGACCGCGACTGTCCTAAAAACGTCGCTGATTTACTGTGGGCTTCCCGGTCGGTTGGTCACTTCGTTGATACCCAAAAGCCAGATGACAGCCAATTAAATCACCTACTTACCACCCTTGGTTATTTTGACTACTACGCAGATACAGAAATCCCTTTCATAAGCCCACCACAGAAGCCAGAACGGGAGAAAGCAACTTCAGTAAGAGTGTTTGCAGGTGATTTTGAAGAAATTAAGCGGTTACAGAAAGATTGGGAACTGCCCAACCAGCAAACCGTAGTCCGCAACCTGATTGAGATGGCTAAAAAAGTCAAAGAACTTGAGAACCAGTTATTAGAATCCCAAGCTCAAAATGTTGAACTAACCAAAAAAGCCTCAGAATTTGAGAACCAGTTTGAGATAGCCCAATCCCAAATTACCCAGCTAAAAAAGGAAAAAGAACAAATACTGTCTACACCACAATCTACACCACAATCTGTACCGCAATCTATACCGCAATCTACACCGCAATCTACACCACAATCTGTACCACAAAAACAAGACGAGTCATTGAATCAAGAACAAGAGCCAGAGCCAGAAGAGCAAGCAATGATTCGGCAACTGATTGCAGAAGAATTACAGAAAGTACTACCTAACATAAGGGCACAACAAGCAGCAACAGAAGTACAAGGGTCAAAAGCCCAAACCCAAAGGCAACCCAAAGCTAAGGTAGAACAACCGGAAAAAGATTGGGAGAGTGTAACTAGTGAGGAGTTGAAAGCATCCAAACATCGCGGTGCGGCTGAAGAAAAAATACGCCGTTCCTTCCAGGCGATCGCAAACCATAACGACCACAAAGCCAGGGATAACAACGGGCAACCAGATGTTGACCAGATGTGGGTAGTTAACAACCAAGCCCTACGTCAACTATCTGGCTGTAACGGGATGTTAGTTAAGGATTGGATGGAGCGTCACAAACTAGCCATTGATGACCATAACAGTAAATATGGCTTGGGTCAGTACCATAATAAACGGCATGGAAGAGCGATTGTGGAGGTAATTAGTTGGTGAGAGCAGTTGAGAACCTGCTTTTAAAGCAGGTTTCCACTCCTACGTGTAGACAAGGGTGTAGATAAAGGGGAGATAGCATTGTTATCAAAACTGATATCAAACGATTGGGAATAAAAAATACTTCTGGTTGGGTAGTACTATCTATTTGGCGGTGCAGCGATAATAAAAATATGCCTACAAGGGAGCAAATGCGTACTTGTTTTATTCTTGGCTATTGGGCAACTAAGATGTATCTACCGATATATATGATTCGGATAGATGAGCGTACTAAAAATGTTGTCATTCTGGCTGGGGAAGAGAACGAAATTATAATTTATCCAAACGGGAAGTGGAGATACTTATGAGCAAGCCAGATTTTATGTCAATGACCCGTGGCGAATTGCGTAAATATATCCTTGAACACAGGGAAGACGAGGAAGCCTTTCAAATTTATTTGGATCGGTTTACATCCTCCGATGCTGTAATTTTTCCAGCCCCTCAAACCATAGAAGACTTAGAAAACTTTTCACAATTGCATCAACAGCACCTAGACCAACGACGCAATCAAGCTTAAAGAACTTATCTTTATTACTAGTTATCCTACAGCTCACCCCGATAGCTAGCTATTTATTTCTTTCTCTATTTCCTCTTGATTCAACAACGGCTCACCAGAAGCAACAATTTTGGCACGGAGAGAACGCAAACGCTCACCAAGCTGGCTTTTAGCAGTACGGGTTAACCGAAGCGGATCTACCGTTTTCAGGTGGAGAAATTCCATAAACTCTAAAACTTGCTGCTGTTTATCTGGGGGCAGGAGCTGCCACTTTTCTAACAAATCTTGTTCTGGACTCATGAACGAATTAACCCGCTCAACTTCTTTATAGGGTCTAAATCTATTGTCTACCTTGAATTATTTATAATGGAATACTTGTCTACACTATAACTTGTCTGCACTATAACTTGTATACATCTCAACATTTTAATGTGTTGACATATATGCAAGTAGATATTTAAAAGGCTTTGGGTAGTTTGATTAAAATTTAGGGTGTTGGTGCGGGTTGGATATGTTTACCAGCGTAAAAAACAACTACTTTCAACTGTTCTTCAATGGGAATGTAAAATACTCTGTCACCTTTAGTCACCTCATATTCCCACACCCCTTTATACTTTTTACCTTTCAACGGGAAAACACGTCCTGGCTGTCTAGTTGTTGGTGTGGATTGTAAATTGTGATAACAACGGGTGGTATTTTCAGGATGTCGCTGCATTAATGCTTCCCAATCTCGATTTACTCGACGATTTTTAGCTACCACTAACCAAGTGTTTTCTGTCTCAGATGTCTCAGTTGTCTCAGATGTCTCAGTTGTCTCAGATGTCTCAGATGTTTCAGTTGTTTCAGTTGTTTCAGTTGTTTCAGGTAATTGAGGAGCAGTCAGTTTTACCTCTGGCGGCTCTATATTTTCTATGATTTCTTTTGGAGTATTTTCTGACATATCAAACACTCAAACAACCTGTTTACTTGGAGGTTGAGACAATGCTATTTCTTCATCCGAATTTTGACTAAAAGCAACTTCAAGTTCTGGATTAGATATTGCTAAAGCACTCTCATGCCATTCATGGATAATTGCGTCTAACTCATCCCAAGCTTTTTCGTATAAATCAACCAAACGATACGCCTGTGTTATCTCATTAATAAATTCATTTAGTTCATCTGAATCAAATACTCCTAGCCAACTATAAGGATGCTCAGTTCCAATTTTTTGCTTTAGCAATAAACGGAAACCTGTGCTTAGAAGTTCGATAATTTCTTTACTACGTTGGGCAGCTTTTACAAAGGTCGCTACATTTTCACGTCGCAGTAAAGCAAAAGACTGGTCATTGCGAGTAATTGTAATTGGATGTTCTAACGCTTTATCCAAAATACGTCCGGGTTGACGATTTAACTCAGTCGCCGTAATTAATTCATCTGAGTAAATACTGTCCATAGCTCCTGCTGCCATAATTTGAGCCACATTCTTATCTATACGTATTATTGTACGTACTGTTTTTTGAGAGTCAATAGGAAAATAACCACTTTAGAATAAAAACCAGGTTTTAGGAATGTGATGCTCCGCAGGAGCGATCGCCGTCTGTAATTAAGAATTATAGATATGTACGCATGTCGATATGTATACACGTTAACATGGAATTTTTTGTGGGTAATGCTTGGTTATAGGCTGTTGTTGTAGAGGTACTTAATACACTTGCATTGAGATAAAAATACGGTAAAAAGGCAGAGATTTTAGAAAATGCTGTCTCTTGAGATAGATTTCAGGAATTAGGTAAAGAATTGCGTCGAATAGGGATTGTGGGGGTGTATTTTGTTGAGAGAATATTAAGCAGACAAAATTAATC
>JAAUYH010040910.1_pt1 | contig 60554 bp, 41 predicted proteins | sample 7278061 | NCBI WGS metagenome assembly JAAUYH01 (sample SAMN14350203, study PRJNA611818) | marine sediment metagenome | isolation source: surface marine sediment (0.6m) | place: French Polynesia: Moorea | collected 2018-08 | reverse complement strand
CGCGGCCTCGGGCCTCCGGCCATGGCGTACCCCGCCTATCTGGCCTCGTTCGACGATGTGGCCATCGGGCTGGCGCCGCTCTGCGAGGCCGCGCCCTTTGCCCGCGGCAAATCCTTCGGCAAGGTGCTGGCCTATCTCGACCGCAAGGTACCGGTCCTGGGCTCGGCCGCGGGCGAACATCCGGCCTTTTTCACGCCCGCCACCGGGGTGATCAGCAATGACGAGGCCGACTGGGTGAGGGCGTGCGGGAGGCTGCTGGCCGATCCCGCCCGTCGCCAGCGTCAGGCCGACGCGGCGTTCGAGGCGTTCCGGCAGCATCTTGGCGTGTCGGTGGCCGGGCAAAAGCTCGCCGATATCCTGGCGTCGCAGGCTCGGATGCGCCGCGTGTCGTGACGGCCATCACGGCTGCAAAAGCCTCAATTTAGAGCCTTTGCAAGACACCGAATGCCAGCGCATAATTTGGATTATGTTATAACGCACCGTTGCTGCCGTCCCACAGTTCCCGACCTGCTTGGGTGGGTCGGATCAACACGGAAGAGGTTTGCTGTAATACCCGGAAGCAAGAGAAACTAGTCCCGTGGTTGCGTTGCCAGAACAGGTTATTTCATCCCAGACCATCCCGGCCGGGACGATCGTCACGGCGGCGAGCTACTTTTTCGATCGCATCCGCCCGGATTGCGAAATTCTGGCTGTTCCGGCGAAGGACCTGCGCCCGGGCCATGTCGAGTGGCAGTTCGGATCCATCGCCGCCGCCCCCGAGCGGACAGGCACCGGGCTGCGCAAGCTGGTCAATAGCAATGGCCGACCTGTCAGCGTGCCCGAAGATCGCTGGATCATCGATCTGCGCACCAACAGCCCCGCCAACTGGGCGCATTTTCTGAACAACCACCTGCCGATCGTCTTCGGCCTTGCCGACGCCGCCGGACTGGACCACACCCGTGCCGTGGCCATTCTGCCGGGCGATATTCCCGACTACATCGTCACGGTCGCCCATGAATTCGGGCTCGACACGTTGAAAAGCGATGCCGAGGTCCACGGCCAGGGTCTGAGCTACGCCCTGGCGCCATGGCAGGCCTTGCGGGCGGCGCGGTTTGGCTGGAGCCGGCTGCCGACGATGCAGGCCGCGCTTGCGGCCCTGCTGAAAAGATCGGACGGGCCGCCGCTTCCGAAAAAGGTGTTCCTGAAGCGGGAAAAGACCCGAACATTGATGAATTTCGATGAAATAGAGTCTCTTCTGGTGGCCCGCGGGTTCGAAACGCTGTTGCCCGAGACGCTGCCCCCGGCCGATCAGATCCGGCTGTTTCGCGAAGCCGACGAGATCGTCGCGATCCACGGGGCCGGTCTGGCCCCGCTGCTTTACTGTGCGCCCGGGGCGGGGCCCCGCCGGTTGATCGAGATCCTGCCCTGCGGCCACATGACGGATGTCTACCGGGTCATCGCCCATCAGGTGGGCACCCGCTGGATCGGTGTGCGCGGCCGGCTGAAACCGGAATATGTCCGACCCGCCTACCGGCTGGACAAGGATTTCATCAAGTACTCGCTGGACCCGTTCGAGGCCGACCCTATGTCGCTGGATCGGGCCTTCGAGATGAGTGACGCGGAAGAGAGGGTGCAGTGACGCAGCCAAAGGTATTTGGCGTCGGGTTCCAGAAAACCGGGACGACCTCGCTGGGAACGATTTTCAGCAAGCTTGGCTATGACGTGCTGAGCTACAGCGCCTTTCGCCACCTCGCCGATCGCGATGACCTGAGCTGGGACGAGGTGACGGCGCTGGCGCTGGAGCTGGCCGCCGGCGCCGACGCCGCCAAGGACACGCCCTGGCCGCTGCTTTACAAGGAACTGGATGCCGCCTTCCCGGGCTCGAAATTCATCCATGTCACCCGCGATACCAGCGCCTGGCTGAACAGCGCGGTGAACGACTTCCAGAGCCATCCGAACGCCATCCATCGGCTGATCTACGGCTCGGACGGTCCGGTCGGCCATGAAGAGGTCTGGACCGCGCGCTACGAGGCCCACAATGCCGAGGTGGCGGCCTATTTCGCCGACCGGCCCGACGATTACCTGCATCTTCGGCTCGAGGACGGGGTGACCTACGAAAAGGTCTGCCCCTTCCTGGGCGCGCCGCTGGTCGGCACCGGGGCGCCGAAGGCCAACACCCGCGGCAAGAAGAAGCTGAAAATGCTCTGGTGGCGGCTCTTCGGCGGCCAGGACTGACATCGCCGGCCCGGCGCATTCGGGTCTCGACTTACGCGGCGGGGCTGGTATGGCCTAAGGCCATGACGGAGCAAAGCAAACGCATCGCGGTCACCGGCGGGGCCGGGTATATCGGCAGCCACACCACGGTCGAGTTGCTGGAGGCCGGGTTCGAGGTTCTCATCATCGACAGTTTCGCCAATGCCGAGGACGACGTGCCGGACCGGGTCGCCGCCATCGTCGGGCGCGGCGCCGAGGTCGAGCGGCTCGATATCACCGACGGGCCGGCCCTGGGCCGCGCGCTGGCCGCCTTCAAGCCGGATGCGGTGATCCATTTCGCCGGGCTCAAGGCCGTGGGCGAAGCGGTGGCCGAGCCGCTGGATTACTACCGGGTCAATGTCGGCGGCAGCGTGACGCTGTTCCGCGAAATGGCCGAAACAGGCTGCAACAGGCTCGTTTTTTCGTCTTCCGCCACGGTCTATGGCGACCCCGAGCAGGTGCCGATCCCGGAAGGCCACCCGCTGCGCCCGACCAACCCTTATGGCCAGTCGAAACGCATGGTCGAACAGATCGTCGAGGACTGGGGCCGGGCCAATCCGGCCCTGGCGGCGGTCAATCTACGCTATTTCAACCCGGCCGGCGCCCATCCGTCGGCCCGGATCGGCGAGGCCCCGCAAGGCGTGCCGAACAACCTGATGCCTTATCTCACGCAAGTTGCGGTGGGCTGGCGCGAGAAACTGTCGGTCTTCGGCGATGACTACGACACGCCCGACGGCACCGGCGTGCGCGATTACATCCACGTGGTCGATCTGGCCGAGGCGCATCTGGCGGCCCTCGCCCTGACCGCGGCGGGCCCCGGCGTGCACGCGATCAACGTGGGCACCGGCCAGGGCTATTCGGTGCTGGACATGGTGCGCGCCTTCGAGACCGCCAGCGGCCAGCAGATCCCTTATGTGATCACAGACCGGCGGCCGGGCGATATTGCCACCTCGCTGGCCGATCCGTCCTTGGCCGAGCAGGTGCTGAAGTGGCGCGCCCGGCGCGGTCTGGACGAGATGTGCCAGGACGCCTGGGCCTGGCAGCGCGGGCGCAACCGCTAGCCGGGCTGCGGTTTGGCGTAGCCGGGGCGGAAGCGGCGAAACCAGGCTTCGAGCGTGCGGAAGCTGCCCTCGGCGATCAGGTAGGCCAGCACGCTGTAGAAGAGGAACAGCGGCCATTCGCTGGTGATGTCGGCCGCGGACAGGCCCCGGGAGACGATGTCGCGCGCGATCAGGTGGTACAGGTAGATGCCGTAGCTGACCACGCCGATGCGCGCGATCAGCGGGGTCTGGAAGAACCCGTGCCCGACGCTGTCTTCGCGGAGGATCAGCGCGGCCAGGATGGCGGTCATGGTCAGGTGGATGGCCAGATTGGGCAGGCCCCGCAGGTCGGGCGGCAGCGCATGCATCAGGATCAGCAGCAGTCCAAACCCCCAGAGCGCCGTCCAGCGGCCTCCCAGGGCGGTCTGCAGCGCCCTGTAGTAGCGGCGGTGGTGCAGCATGTAGGCCAGCAGCGAGCCCATGATGATCGGCGCATAGGTGGCGTTCGGCAGTTTCAGGGTCAGCGGTCCGACCTCGTGCCCGGCGCTGCCGAACAGCCCCATGATGCCGGCGACGTTGAGAAACACCAGAAACAGCCCGAACGGCAGGATATAGCGCCAGGGCAGCAGGATCAGCAGAAGCGGCCAGAGCAGGTAATATTGCTCTTCGACCGAGAGCGACCAGGTGATGCCCAGAAGCGGGATGCCGTCCTCGATGAAGTTCGACAGGAACAGAAGATAGTACGGCACCAGTTCGAGATACTGGGTCTGGCCCTTGACCAGGATGAAATAGGCCGAGACCGCGCCGACCACGAAGAAATAGACCGGCACGATCCTGAGAAAGCGGCGCATGTAGAAATTCTTCAGCGAGATCCGGCCCGTGCTTTCGGCCTCGCGCAGCAGCAGCGTGGTGATCAGGTAACCGCTGAGAACGAAGAAGAAATCGACGCCCAGAAAGCCGCGTTGGAAGATCGGCGAGGTGCTGTCGTTCAGCGGATTGGCATGGTGCCAGAGCACCGCGCCGATGCAGACCGTGCGCAGCCCGTCGAGGTTGGCGAACCGATCGCGTGCCTTGTAGGCCTCGAACCCGGCCCCGGATGCGGCGTCGGTCCGGCTCATCGTGCGATCAGGGCCCCTTGTGCGCCGGACGGGCCGCGGGGCCGTCCGAGGAAATCGTCGAACGCGATCCGCCCCGCCGTGGCGCGGGGGACATCCGCCCGGGGGAACGGGACGGGCAGCCTTTCGGGGCTGGCAAAGCGGGTGTCCATCTCGGGCAGGCGCGATGTGCGGTCAAGCTTCAGCACCCATTTGGCTTCGGGTTCCCAGACGTCCCTGCCCCGGTTCTGGATCGCCACGCCCCGGTCTTCGAAACGCACCGCGATCGCGCCCAGAACGGCATAGAGCGGGCGCCGTACCCCGGCAACGGTCAGCACATGCTGACGGTCGGTCGCCTCGGTTTCGCGCCAGTAGCGGGCATTGGTCGGCCCGGTTTCGGGCGCGCCTGCCATGTCGCGCGTGATCTGGTCATAGGGCACAAGCAGGCTCTGGCCCGGTCCGATCGCCCGCTCCAGCTTACCGCGCGGGTTGCGGAACCCGTAGCGAATGCCGCGGTAGCGCAGTCGAATGCCGGAAAAGCTCTCGGACAGGTCGAAAAGCCCTTTTGCAGTCTCTATTCCGTCGGCCATCAGGGTGTTCTCGATGGTGACGTCCTGGAACGCCTCATGGCCCGGGAAAAGCTCGGTCCAGCGGTCCTTTTGCTCGCGCCGCCCGCTGGCGAGGTTGAGGAAGGTCGAGGAATGAAGCGCCACCGGCGTGGCCAGGTTGGCCGCGGTTGGATTGTCGGGGTCGGCATGCATCCCGCCCAGCCACCGGTTGGGATGACGCTTGACGACATCGGGCCGGATCGCCAGCACGTTGCGCGCGGTGACGCCGCCGAAGTCATTGGCGATGAAGGGGCCGATGGTCTTGGCCGTGGCGACCAGCAGGGCCTTGTCGATCACGTAATTGCCGGGATGTTCCGGCACCCGCGGGTTCGACCCGGCCATGTTGACCACGTGATAGCCGCCTTCGCAGACCACCCGGTCCAGCGTGAAGCTGCTGCCCGGCTCGCCGGACGTGTTCAGCCGCAGGCAGGGCTGGTCGGCCAGTTCGCCTGCCAGGCCCGACCAGCCGGAGCGCGAAAAGAAGTCGGAACAGCCGATATAGGCATCGCGGCACTTGGTGATGCGCACCGGCCCGCCCCGGTTGGACAGGGCCCGCGACTCGATCCCGCCATGCAGCGCTTCGGGATGCTGGGCCATGCACATGCCCGCCAGCCCCAACCGGGCCATGTCGCTGCGGAACAGGGTGCCGAAATTCTGCCAGCTGGTGATCGTGGAGTTGCCGATCAGCACGGTCGCGGGCACGGACTTGTTCACCTGGAAGTCGATCAGCCCGTAATTGCGGAAGGTGCTGTTCCAGACGGTGTAGTGCGCGGTCTGGCGCGACGGGGTCCATTCCAGCGGGCTGCCACTGGCGATCCCGGTTTCGGTGACCGGGTTCCAATGGCCGCGAAACTCGAGATTGGCCACCGTGAACTGCCGCGCTTGCGCGCGCTTGGTGAGCCGCAGGATGGGGCTGCGTTGGCCAAAGGCGGTGCGCAGGACGGGCGCCGCCCCCTGCCCCCAGGCATCGACATGATAGGCCGCGGCGGTGTCGAAGCGCAGTTGTTCGAGCTCGAAAGTCTCGCCGCGCCGGAACAGCAGGCGGGTGGGCCCGGCGGCCCGGGCCAGGGCTTTTTCCAGCGCCGCGAAAGAGGTCAGCCGTACCGCGCCCGCCGGCGCCTCGGCCCAGCTTTCGCCGGGGTCGAACGCCACGCACAATGTCGAGACGCCGGGAAAGCTGGTCTCCGGGCTGGCGATATCGATCCGGTAGGCTGCCTCGGCGACGGTGCCGCGCGCATCGCGGGCGGTCAGCCGCACCTCGTAGCCGCCGGGATCGGGGAAGAACAGGGCCACTTTCGGCCCGTGGGCCAGCCGCATGTTGTTCCAGGGCCTGACCATGTTGACCGGTGCCTCATAGGGTTTCGGCGGGCCGGTCACCTGCCAGGTGTAGTGCAGCTCGTGAAAGGCCGGGTCATAGGTCAGGCCGGCGCGGGCGCGGGTTTCGAGTGCGAAGCCCTGCGGGTCGACAGCCTCGAACCAGACCCCTGCCGGGGCCACTGTTGCCAGCGGCGCGTAGGCGCGGATCGCGATACCGGCCATCAGCTCCCCTCCCGGGCGGCGGCCCGGAACAGGGTCAGGAAGCGCTCGGCGCCATACGCGGCCCACGTGGTGGCGGGCCCGTGCAGATGGCCTTCCGGCATCTCGGCCAGTGCGGTGTCGACGAAGGCGCGGCGCGAGGTCTGCAGATCGGGGCTTCTGATCAGGCGACGGCGCAGCTTGGCGGCCAGGATCGCGGCGTCCAGCCGGGCGGCATTGAGCCAGCCGGGACGGTAGCGCGCCGGGGCGGGCTCGTCGTTGATCGGGATGTCCATCATGTCCGGAAGATAGCGCTCGATCAGCGCGACATGAACCGGGCATGACAGCCCATGGCCCAGATCCGACATCGCGGCGCGGCAGAAGAACGGGCTCATCCGCCCGGTCGCCCAGCGGGCGAGCTTCTGGTTCCAGATGCCGAACCGTTCGGCCAGATAGAACCGGTCGCCGATCACCGCGCTGTCCGGGCCATCCGCCGCCAGCCGGCTGATGGCGGCCCGAACCCGGGCGCTGTCGCCAAGTTTCCTGTCGATCCCGTGCGCAGGTTTCCCGCCCAGCACCCGCTGGAAGGGCCGGTACCGGTCGTAATAGCCGCGATAGATCTCGCCGCCGTCGCCACAGACCCGGGGCGGTGCGGAGGGATCGGCCGAAGCGAGGATATTGATCTCGATATGGCCGTTAGTGGCGAGGGTGGCCGCGTCCCAGGCCTGGAAAAAGGCCTCGGTCGTGGGGTGGCTGCCATTGCGATGATCGAGCGGAACGCCAAGCGTGCCCGCGATCTTGCGGGCGAGCTGCACATCGAGACTGTCTTCGGGGCCTTCGGTGAACAGCCGGATGTCGGTGGCCGGTTTGCAGGCCAGCGTGGCCGCCAGCGCGGCCCGGCTGTCGAACCCGGCCGAGATCTCGACCTCGACCGGTCCGGCGGGCAGGCGCTGGCCGAAATAGTCCAGCATGGTCTCGAGCGGCTGCGGGCCGGTGGGAAAGCGGGCCGGTGTGACGGTGGCGGCCCCGTTGGCGATCTCGACCGTCTCGCCGCCGCGGGCGACCTCGATCCCCTGGATCAGCGAGGCGTTGCCCACCGACCAGCCGATGCGGCGGACATGGTCGAGGCTGTCGCCGTCCGGGTCGAAGGCGCAATAGGGCGCCAGCGCGATATCGTGCGAGGCGACCCGGACCGCGGTGCCGTCGATGACATAGCGCAGCGCCAGCTGGCCGGTGATGTCGGAGGACAGCACCAGGGTGTCGTCGGCGGCCCGGTAGACCACCTTGCCGAACGCGCCCCCGGCCTCGCTGAGGGAGATCTCGGCCCCCTCCGCGGTTTCGGTCAGCCCGTCCTTCGGCCCGCGATAGTCAAGCTGTCCGATCCGGATATCGGGGGTCGCCAGAGGGGCGTTCAGGCTGATCAGAAAAGATGTCCCCGGGGTCATCCGAGGACACGGAACAGCTTGCGATAAGCGATGCCGAAGCCCAGGAAGAAGGGCACCAGAACCAAGGCAAGGCCCAGGGCATCGGGGACGCCGAACGCATCCAGCAGGTTCTTCAGCACGATCAGCACCGCATGGCCGACGAACATCGGCAAGGCCAGGATCCCGCTGGCGACGAAGAAGGTGTTGAACCAGCGCAGGCCCGGCCCCCGCCGGTCGGCGGTCAGGTTCAGCCAGGCGAAGCCGGCCAGGATCAGCAGCGCCACACCGGCATAGATCGACAGATGCCAAAGCTCCGGCAGGTTGAAGCTGAGGCGCAGGCTGACCGGCGCGGCCTGGTACAGCCCCAGCCCGCCCAGCGTGATCAGGACAAGGCCGTAGCCCGCCGTCTGGCCGATCACCCCGGCCTGGGCATGGTAGCGGCGGAACGCATAACCGATGGCGACGCCGATCAGCACGTAGAAGGTCATCCGGAAGAAGCCGTATTTCGCCGTGAGGATCAGCTTGAAGAACTCCAGCAGCGCCGGCGGCTGGGTCATGCCGATGGCGGCGAACAGAACCGTGTGGATCAGAAGCGAGGCCGCGGCGACACCGAAGATGGTCAGAAGCCGGTTCGGCCCGACACTGAGCAGCCGGACCAGAAGCGGCAAGGTCAGCATGGCGAGCGCGTAATAGGTGATCACCGAGTAGAACAGGCCCGACAGGGCCAGCCGGTCGCCCCACTGCCCTTCGACGGTCATCAGCATCGCGCGGGCCGCAACCAGGATCAGCAGACCGCCGACGATCAGCTTGGTGTTGAGCCGTGAGCTTTTGAAGAACAGCTCGCGGTTCGACTGGTAGTGGTACAGCCCGAGCGCGCCGACGCCGATGCCGAAAACCATGGCGAAACCCGGTGTGCCGAAGCGCCAGGCGGGCAGGAACGCGCCGTAAATCCATGTGGCGTTGTCCCCCAGCCGTTCCAGCAGGGCGGGAAGCCAGTGGACGATGACGACCCAGATCACCAGAACGCCGCGGGTGGCGTGAACGGCGTTGACGGTCTTGGCCAGATTGAGCCCGCTGGCCAGCAAGGTCGGCGCCGGCTCCGGTGCAGCGGCGACCGGCGCGGCGGGTTGGGGTGGCGCGGGCGGTGGCGGTGCGGCGGCGGCAGGGGCCGTCTCGCCCGCCAGATCGGCGATGGTCTTGCCCTCGAAGATGCCGCGTGCGGTGTCGGGGTCGATGCCGAGCGACTGCATCCGCATGATGGTGGTGAGCGCCGAGAGGCTGTCACCGCCGAGATCGTAGAAGCTCTTGTCGGTCGGGACGTCCTCGAGGCCCAGGATCTCGCCCCAGAGCGCCTGCAACTCGGCGGTCTTGCCGCTGGTTGGCGCCGGGACCGGGACTTGCGCGGTTTCGGTGGGTGGCGGTTCGGGTATCGCCGGAGCCGCGTCACCGGCCATCTCGGCGATGGTTTTGCCTTCGAAGATGCCACGGGCGGTGTCGGGGTCGATGCCGAGCGACTGCATCCGCATGATCGCGGTGAGCGCCGACAGACTGTCACCGCCGAGGTCGTAGAAGCTCTTGCCGGTCGGGACATCCTCAAGACCCAGGATCTCGCCCCAAAGGGCCTGCAACTCGGCGGTCTTGCCGCTGGTTGGCGTCGGGTCCGGGTCTGGTGCGGCTTCGGCGGGTGCGGGTGCCGCGGCCGGAGCGGCCTCGCCCGCCATCTCGGCGATGGTCTTGCCTTCGAAGATGCCGCGGGCGGTGTCGGGGTCGATGCCGAGCGACTGCATCCGCATGATCGCGGTCAGCGCCGACAGACTGTCACCGCCAAGGTCGTAGAAACTCTTGTCGGTGGGCACGTCTTCAAGACCGAGGAGTTCGGCCCAGAGCGCCTGCAATTCCTCCAATTTAGAGCCTGTTTTCACAGGTTCAGCCGGTTTGGCCGAGGGCTGGCTGCCGATGTCGTCCAGCGCGGGCAGTTCGGCCCGCTTCACCTTGCCGGTAGCGGTCAGCGGCAGGGCCGCCACTTCGCGCAGTTCGAAAGATCCATTGCCGGTCAGACCGATCCGCTCGGCTTCGGCACGGATGGCTCCGGTGACGGTGTCGCGGTCGAGCCCGGCATCCTGGCGGAGCGCCACCAGCACCTTCTCGCCACGCAGATCGTCGGCCAGCCGGCCCGCGGCGACGGCACCAGGCACACCGAGGACGGTGTTCACGGCCTGCTCAAACGCCGTCGGGTCGATCTTGAGGCCGCCGGCATTGATCAGTTCGTCGACCCGGCCTTCGTAGAACAGCCAGCCGTCCTCGATCCGGCCGCGGTCCGAGGTGGTGAGCCAGCCGTCGTCATCCGTCACCGGCTTGACGCCTGCGCCCGAGACCAGCCCTTCGGCCACGTGGGGGCCGCGGGTGCGGATGCGGCCTTCGGCATCGATCGAGATCTCGACCGCGCCTTCCGCCCGTCCGACACTGTCGAGCCGGTCCTCGGCGGCCTCGGACACATCCAGCAAGGTGCTGCGCGAGGCCTCGGTCAGACCGTAATGCTGGACGATCTTCGCGTTCGGGAACAGCTGGCGCAGTTCCAGCTTCTCGGTCCCGGTCATCCATTGCGAGCCGATCTCGATCCATTTCAGATTTCGCGCCGATTCCGCCGGAATCGTGTCTTTATTGGCCAGCAGCACCCGCCAGAGCGTGGGCACTGCCGAGACCGCGTTGATCTCGCCCGCCGCCAGCATCCGGCCGATCTCGGAGGGGTCGAACCCGTGTTCAGGCAGGAAGGCCGCGCCGCCCGCCGCGGCCACCGCGCGGGCCCGGCCGAAACCGAAGGAATAGGTCACCGGCACGCCGAGATATTCGCGGATCGATCCGTCGATGCCCATGGCGGTGTTGATGCGGCTGACCACGTCCTGCAAGGCGCGGTGCTGCAGCAGGATGGCCTTGGGGCGGCCCGTGGTGCCCGATGAGAACGCGATCAGGGCCCGGTCTTCCGCGGTGGGCGCAGGCAGATCGGCCTCGAACCAGCCGGGATCGGCGGCAAAGCTTTCGCGGCCCAGGATCTTGGTGCCCGGCACGGTCTTGCGTCCCGCGCCTTCGGGCAGCGCCATGACGCATTGCCCCTGGTCCCAGGCCGCGAACACGGCCCGGAGATAGGCCCGGGCGTTCGCCGCCTCGAAGGCGGCGACCTCGATGGGACCGCTGGTCAACATGGATTAGGCGGCAAACAGGGGCGTTTGCGCGGCAGTCGATTGCGGCAGCCCCATCGCGGCCAGCACCCGGCGGCTGCCGGTGAAGGGCGCGCGGCCATGCATCCAGCGCATGTTGTCGATGATCGCCAGATCGCCATCCTGCCAGTCGATGTTGAGCGTTTTCTCGGTCAGAACGTCGAGAATGCGCTGGATGGTGGCATCCGGGATCGGTTCGCCGTCGCCGAAGACGGCGTTGCGCGGCAGCCCGTCGGCGCCGAAAGCGGCGACCAGCGCGTTGCGGGTGGCCTCGGGCAGTTGCAGCGGATGGAACAGGTGGGCCTGGTTGAACCAGAGCGCGCCGTCGGGGCCGTCGATCGCCCCTTGCGCCTGCTGGTCGACCTTCAGCGTGCCATCGGCCAGCCATTCGATTTCGAGATCGTTTTTCCGGGCGATTTCAGCGACTTCATCCTTGTCGTCGGTGCCGAAGGCGTTCTGCCAGGGAATGTCGACGCCGGTGCGGAAGTTGCGGCGATAGATCACCTCGCGCTCGTGGAACTCGGCGACCAGGTCGCCAAGCGCGTCGGACACCGCCTTCATGTCGGCAATGGTGGTCGCGCCGCCGGTGTCGGCCGCATCCTTGCACTGGAACATCAGAAGCCGTGGCCAGGTGCGGGCATAGGACATTTCGGAATGCAGCACGATCCACTGTTCGGCCGGAAATTCGGTCGAGGTGAAGGCCCCTTCGCCGACCGAGGAGCGCGGGGTCGACCAGCGCGCGTCGGTCATCGGGTCGGCGCCGAACAGCGCCAGCGTCTTTTTCAGGGTGGCGGCGTCTTCGGTGTCATATCCCCGGAACAGGACGAGCCCTTCGTCCTCGAGGGCCTGTTTCACGGCGTCCATGTTGTCGCCGATCCAACCGGTCAGTTCGGTACTGTCTGAAGGGGCTTGAAAAATCTTCATAATCGATACTCCGTTCGGGGAATTCCCGTGCCTGAACTGGTCTTAATTCGCAGAGTTTCTAGTCTAAAACGCGCGATTCTGCCAAGGCGAAGTGTTAACAGGGCATCAACTGTGGTGAATTTGCGATGGCGGCGGGCCGGGTCGGAGCGGCCCGCCATTTCGGCGCGAAATGCCGGGGATCAGGCGGCGGCGACCTGCGGTGCGCGCCGCTGTCGGGCCTGGGCCAGATCGCGGGCCCGGGCCACGACGCCTGCCGCCCAACTGTCCCAAGTCAGGACGCTGCGGGCACGGTCGAACCCGGCTTCGGACATCAGTGCGTAGGCCGCCGGATCGCGGGTGACGTCTTGGATGGCGCGGGCCCAGTCGCAGCCATCGGCGGCGAGCGGCAGCAGCCGCCCGGTGCCCGCCCCGCCCAGCAGCGAGGGCAGCCCGCCGGTGTCGCTGGCCAGCACCGGCGTTCCGAAGGACATCGCCTCGGCGGCGACCATGGGCGTGCAATCGGCCCGGCTGGGCACCAGCAGAAGATGCGCCCTGGCATAGAGCCGGGCCAGTTCGGCGGCCTGGGCGGCGCGGTTCTTGTTCAGATAGCCTGCGGCGGTGATGTGCGGGGTCGTCCGGTGCGCCTCGGGCAGCCGCCCGACCACGGTCAGCGTGGCTGCAAGGCCCATCTTGCGGGCCTGTTGCATCGCCGCGACGGCGATCTCGCCCCCCTTGCGGACCCAGTCATTGCCGACAAAGAGCAGGTTCAGGGACGAAAGCGGCGGTTTCTCGGGGCGGCTGGCCGGCAGCCGGGCGGTGTCGAAATTGATGCCGAAGGGCAGCGCGGCGGTCTCGGTGTCGAACTCGCGCGCCGCCCGGTCGGCCATTTCCTGCGAGGAATAGAGCGCGGCGTCGGCCCGCTGCAGCACCCGGGCTTCGCGGCGGTCCATCTCGACCGGCACGCCCCAGCCATAGTCTTCGCGCAGAAAGGCCGGGGTGGCGTCGGTGACATGGATCAGCGGGGTGTCGCAGGGTGGCCGTATCCGGTCGATCATCTGGCTGGCGACCAGCCCCACAACGGCGTCGAGACCGTCGATCTCGGCCTCAGACACCCGGTCGAGCTTGGGGGACGCCCGGCGCAGCAGCCGGTCGGCCAGCCCCGGCGGACGGTGGGCGCCCAGCACGCGCAGGTCGATCCCCGGCTGACGCGCCAGCGCAGCGGCGGCATAGAAGGTGGTGCCCGAGAAGGCGCGGCGATCGTAAGGGTTGTGCGGGGACAGAAAGCCGATGCGAAAGGGTGTGGCGGTCATGCGCGCTCCTGACACGTCCCTCCCCCCGTCTCGCTTGTGGCGCGATCTGGGTTAGCGTCGGGTTAACGGCGTTGCGTCCGGGGCGCGTGTGCCGCGCGGGGCGTTCACGCTCTGGCAGGGCCATGCGGGGTACGACACCCGCGGTAACCCATGCAGGAGAAACTGATGCCTGATCCTTTTGGCAATCGCGCCCGGACCCCGTCCGACCCCGCCGTTTCGGTCTTTGCCATCGTGCCCGACGACGCGGCCGATCTGGCCCAGCCGACGACGGCGATCAACGTGATCACGCCGGGCAAGCTGCGGATCACCACGGTCGACGGCACCGAGGGCACGATCAGCGTCCATCCCGGCCACGCCTTTCCGGTCCGCGCCGCGCGGGTCTGGAACACCGGCACCACCGCGACCGGCATCACCGGGCTGGTCTAGAGCGCGGGATTTGAGGCCTTTGCTTTAGGCGGTCTCAGAAGCCGAGGCGGCGCATCGGGCCGACCACCTTGCGGTGGACCACCGGCGGCAGAACCTCTTTCAGGATGCGGTGCCGCTTGGCCCGGCCTTCGCTGCTGGCATCGTTCGAGCCGGGGCGCGGTTTGAACAGCGTCGAATGGGCGATGCGCGTCTCGTCCCAGGTCGCGGTGTAGTAATACAGCGCGATCGACAGGCGCGGCAGCCCGTCGGGATGGTTCACCGGCTCGGGATTGCCATGCCAGGTGTCGGACCCGGTCGAGAAGCAGACCATCCGGTTCTCGGTCGGCGTGAAGCTGGCCTTCTTGGTCTTCATCTCCTTGTCCCACACTTCGAAGGACCCGCCCCATTCTTCCTTCCAGGGCGGATTGAGATAGATCAGCATGTTCAGCCGACGCTCGATCTTCATCTGCTTGTGGACGTTGAAATCGGCGTGGATGTTCAGATAGCCGCCGGTCAGCGTCTTGTGGATGCCGGCGCCGATGAAATAGGGGTCGGGGATCAGGCCCTCGATGCCGGTCATTTCCTCGAGAAACTGGATGAACGGGCGCGAATTGAAGACGTAGAACAGGTTGCGCGTGTATTCCGGCAGCCGGTCGGGGTTGTACTGCGATTTCAGCTTTTCCTCGGCGGCGTCGAAGCTGCGCTCGGCCTCTTCCAGCGTGGCCACATCGGCGCGGACCTTCTCGATGATCTCCATGGGAAGGAAATTATCGATACAGATATGATGATAGGGCTCACCGCTCTGGTAGGTCTCGGCATAGGATTTGCCGAGTTCCTTCGCGGCGGCGTTGTCGAGCCTGAGCTGATTCGGATCGATTGGGCAAACTTCGGTCATCACTGATACTCGCGGCGGAAATTACGGCAAAATACCTAGCCCGCTGCCGGACCCAATCCAAGCCCTTGCCCCCGTGAAGGCGGAAATTCTGCTGCAGGGGGGCGAAAATACCGCAGGTTTCCGCAAATTCTGCGCCGGGGCCTTGCCCGGACTTGCCCGGAGAGCGGCTTCCGGCGATGCCTTCGGGACCTGTTCTTAGTATGAGATGTCCATGAGTTCCGCCCCTGCACAGCCGCTTTTCGTCTATGGCGCGCTTCGCTCCGGCACCACGCTGCTTCGCCTGATGTTGAAACATCATTCTGCCATCCAGTCGCCGGGCGAGGCCGATTTCCTGTTCGACTTCGTCAACTGCAAGCCCGACGGGCGCTGGCGTTACGACCGCGAGGGGCTGGCGAAAAGCCGTATCTTCCGGGCCAAGAACATCGCCATGCCGGCTGCGGAGGTGAACGGCGGCGACATGGCCCATGCGCTGGTGCGGGCGATGATGCAGGACGTCACGCCGGACGGGCCGGGATATATGAGCCTGAGCATTCACCGCAACGCGGCCAAGATGCACGCGCTCTTTCCCGACACGAAGGTGATCCACCTGCTGCGCGACCCGCGCGACGTGGCGCGGTCGTCGATCGGCATGGGCTGGGCCGGGACCAGCTATCACGGCGTGGGCCACTGGGTCGGCACCGAGATGCAATGGGACGATGCCGCCTATCCCGAGGACCAGGTGCTGACGGTGCAGTTCGAGACGCTGATGGCCAACCTCGAGGCCGAACTGACCCGGATCTGCGCGTTTCTCGGTCTCGATTTCGAACCGGGCATGCTGAGATATTACGAGAATTCGACCTACGGGCCGCCCGATCCGGGCATCTCGCAGAAATGGCGGCAGACGGCGACGCCGCGCGAGGTGGCCCTGATCGAAGGCCGGGTCGGCCCGCTGCTGGCCGCGCGCGGCTATGACCCTGCCGGGGATCCGGCGACGCCCGGGGCTGTCGAGGGGCTGCGCCTGAACCTGGAGAACCGCTGGAAGCGCTGGCGCTACAACATGCGCCGCTACGGGCTGCCGCTGTTTCTGGGCCATCATGCCGCGCGGCTGCTGCGGCTGAGCGGGATCGAAGACCGGCTGGCCGCGCGCCAGGAAGCCATCCGGATCAAGCGCCTGCAATGACTGATCGCCGCTACCTGATCATTTCGCCCGGCCGCAACGAGGGGGCCTATATGCGCCGGACGCTGGACAGCGTGATCGCGCAGACCGTGCGCCCCGCCCTTTGGGTGATCGTCGATGACGGCTCGACCGACAACAGCCTCGAGATCCTGGCCGAATATACCGCGCAGCACGACTGGATCCGGGTGATCGAGAAGCCCGACCGCGGCCACCGCGCCGTCGGCCCGGGCGTGATCGAGGCGTTCTATTACGGCCTGGACCGGGTCGCGGAGGAGTTTCCCTACCTGACCAAGCTGGATTTGGACCTGGACCTGCCGCCGCGCTATTTCGAGACGTTGCTGGAGCGAATGGAGGCCGACCCGCGGATCGGGACCTGTTCCGGCAAGCCTTACATCCGCCGCGGCGGGCAGCTGGTCTCGGAACGCCGGGGCGACGAGATGTCGGCGGGCATGACCAAGTTCTACCGCAAGAGCTGTTTCGACCAGATCGGCGGCTTCGTCCGCGAGGTGATGTGGGATGCGATCGACTGCCACAAGGCAAGGCAACTGGGCTGGAAGGCGGTGAGCTGGGATCATCCCGACCTGAATTTCGAGCATCTGCGGCCAATGGGATCGAGCCAGACCTCGATCTATACCGGCCGCCGCCGGCACGGGTTCGGGCAGTATTTCATGGGCACCGATCCTTTGTACTTCTTTGCCACGGCGGTGTTCCGGTCGCTCGAGCCGCCTTACGTACTGGGCGGGCTGGCGATGCTGCAGGGCTATATCGGGGCGTGGTGGAAGGGCACCAGGCAACTGGACGACCCCGAGCTGATCGCCTTCATCCGGGCCTATCAGAGGCGTTCGCTGCTGAAGGGGCGATCGCAGGCGGTGGCCGAGATCGAGGCCGACCGGGCGGCGCTGTTTTCAGGCTGAGGCCAGCGCCAGCGCGCCGATGATCCCGTCTTCCTCGAACCGGGTCAGCGTGGTGGCGGGCCGGTCGGGCGCGGCGATGCCGGTGGGCCGGCCGTCTTCATCCAGCGTCAGGTGAATGTCGCGCGGATCGAGCGCGAGGCCTTCGCCGGTCAGCTTCATGCGCGCTTCCTTGGCGGTCCAGAAACTCAGGAACCGGTGCAGCGGGTCCGGCGCGGCGTCGATGGCGGCGCGCTCGGGGTCCGAAAAGCAGCGCTCGGCCAGGGCGGCGCGGTCGGTGATGCGGCGGTCGCGCGCTTCGATATCGAGGCCGACCCGGCCGGTCTCGGCCAGGGCGACGGCGCCGTGATCGCCGGAATGGGACAGGTTGAAGGCGGGACCGACCGCCAGGCGCGGCTTGCCGCGCGGGCCGTAGTCGAAACACAACGCCTCGGGCGGCTGGTCAGTGGCCTCGCCCAGCACCCGGCGCAGAACCCCGCGGGCCCGGATATAGCGGTGGCGGTCACGGTCGAAATGGAAACGGGCGGCGCGGGCCGTCTCGTCGTCGCTCAAAAGCCGTTCGGCGGCGGCCAGCGCGATATCGGCGTCGCTGTCGAGGCGGAAGGTGACCAGCCGCGCCCCGGAGAGAGCGCGCTCAACCGCCAAGGATCTCGCGCAGCGCGGTGCTCACCCGGTCGACATCCGCTTCGGTCAGCCGCATCGCCGAGGGCAGGTTGATGCCGCGCGGGCTGATGTCATAGGCGACCGGGTTGCGCGTTTCGGCCCCTTGCGCCGAGGGGGTGTCGGCGTAAGCGGGCAGCTTGCTCATCGGGTGGAAGAAGGGCCGGGTGTCGATGCCGCGCTCGGAAAAGGCCGCCATCAGCGATTGCGTGTCCTGGCCCAGGTCGCGGTCGAGCACGGCGGTGGTCATCCAGTAGGTGTTGAACCGGTCCGCAGGCTCGGCATTCAGCGTTACGCCGTTCATCCCGCCAAGCCGGTCGCGGTACCAGCCGAAGATCTCGCGCTTGCGTCCGATCAGCTCTTCGACCCGGGCCAGCTGCGCGGCGCCGAGCGCGGCGGTGACGCTGTTCATCCGGTACTTGTAGCCCAGTTCGGTGTTGTAGAAATTCTTGAAGTTTTCCTTGGTGCGCCCGTGGTCGCGCAGCACTGAGACCCGCTCGAACAGATCGTCGTCGTCGGTCACCAGCATGCCGCCTTCGCCGGTGGCGATCAGCTTGGTGCCGTGAAAGGAAAAGACCGAGATATCGCCGAAATTGCCGGCCAATTTGCCCTTGTAGCGGCTGCCGATCACCTGCGCGGCGTCTTCGAGGATCTTCAGCCCGTGGCGCTCGGCGATGGCGCGCAGCGCGTCGTAATCCGGGGTCAGCCCGTAGAGACCGACGGGGATGATGCCGCGGGTGCGCTCGGTGATCGCGGCTTCGACGCTGGCGGGGTCGATCACCCAGGTCTCGGGATCGATATCGACGAAGACCGGGGTGGCGCCGACCTGCGCCAGCGGCGCGGCCGAGGCGATCCAGGTGATGTCGGGCACGATCACCTCGTCGCCGGGGCCGAAGCCAAGCGCCAGCATGCCGAGATGCAGGGCAGACGTGCAATGCGGCACGGCGGCGGCGTGCTTCACCCCGATATAGTCGGCGAAGTCGCGTTCGAACCTGGCCACGTAATGCCCGGCATTTTCGTACCAGCCGGAGCGGGCGGCTTCGGCGACCTCGGCCACTTCGGCCTCGGTGACCCAGGGACCGGCGACGGGGATGCGATCCATCTCAGAACACCTCGACTTCCGGGATCGGGGTGACGAACCGCCCGCCCCAGTCGCGGATCTGGCTCATCTGGGCGGCGATTTCATCCTTCAGGTTCCAGGGCAGGATCAGCAGGTAATCGGGTTTCGTCTCGGCGATCCTTTCCGGTGCATGGATCGGAATGCGGGTGCCGGGCAGCAGCCGGTTCTGCTTTTCCGGGTTCCGGTCGACGGTGTAATCGATGAAATCGGTGCCGACGCCGCAATAGTTCAAAAGCGTGTTGCCCTTGGCGGGCGCGCCGTAGCCGACGATGGACTTGCCCGACTCTTTCGCCTCCATCAGGAATTTCAGCAGCCCGCGCTTGGTGGCCATGACCTTCGCGGAATAGGCGGTATAGGCCTCGAGCGAGGTCAGCCGCGCCGCCGCCTCGGTGGCCCGCAGCGCGGCCAGCCGGTCGGTTTCCGCCAACGCGTCGTTCTCGGCATGGGTGGCGAAGATGCGCAGCGAGCCGCCATGGGTGGGCACCTCTTCGACATCGAACAGCTTCAGACCGAAGGCGCCGAACACGGTCTCGACCGAGCCGAGCGCGAGGTAGGAGAAATGCTCGTGATAGATGGTGTCGAACTGGTTGAACTCGATCAGCTTCAGCAGGTGCGGAAACTCGAAGGTGATCACGCCGCCCGGGTTCAGCGCCAGCTTCAGCCCGCGCACGAAATCGTTGATGTCGGGCACATGGGCCAGGACGTTGTTGCCCAGAAGCAGATCGGCCTGTTTCCCCTCACCGGCCAGTTGCTTGCCGAGCGCCTCGCCGAAAAACGCGGTGATCGAGGGGATGCCGTGGGTCTCTTCGGCGATCCGGGCCGCGTTGGCCGCCGGTTCGATCCCGAAGCAGGGCACGCCCGCCTGCTTGAAGAATTGCAGCAGGTAGCCGTCGTTCGAGGCGATCTCGATCACCTGGCTGTTCGCATCGAAGCCGAACCGGCCGATCATCATCTCGACATAGCGGCGGGCGTGCTCGACCCAGCTGTCCGAGAAGGACGAGTAATAGGCGTAATCCTCGGAGAAGATGTTCTCGGCGGTTTCGAAATCCTGCAACTGCACCAGGAAGCAGGTGCCGCAGACGTAGGCGTGCAGCGGATAGAACGGCTCCATCCGGTCGGCCTCGGCCATTGGCACATAGGAATTGGCCAGCGGCGACATGCCCAGATCGCAGAACGAGGTCCGAAGCGGGCTGCCGCAATGGCGGCATTCAGGCGTCATGGTCCCCCCAGAGCTTCCAGGGCGCGCCGGCCTCGCTGGCCCAGAGCTCTTCCAGGTAGGCCTTGTCGCGCATCGTATCCATGGCCTGCCAGAAGCCGTCATGTTCATAGGCCATCAGTTCGCCATCGCGGGCCAGCTGCTCCAGCGGCGCGCGCTCCCAGATGGTGGCATCGCCGTCGGTGATATAGTCCAGCACGCCCGGTTCCAGCACGAAGAAGCCGGCATTGACCCATTTGCCGTCGCCCTTGGGTTTCTCGATGAAGCCCTCGACCGTGCCGCCGTCCACGACGCTGAGCAGGCCGAACCGGTCGCGCGGCTGCACCGAGGTGACGGTGGCCAGCTTGCCATGGGCGCGGTGAAAGGCGATCGCGGCAGAGATGTCGATGCTGCCGACGCCGTCGCCATAGGTCAGGCAGAAGGGCCCGTCCTGGATATGGGCGGCGACGCGCCGGAGGCGGCCGCCGGTCATCGAATCGAGGCCGGTATCGACCACGGTGACGCGCCACGGCTCGGCCTTTTCGCGATGCACCGTGACCTCGTTGTTGGCCAGGTCGAAGGTCACATCGGCGCTGTGCAGGAAGTAGTTCGCGAAATACTCCTTGATCATGTAGCCCTTGTAGCCGGTGCAGATGACGAAATCGGTCACCCCGGCATGGGCATAGATCTTCATGATGTGCCACAGGATCGGGTGGCCGCCGATCTCGATCATCGGTTTCGGACGCAGCACGGATTCCTCGCTGATCCGCGTGCCGCGGCCCCCGGCCAGTATCACCGCTTTCATGTGCCTCTCACCCCTTCAAAACGCCCCCGAGCGCCCCCAAAGCGTCCCGGCGTCACGCGTCCTCGGGCTGGAACACGAGCACGCCGTTGGTGTCCTTGCCATCGTCATAGGTGGCGACGATGTCGTCATCGAACCGGACGTGATCGGTGGCACGCATGAAATCGCGCAGCGTGGTGCCGGTCGACTTGTTGTCCGACAGGGCGGCGCCCTTGTGATCGATGATGTCCTGGCGGTGCACGGTGCGGAAGTCGATGCTGAAGCGTGTCTCGCCGGAATCGTTCGGCACCGTGGCGTGCAGATGCTGCGCCGAGAAGCCGATCACCGAGGCCGGGTCGCCGATGATGATCTGCGGATCTTCCAGGCTTTCGCCCTGGAAGCGCGGATGCGGGCGCGGATCGCTGTTGATGTACTTGCCGGCATTTTTCCGGCCATCGGCGTTCCACTGGTAGGCGTCGAAATCGTGCGAGTTGTTCTCGACCGCGTGGCCGAACCGGGCCGGGTAGAAGGCCAGGCCGCGGCGTTCGGTGATCGGGCGGATCGGCGTCCACCAGTTGATCTGGCTTTCCGGGCAGGCATACCAGATGTCGCGATGGGCCTTGTAGGCATAGCCCATGCCCGCGGTCAGATAGCCGTCGGTCGAAACGATGCGCAGCTTGGGCACGTCGAAATAGGTCAGCTCCGGGTCGGCGCCGATATCCTCGAAGAATTGCAGCAGCGCCTGCTTCGCCTCGGGATGGTGGGTGAAGGCCGGTTTCAGTTTCGAGATCACCTCGACGAACTCTTCGACGGGCATTTCGAATTGCGCACGTTCCGGCGCGATCGGATGAAAGGCTTCGACGATCATGTTCCAGGCCAGATCGCACAGCGCGGTCATCCCGCGGGTCGGCGAATAGAAAACAAGATCACCGTGATAGAGCGCCGCGCGGCGCTCGTCGTCGGACATTTTCGGATCGATCAGTACAGCAGACATCGTACCCCAAGCTCCCCCTGAACAAAAACAACATGACGAATAATAGCCCAGCGTCGGGCTGGCGAATACCATAATTGCAGGGCCCGATCGCAGAAAAAATGTCGCGGGGGGCGTCTTTGGCAGCCGCTGCGTTCGCAAGATCACAACAATATCGTATTTCCCGACGGATTAATCGCGGACACCGCCATCACCTTTGCGTTTCCCGGTATTTTCTGCCTATCTGAAGCGTGGTTGTTGCAGAGTGCGGGCTATGAAACGCGTCCTTATCTTCGGAAATCTCGGCTATATCGGCCCGGTCCTTGTCGAGGCGCTGCGCCAGCGCGGCCCGGTCCATGTCACCGGCCACGATACCGGCTATTTCGATCGCTGCTATTCGGCCGTTCACAGCAGCGGTCTGAATGTCGATCAGCAGATTTACGGCGATGTCCGCGATGTCGATGCAACATTGTTCGACGGGGTCGACGCGGTCATCTATCTGGCCGCGATCTCGAACGATCCGATGGGTCGCGCCTTTGCCGAACCGACCCATGCGATCAACGACAAGGCCGCCGAACGGGTCGCCGGGGCGGCCAAGGCGGCCGGTGTCGGGCATTTCGTCTTCGCCAGTTCCTGTTCGGTCTACGGCGCGGGCGGCGATGCGGCCAAGCGCGAGACCGACGCGCTGGACCCGCTGACCGATTATGCGCAATCCAAGGTCGCCGCCGAAGGCCGGCTGCAGGCGCTGGCGGATGCGGGCTTTGTCGTCACCTGCCTGCGCTTCGCCACCGCCTGCGGACCCAGTCCACGCATGCGGCTGGATCTGGTGCTGAACGATTTCGTCGCCACCGCGCTGACCGAAGGCCGGATCACCATCCTGTCCGACGGCACGCCGCTGCGTCCGCTGATCGACACCCGCGACATGGCCGAGGCGATGATCTGGGCGGCGGGACGGCCGCGTGAGTCGGGCGGAGACGCCCTGATCGTGAATGCCGGCAGCGACGAGTGGAATTTTTCCGTGCTCGATCTCGCCAGGCAGGTGCGCGCCTTCTACGGCGAGATCGCGATCGATGTGAACACCGAAGCGGCGCCCGACAAGCGCTCCTACCGGGTCGATTTCGGCCTGTTTCATGCATTGGCGCCAGAGGCTTACCCGACCCGGACGGTGTCCGAGACGATCGCCGCGCTGGACAATGTGCTGGGCTCCGCGGCCGGCGGGCTCGCCGATTTCCGGCACGGGCCTTACATACGTTTGAACCTCATTCGTGAATTGATCGCGGCCGGAGTGCTTGACAAGGATTTGCGATGGCGGGTCTAAAAGAAGGCGTTAAGGGAAGTGTTTTGTGCGTTAATTAGTGGGTGAATTGGGGGTCGCGGTTATGAAGGTGGTCATCGAAAGTCTGCGTAAGGCCTTGCCGAAGGTGCCTTACGCGAACGGCTTCGAGTTTGAAGACATCATCGCCTCATTCGGGGATACGACAATTGTTCCGGTCGAGCGCAAAAGCCGCCTCGCCCGGCGCTTCAGCGCGTGGAGCGGGATGCCCGAGGGCGATCTCTATTTCACCCATATCATGTCGCCGGCCGACCTTGCCCATCTGGAAGGTCAGTCCCGGCACGACTTCGCCCGCAAGGCGATCTGGATCGAGGAGCTCTGGCCTTATCTGATCGAGGATCGCCGCTCGCTGCTGTCGCTGAAGCAGTTCGATCATATCTTCGTCGCGCACAAGGCGGCGGTCGACCCGATCCGCACGATCGTCGACCGGCCCTGTACCTTCCTGCCTGCCGCGGTCGATGCGCTGAGTTTTTGCCCGTGGCCGGACCCGCCCGAGCGCAGCATCGATTTTCTTTCGATCGGGCGCCGGCGCGAAGACCTGCACAAGGTGCTCTATGCCCACGCCTGTGCCGACAACCGGTTCAACTACATCTTCGACACCACCGGCCGTGCCCCGTTCGACGCTCTGGATGCCCATATCCCGCACCGGATGCAGCTGGCGGCGGCGATCAAACGGACGAAATTCTTCCTGTCCGATCTCGCCAAGCTCGACAAGCCCGAGCAGACCGGGGGCACCCAGGTGTTCGGCCCGCGCTTCTTCGAAGGCGCGGCGGGCGGGGCGATCCTGATCGGCACACCGCCCGATTGCGATATCTTCCGGTCCTATTTTTATTGGCCCGACGCCATCCTGTCCTTGCCCGAAGGCGGCGATGCGCTGGCGCTGATGGACCGCTTCTCGGCCAATCCCGAAAGGGTCGACGCGGCCCGGCGCTCGAATGTCGTCGGCATGCTGGAGGCCCATGACTGGTCGCATCGCTGGGAAACCGTGTTGCAGGCCATGGAGCTGCCACTTCCGGAGGCGCTGCACCGCCGTCATCAGGCGCTGACCGAACGGGCCGCGCTGGTGCGCCAGGACACACCTCGGCAGATCGCGCTCTGACCGCGGACCGGTGACCGGGCCTGGTGCGGGCCGGAGCAATTCCCCCATTCGAGGTGTCGATGCGCAACATGAGCCTGGATACAGCCCTTGCCCAAAGCTGGGATGTGCTCGTCGTCGGCGGCGGCATGGGCGGCTCTGCCGTCACCCGCCAGCTTGCCCGCAAGGGGCTGTCGGTGCTGGTGCTGGAACAGGGCCAGCAGGCCTTCGCCGAAAGCGCCGACATCAACAAGGACGAAACCGATCCGGACCAGCGCATGAAAATCGGCCGCTTCCCGGCGCCGCTGACCGGCACGATCGACGGCACCACGCGGGATTTCTATGCCCCGCTCGGGGCGGGCGTCGGGGGGTCTTCGCTGCTATATGCCGCCGCGCTCGACCGGTTTCAGCCGCGGGACTTCGAGCGCCGGACCCATCCCGGCGACCCCGGAGGCCGACTGGGCTGGCCGGTCGGCTATGGCGAGATCGAGCCCTATTACCAGGAGGCCGAAGCGGCGCTGTCGGTCACCGGCACGCCGGATCCGCTGAACCCTGAGATGAACTATCGGCTTGCCTCGCCCGATCCGATGAATGCCCGCGATACGTGGATCTCGGCCGCCTTCGAGAAGGCCGGCCTGCATCCCTACCGGCTGCATGTCGGGATCGAGAACCGCAAGGGCTGCGACTGGTGCCTGGCCCGGGTCTGCCTGAGCGGCTGCAAGCGCCATGGCGGCAACGCCTTCATGGACCCGGCGCTGCAATCGGGCCGGGTGGCGGTGCTGGCGGGTGTGACCGTGGACCGGGTGCTGGCCGACCGCGCGCGGGTCGGCGGCGTGGCGGTGCGGGCAGGTCCCCGCAAGGCCGAGTTGACCGCCCGCGCCGTGGTGCTGGCGGCGGGGGCCTATTTCACGCCCGTCCTGATGCTGAAATCGGCCTCGGAGCACTGGCCGAACGGGTTGGCCAATGCCCATGACCAGGTCGGGCGCAACCTGATGATCCATTTCGGCATCCGCTTCGCCGTCTTCGCCCGCCGCAACCTGTCGCTGGAGGGGCACCGCAAGGCGCTCGGGTTCCGCGATTTCTACAACCACCCCGACGGTCCGTTCGGCGAGGTGCAGTCGACCGGTGGCGAGGCGACCGCTGCCAACGTGCTGTACGCGCTGCGCCAGCGGATCGACGAGACCCCGCTGCGCCATATCCCGATGATCCGGCACCTTCTGCGGGGTCCGGCGGCCCTTGCCCCGCTGCTGTTCGGCAATGCCGCGATCATGTCTGCAATGATGGAGGATTTTCCTTACGAGGATAACCGGGTGGTGCTGGATCCCGACACCCCGTCCGGCATGCGGTTCCACTACCGGATGGATGACGAGGCACAGGCGCGCGGCACCGCGTACGTGAAGCTGCTGAAAGCCCGGCTGCGGGGACATGCCCGGATCCAGGTGCTTTCGGCCCGGCCCAATCTCAATTTCGGTCATCCCTGCGGCACCTGCCGGGCGGGCGACGATCCGGCCCGAAGCGTCGTCGACCGCGACGGCCGGACCCACGGGCTGGAGAACCTCTATGTGGCCGATGCCGCCTTCCTGCCGACCAGCGGCGGCACCAATCCCAGCCTGACGATCGCCGCCAATGCGCTGCGGATCGGCGACCGGATCGCGGCGCATCTGAACCTGTCCGAAGAAGTCGTGGCCTGAAGATCAGTCGGCGTCGATCAGGCGGCCGATCTTGCCTGCTTCCTTGGCGATGTCGAACGAAGCTTCGACCTGCGCGCGCCCGGCCGCGCCCATGCGGCGGCGTGCGTCCGGGTCCTCCAGCAGGGCCGCGATGGCTTCGGCCAGGGCCGTGTCCGAGCCGGGCGGCACGAGATGGCCCGAGACGCCCTCTTCGACCAGTTCCGAGATCCCGGCGATCCGCGTGGCGATTACCGGCAGGGTGCTGGCCATGGCCTCCATCAGCACCACCGGCACGCCTTCGGCGAACGAGGGCAGCACGAAGATGTCGGCCCCGCGCAGCGCCTCGGCGACCTCGGCCTGGGTGCGGGCCCCGGCGAAGGTCACGCTCTGGTCGAGGCCAAGATCGCGCGCCCGGCGTTCCAGCGCCGCCCGTTCGCCGCCATCGCCGATCAGCGTCAGCCGGGCCTCGGGGAAGCGGTCTTTCAGGGCGGCCATGGCGTCGAGCAGAACCGCCACGCCCTTCACCGCCGCCAGCCGCCCGACGAAGACGAGGGTCTGGCCCGGCGGCTGGTCGCCGCGCCCGTAGCGGTCCGGCGTGACGCCGCAATGGACGATCTGCATTTTCGGCCAATGGGCCTGGTCGGCGAAGATCATGCCCTGGCTGCGGCAGAAATGGCTGATGCAGGCGACGAATTTCGCTCGCGCGATCTTTTCGTCGATCCGCCAGAGCCGTGGCTCGAAGAAGATCGCCGGGCCATGCAGCGTGAAGCTGAAGGGGATGTCGGCCAGGCCGGCGGCCAGCATGGCGACCGAACAGCTGGAATTGGCGAAATGGTTGTGCAGATGACGCGCGCCCCGGTCGCTCAGGTGGCGCGCCAGCACCAGCGCTTCCAGCAGATAGAAAAGCTGCCAGACCAGCGCCCGCAGCCCCGGCGGACGGGTGCGCCAGGCCAGGCCGAGCGCGCCGGCCAGCCGTCCGGGCCGGGCCAGTCCGAACCCGAGCGCCCGAAACAGGGTTACGGGCGATGTGGCTTCGCTGATCACGTAGAAGGTCTGAGCCGCCTCGCGCGCCTCGTCCTCGCCCGCGACATGGGCGCCCGAGGTGCGGCGGATGGAACAGGTCAGCACCTCGCGCCCCTCGGCCCTGAGGGCTGCGATTTCACGCAGGATGAAGGTGTGCGACAAGGCCGGATATTCTCCGGTCAGGTAGGCAATGGGGGCAGATTTTCCGGCCATCCTGGTACCCTGGGCAATCGAACGGGCCTTGCATACAAGACCCGCCCGGCCCTGTCTGTCTCTGATCGGGCGCGCCAGGGCGACGTGATATTTGTGTCACGGCCCCACGATTGCTCGGGCCGGGTTTGGATTGCCGGGCGTGAAGTGCTAGAATCGGCACCGTAATCGTAGTGTCCGGTGGTTTGTTTCATGTCTTTTCCCCCGCGCGATCCCGCCCAGACGGCCCGGCCCGTTCCTTTCCGAAAAGGCGCGGCGTGATGGGCTTTTCCTGCTTTCTTCAGGGCAGCGACACGCTGACGGTGCAATGCGGGGCGATGATGCTGGCCGCCGGTCACGAGATCCGCGCCGTGATCACCGCCGATGCCCAGGTGGCGGACTGGGCCGGGAGCGAAGGCCTGACGGTGGCTGAAACGGGCGCGGCGGTCAGCGGCACGGCCGACTGGCTTTTGTCGATCGCCAACACGCAGCTGATTTCCGAGGCGGTGCTGGCCAAGGCGACGCAAGGCGCGGTCAATTTCCATGACGGCCCCCTGCCCCGCTACGCCGGCCTGAACGCGCCGGTCTGGGCGATCCTCGGCGGCGAGATCCGGCACGGCATCACCTGGCACGTGATCGAAGGCGGCATCGACGAAGGCCGCATCATCGCCCAGCAGGAGATTGCGCTGGCCCCGGACGAAACCGCGCTGACGCTGAACGCGAAATGCTTCTCCGCCGCCATCGAGCGGTTCGGCGACGTGATCGCGGCGCTCGAGGCGGGCCTGCCCGACACCGTGCCGCAGGATCTGTCGCAGCGCAGCTATTTCGGCCTGCATGACCGGCCCGTGGCAGGCGCGGCGATCGATCCCGCGCGCCCGGCCGAGGAGATCGCCCGGCTGGTGCGGGCGCTGGATCACGGTGATTACCGCAATCCGCTGTCGGTGCCCAAGCTGGTGCTTGGCGACCGCGTGCTGCTGGTGACGAATGCCGACCTGGTGCCGGGCGACGGCCCCGCCGGCACGGTGCTGGCCGCCGACATGGAAAGCCTGACCCTGGCCTGCGGCACGGGTGCGGTGAAACTGTCGGGGCTGAAAGACGGGATGGGCGCGCCTGCCCATGCCGGTCTGGCGCCGGGCAGCCTGTTGCCCGGGGTCGATCCGGCCGCGATCGATGCCGCGCTGAAAGAGGCGGTGCGGGGCGAGGCCGCCTGGGCGCGGCGGTTCGAGACGTACCGCCCGGCGCTCTGGTGCGAGACCGACGGCGGGACGGGGGCCTGCCAGTACAGCCTGACCGGGGCGCGCGACGATCTGGCCACCGCCTTCGCAATCAGCGTTGCCGCGCTTGCAGGCTTTGCCGCGGTCGATCTGGCGCAGCAGGTGCCAGACGCGGTCCATGGCGCGCATCTGCCCTGGCGGCCGGTGCGGTTCGATCCCGATCTGCCGCTGGCGCAGGCCCGCGCGGCCTATCTCGGGGCGCTGGCCGATGAGGCCTCACCGGTCCCCGCCGATCTGCCGGCCCGGGTGCCAGGGCTGAGCCAGCGCCGCGGGCCCGAAGCGGCTCTGACCGAGCACGGCCCCCTGCCCGGGGCCGCCCTGACGCTGGCGCTGGCCGACGGGGTGCTGCATGCCGATCTGGCGCGGATCCCGCGCCGCCTTGCCGACCTGATCGCGGCCCGGATCGATCACCTGGCCGGCCTGCTGGAAGCGTCCGACGGCACCGCCGCCATCGCCGATCTGCCGCTGATGCCCGAGGCCGAGCGCGCCCTGGTGATGGAGACCTGGAACGCGACCGGGGCCGACTACGAGGCGGCCTGCATTCATCGCCTGTTCGAGGCCCAGGCCGCCCGCATGCCCGAGGCCACCGCGCTGGTCTATCGCGGCGAGAGCCTGACCTATGCCGAGCTTGACGCGCGGGCGAACCGCGTCGCCCATGTGCTGCGCGCCATGGGCGTCGGGCCGAACCAGCCGGTCGGGCTGCATGTGCGGCGCTCGTCCGCCCTGCTGATCGGCGCGCTTGGCATTCTCAAGGCGGGCGGGGCCTATCTGCCGCTCGATCCCGGCTATCCCGCCGACCGCATCCGGCTTTACATCGAGGACAGCGGCACGCGGGTGATCCTGTCGGAAACCGCGCTTGGGCTGGCGCCCGGCACCGGGGCCGAGGTGCTGGCGCTCGATGCCGATCCGCGCCTCGCCGAGGCGCCCGAGACCGCCCCCGACAGCCCGGTCTCGGCAGATGACCTCGCCTACATGATCTACACCTCCGGCTCGACCGGCCGCCCCAAGGGCGTGATGATCGAACATCGCAACGTGGCGAATTTCTTCACCGGCATGGACGACCGCATCGCCCATGAGGATGGCAGCGTGCTGATGGCGGTGACCTCGCTGTCGTTCGACATCTCGGTGCTGGAACTGTTCTGGACACTGGCGCGCGGCTTCAAGGTGGTGCTGTCGGACGAAGACAAGCTGGCCGCCGGGGCCGAGGCGCCCGCATCGGGCCAAGGCATGGCGTTCAGCCTCTATTACTGGGGCAATGACGACGGGGTCGGCCGCGACAAATACACGATGCTGCTGGAAGGCGCGAAATTCGCCGACAGCCACGGCTTCACCGCCATCTGGACGCCCGAGCGGCATTTCCACGCGTTCGGCGGGCTCTATCCGAACCCGTCAGTGACCGGCGCGGCGGTCGCGGCGGTGACGGAAAATCTCGGGGTCCGGGCGGGCTCCTGCGTGGCGCCGCTGCACCATCCGGCCCGCATCGCCGAGGAATGGGCGGTGATCGACAACCTGACCGGCGGCCGGGCCGGGATCGCCTTCGCCAGCGGCTGGCAGCCCGACGATTTCGTGCTGCGGCCGGAAAACGCGCCCCCCAACAACAAGCCTGCCCTGTTCGAGGCCCTGGCGGATGTGCGCAAGCTCTGGGCCGGCGAGAGCGTCGACTTCACCAAGGCCGATGGCAGCACCATCGCCTGCCTGACCCAGCCGCGCCCGGTCTCGAAACGGCTGAACGCCTGGGTGACCACGGCAGGCAATCCCGAAACCTGGCGCCAGGCCGGCGAAAACGGCTGCCACGTGCTGACCCATCTGCTGGGCCAGTCGGTCGACGAGGTCGGCGAGAAGATCGGCCTCTATCACGCCGCCCTGCGCGCGGCCGGGCATGATCCGGCCGAGTTCACCGTCACGCTGCTGCTGCACACGTTCATCGCCGAAACCCGCGACAGCGCCCGCGCTATCGCCCGCGAACCGATGAAGGACTACCTGCGCTCGGCGGCGGACCTGATCAAGCAATATGCCTGGGCCTTTCCGGCCTTCAAGAAACCGGACGGTGCCAGCAGCGCGCGCGAACTGGATCTGGGCAGCCTGGAAAAGGACGAGCTTGAAGCCATTCTCGACTTCGCCTTCGAGCGCTACTTCGAACGCTCCGGCCTGTTCGGCACCGTCGAGGATGCGCTGGCCCGGGTCGACGAGGTGCGCGCCATCGGGGTGACCGAGATCGCCTGCCTGATCGATTACGGCATCGACCGCCAGACCGTGCTGGACGGGCTGGTGCCACTGGCCGAGGTCGTGGCGCGCGCAAACGCCGGGGCCGAGGCCGAGGATCATTCGCTGGCCGCGTCGATCAGACGGCACGGGGTAACCCATCTGCAATGCACGCCCTACATGGCGCGGATGCTGGTGACCAACGAGGTCAGCCGCGACGCCCTGGCCGGGATCGATCACCTGATGATCGGTGGCGAGCCGCTGTCGCCCGGCCTTGTCGCCGATCTGGCCCGGGCGACGGACGCGCGCATCGAAAACATGTACGGGCCCACCGAAACCACGATCTGGTCAACCACCGCGCCCGCCCGGGCCGGCCAGCCGGTGCGGATCGGCCGCCCGGTCGCGAACACCCGGATCTACATCCTGAACAAGGCGATGGCGCCGGTGCCGGTCGGTGTGGCGGGCGAGATGTACATCGCCGGCGACGGTGTTGCGCGCGGCTATCACGGGCAGCCCGACCTGACCGCCGAGCGGTTTCTCGACGATCCCTTCCAACCCGGGGCGCGGATGTTCCGGACCGGCGATTTGGCGCGCTGGCAGGCGAACGGGCAGCTCGAGTTCCTCGGCCGCGACGATGCGCAGGTCAAGGTCCGCGGCTACCGGATCGAGATCGGCGAGATCGAGGCTGCGCTGGAAGCCGAACCCGGGGTCGTCCAGGCGGTGGTCACGCTGGCGACGGATGCTTCCGGAACCGGCCAGCTGACCGGCTATGTCACCGGCAGCGCCGGGGAAGCGGTGCTGAAACAGGCCCTGGCCGCGCGCCTGCCCGCCTTCATGGTGCCGAACCGCATCGTCTCGCTCGAGGCATTTCCGCTGACGCCCAACAAGAAGATCGACCGCAAGGCCCTGCCGGCCCCCGGCGCGGGCCGGGCGCGTCCGGTCTCGAAACCGGCGCCGGTCCCGGCCCCCACGACCGAAGCGGCGGCAGGCGCGGTGGCCCCCGATGAGGCCGGCGAGGTGATCGCCGAGATCTGGTCCGAGCATCTGAACCTGGCCCATATCGCGGCGTCGGACAATTTCTTCGACCTTGGCGGCCATTCGCTGCTGGCGGTCGAGGTGCACCGCGCGGTGCGCGACCGGCTGGGCCTGAAACGGCTCTCGATCGCCGATATCTTCCGGGCCCCGACGCTGGCGGGCTTCACCGCCCATGTCGAAGCGCTGATGGGCGCGGGCGGGCCGGAGGCGCCGCCACCGGCGGCCGGGGGCAATCCGGCGGCTGAACAGATCACCGATCGCCGCCAGGCGCTGCGCCAGCAACGGCGGCGGTTGCACTGAAGCTTACGGCCCCGCCACCCCGGTGCGCGGATTGCCGATGACGACCTCCCAGACCAGCGCCTGCAAGGCCGCCGCGGTGTCCTCGTCCAGCGCCTCGGCCGGGCTGCCATCGGCGCGCTGCAGACGGTGCGGCAGGCCCACGGGCGTGTGCCCGTACAGCACGGCATAGTGGGTCAGCGCGATCAGGTAGTGGCCATGGTCGGTCAGGTGAATGCGGTCGCGAAAGAACGGATCGAGCGTGCTCAGGCGGCCCACCGGCCCCTGCTCCAGCCGCCTGGCAAGGGCGGCGAAGACCTGTCCGCCCGGAATGACATAGACTGGGCGGCGCTCCGGGTCGGCGGCCATCACCGCGTCCATCAGCCCGGGCTCCCAGTAGCGCGCCGGGTCCTGTTCCAGCCGCTTCAGCCAGCGGGCTTCGTTGTCGCGGCTGTGCCAGATTTCATAGAGGTAGACGCGCGTGCCGGGCCGGGCGGCGCGCGCCGCCTCGGCCCAGAGGCCGAAATACCGCACCGTGTCCCGCTCGCGCAACGACACCTCGATGTCGATCCGTTCGGTCAGGATCAGCGCGTCATAGTCGCCGCTGGCCACCGCCTCGCGGGCGGGCCGATGGAGGGGATGGTCGTTGGCACGGTCGAAATCGCGCACCTCGATATCGGGCTCCCAATGGCCGCGCAGTTCGGCGAAGGACCCCAGCTGGCTGTGATAGCTGTGGCCGTCGCCCGCAAGCTGGGCCAGCATCGCCGGAATATCGCGCCCGACCAGCGAATGGCCCAGGTGATACACGGCCAGACCGCGATCGGGCGGCGGCAGCGGCGTGCCGTAGATCTGCGCGATCTCGGCCTCGTCCAGAGGCTGCTCCGTGCAGAAGGACAGACCCAGACCCATCAGCATGGCAGAAGCGAAACCGGTCCAGTTAACCACCTGTTCTCCCTTGAAAATTGACCCTAGGTCACCCGAAAGTGGCCCCACCCGGCGTGTGTGTGTTCACTTTGCGGCAACAAACTGTGATTTCCGTCTATTCTGGAGCGCTTTTGGTAGCAAACAAGCCCGATTCTCTATACTTAGACGGTGGGGACTATTTGTTATGTTGCGAGTGAGTGCTGAAAAAAAGCAGGGCGACATTGCCATTGTCGGGTTGGCCGTAAGGCTGCCAGGCGGCCAGGAGAACGCCGAAACATACTGGCGTAACCTTCGGGATGGTATTTGTTCGATCCGCAGATTTGACAAGGACGTGCTGGAAGAGGCGGGTGTGCCGCCGCATCTGCTGGCGCGGCCCGATTACGTGCCGTTTGCCGCACCGCTGGATCGGTTCGATCATTTCGATGCCGAATTCTTCGGCTTGTCGCCGAAAGAAGCGGCCATCATGGACCCGCAGCACCGGCAGTTTCTGGAACTGTCCTGGGAAGCGCTGGAGCGGGCCGGTCACGTGCCGTCCAGCTTCGATGGCAAGGTCGGCGTCTATGCCGGCTGTGGCATGGGCAGCTACTTCTATTTCAACGTCTGCTCGAACCCGGATCTGGTCGAAGACACCGGCATGTTCCTGCTGCGCCATACCGGCAACGACAAGGATTTCCTCTCGACCCGGGTCAGCCATGCGCTGGACCTGAAAGGGCCCTCGGTCAACGTCCAGACCGCCTGCTCGACCTCGCTGGTGGCGGTCCATTACGCCGCCCAGGCGCTGGCCAGCGGCGAGTGCGACATGGCGCTGGCCGGCGGCGCGACGATCGAGCTGCCGCAGGGCCATGGCTACGTCTACAAGGAAAACGAGATCCTCTCGCCCGACGGCCAGTGCCGCGCCTTCGATCACCGCGCCGAAGGCACGGTCTTCGGCTCGGGCGCGGGCGTTGTGGCGCTGCGCCGGCTGGAGGACGCGGTGCGCGACGGCGATCCCATCCTGGCGGTGATCAAGGGCTCGGCGATCAACAATGACGGGGCCGACAAGGCCGGCTATCTTGCCCCCTCGGTCAGCGGTCAGGCCAAGGCGGTCGCCGCCGCCCACAAGGCCGCCGGCGTCAGCGCCGAGACCATCGATTACGTCGAGTGCCACGGCACCGGCACCTATCTGGGCGACCCGATCGAGGTCGCCGCCCTGACCGAGGCGTTCCGCGAAACCACCGACGCGGAAGGCTTCTGCCGCATCGGCTCGGTCAAGACCAATATCGGCCATCTGGACACCGCCGCCGGCATCGCCTCGCTCGGCAAGGCCGCGCTGGCGCTGCAGCATGGCGAGATCCCTCCGACCCTCGGCTTCGAGGCGCCGAACCCGGCGATCGATTTCGAAACCTCGCCGTTCCGGGTCAATGACCGGCTGACACCCTGGCCGACGCGCGACCATCCGCGCCGGGCGGGCGTGAACTCGCTCGGGGTCGGCGGCACCAACGCCCATGTGGTGCTGGAAGAGGCGCCCGAAGCGCTGCCCTCGGAAGACAGCGGCTGGCCGTTCCAGCTGCTGACCCTGTCGGCCCGCTCCGAAGCGGCGCTGGATGCCGCCGCCGACCGGCTGGCCGATCATCTCGAGGCGCATCCCGAACAACCCCTGGCCGACGTGGCCTTCACTCTGAAGGAAGGCCGCCACGGGTTCGACAAACGCCGCGTGGTGGTGGCCGAAAGCCATGCCGAAGCGGCGCGGCTCTTGCGCGAGTGCCCGCAGCACCGGGTGTTCAGCCAGAGCACCGTCGCCGAGACGCCCGACACGGTTTTCATGTTCCCCGGCGGCGGCGCGCAATATGCCGGCATGGCGCGCGATCTCTATGACACCGAACCGGTGTTCCGCGAGTGGATGGACACCGGCCTGGACCATCTGCAGCCGAAGCTCGACGACGATGTCCGTGCTGTCTGGCTGCCCGGCGAGGGCGATCTCGACGCCGCCGACGCGCGGCTGAAAACGCCGTCGGTGCAACTGCCGCTGATCATGATCGTCGAATATGCCCTGGCCCAGCTCTGGATCAGCTGGGGGGTGAAACCGGCGGCCCTGATCGGCCATTCGATGGGTGAAAACACCGCCGCCTGCCTGGCGGGCGTGATGTCGTTCGAGGATTGCATCGGGCTGGTGCATCTGCGCGGCAGACTGTTCGACACGGTGCCCGCCGGCGGCATGCTCTCGGTTCCGCTGTCCGAGGCCGAGCTGCGCCCCTACCTGGGCGACGATCTGGATATCGCCGCGATCAACGCCCCGTCCCTGACCGTGGCGACCGGGCCGGAAATGGCGCTGGCGGCGCTGGAGGCCCGGCTGGCGGCCGCCGATATCGAGGGCACCCGCATCGCGATCGACATCGCCGCCCACAGCCGGATGCTGGAGCCCATCCTGGACGACTTCCGGGCCTACCTGCAAAGCATCGCGCTGCATGCGCCCGCCCTGCCCTTCGTCTCGAACGTGACCGGCACCTGGATCACCGAGGCCGAGGCCACCGATCCCGACTACTGGGTCCGCCACCTGCGCGGCATGGTGCGGTTCGCCGACGGCATCGACACGCTGGCCGAGACGCAGGATCGGATCTTCCTCGAGGTCGGACCCGGACGGGCCATGGTGGCGCTGGCCGCCCAGAACCCCAAGGTCACCCGCAAGCGGGTCATGGGAACCCTGCGCGATCCCGCCGACAAGGTGGGCGACGACGTCTATTTCGTCACCATGCTGGGCCGCCACTGGGCCATGGGCGGCAGCTTCGACTGGAGCCAGATCTGGGAAGGCGCGCGCCGCCGCCGGGTCAGCCTGCCGACCTATCCGTTCCAGCAGAAGCGCTATTTCATCGAACCGGGCACCGCCCGCGCGCCCGACACGGCCGAGGCCTGGCCGATGCGGATCGAGGACAGCGCGAAATGGAGCTGGACGCCGGTCTGGAAACCGACTTATGCCGATTGCCCGATCGATGTGACCGAAGGGCTCGCAGCCGCTACACCCGAGACCTGGCTGGTGCTGCTGGACGAGACCGGGCTGGGCAAGACGCTGGTCACATCGCTGCGCGACGCGGGCCACCGGGTGATCACGGTCCGCGCCGCCGACCGCTATCGCCGGATCGATGCCGATACGTTCGGCTTGGCGCCGAGATTCGCCGATGCCGAGTTTCCCCGGCTGCTCTCCGAACTGGCCGCCGAGAAGGCCCTGCCAAGCCGGGTGCTGCATCTCTGGCTGGTCACCGACCGCGAAACGGATGTCTCGACCCTGCGCGCCTATCACCAGATACAGGACAAGGGTTTCTGGTCGCTGTTCCATTTCTCCCGCGCCTGGGCCGAGGCCGACGGCAAGGGGTTGCATCTTCATGTGATCACATCCGACATGATGCGGGTCGGCCGCGAACCGCTGCCCTATCCGGCCAAGGCCACCGTGCTGGGTCCGGCCAAGGTGATCCCGCGCGAGTTTCCGGGCCTGATGGTGGCAATACTCGATATCGAAAGCCCCGCCATCCGCGCGCCCTCCAAGGACATGCTGCTGGAAGATATCCTGGCGCACCCGGGCAACCATGTCGCGGCGCTCCGGGGCGGCAAGCGGCTGCAGCAGGGCTGGCAGCCGGTCACGCTCGGCGCGCCCGATCTGACACTGCGCGAGGGGGCGACGGTGCTGATGACCGGCGGTCTGGGCGGGATCGGCCTGACGCTGGCCGAACGGCTGATGCGCGACCACGGGGCGAAGATCGCCTTCGTCTCGCGACAGGCACTGCCGCCGCGCGCCAAGTGGGATAGCACCTTGCGCCAGACCCCGCCCGGCGATCCGCTGGCGGATCGGCTGAACCTCTTGATGCATCTCGAGGCGCAGGGCGGCCAGTTCAGAACCTTCGCCGCCGACGTCGCGAACCACGAACAGATGCGCGGCGTTGTCGACGCCATCGAACAGGACTGGGGCCCGGTCTCGGGCGTGGTCCATGCCGCGGGGGCGATCGATGACGGCCCGATCCTTGGTAAATCCAAGGCCCAGATCGACCGGGTGCTGGCCGCCAAGGTCTTCGGCACCAACGTGCTGCTCGATCTGTTCCCCGATGGCAGCCTCGACTGGATGGCGCTGTTTTCCTCCAGTTCGACCATCACCGCGCCGGCCGGCCAGGTCGATTACGTCGCCGCGAACGATTACCTGAACGCCGTGGCGCAGTCCCGCGCCGGTGGGAAAACCCGTGTCTTCGCGATCAACTGGGGGGTCTGGGCCGAGGTCGGCATGGCCGCCCGCGCGGTCGCGGCGCGGCAGGGCGGCGGAACCGAAGGCGCGCTTCTGGCCGTCGATCAGCCGCTGCTGGACGGGATCGCCTCGGATGTGGACGGCACCCGCACCTACGTGGCGCGCTGGCGCACCGACGAACAATGGGTGCTGGACGAACACCGCACCCGGGCCGGCGATGCGCTGCTGCCCGGCACCGGTTATCTGGAACTGGCCGCCCAGGCCCTGACCGCGGCGGGCCATGACAGCGCGTTCGAGATATCCGATCTGACCTTCCTCAGCCCGCTCCGGGTCGAGGATGGCGGGGTGACGGATGTGCGCGTCACGCTGACCAAATCGCCCGACCGGTACCGGATGGAGGTCACCTCGGCGCTCGACGGCAAAAGCTTCGAGCCCAATGCCGAAGCCCGGCTGCAAGTGCTGTCGATGATCCCGCCCGCGTCGCTGGATATCGCCGCGATCGCCGCACGCTGCCCGGACCGGACCACCGCAGCCCCGGGCGAAACCCTGGCCACGGCCCAGGAGGCGCATCTGATCTTCGGTCCGCGCTGGCAGGTGCTCGAGGAAACCCGTTTCGGCAACGGCGAGGGTCTGGCCCGGTTGCGGCTGCCCGCCGGCGATACCGCCTATCACCTGCATCCCGGCCTGATGGACATCGCCACCGGCTGGGCCATGGAGCTGATCGACGGCTATGATCCGGCCACGCTCTGGGTGCCGGTCTCGTACCGCTCGGCCCGGTTCTTCGGCGCCATCCCGACCGAGTTGCGCAGCTGGGTGCGGCTGGTGTCGCAAGAAGACGGGATCGCGCGCTTCGACATCACGCTGACCGCACCCGACGGGGTGATCTGCGCCGACATCGAAGGCTTCACCATCCACCGGCTGGCCAGCGAGACCGCCTTCGCCGCCGCGCCGTCGCGCGTCCGGCCGGTTGCCGCCCAGACCGCCCTGTCCCCGGCCGAGGAACGGCTGCATCACAGCGTCCGGCAGGGCATTCCGCCCGCCGACGGGGCCGGTCTTTTCCTGACCGCGCTCGGCGCGGGTCTGCCGCAGCTGGCGATCTCGTCGCTCGACCTCGAGGCGCTGATCCGCCAGGCGGCGCAGGATGCCAAACCCCGCAGCGGGGTCGGCCAGAGCTTCGAACGCCCCGATCTCGACAGCCCCTTCGTGGCGCCCGAAGGCGAGATCGAGCAGCGTCTGGCCCGGATCTGGAGCGATCTTCTGGGGGTCGACGAGATCGGCGCCGAGGACGATTTCATGGATCTCGGCGGGCACAGCCTGATCGCGGTCCGCATGTTCGCCCAGGTCAAATCCGCCTTCTCGGTCGACTTCCCCATCTCGGTGCTGTTCCAGGCCCCGACCATTCGAAAGGTGGCGGCCCTGATCGCCGAACAGGTGGGCGAGATCGCCCCCGTGGACAGCCCCGAGGGCGCCCGGCAGGGGTTCGACTATCTGGTGCTGATGCACGACGATGACGGCCCGCAACTGCCGTTCTTCCTGGTCGCCGGGATGCATGGCAACGTGCTGAATTTCCGGGGTCTGACCCAGCCGCTGGACTGGAAAGGCCCGGTCTGGGGTCTGCAGGCGAAGGGTCTGGTCGGTGACGACACGCCGCACGAGACGATCGAAGAGGCCGCCCGCAGCTATATCGAGGAAATCCGCCGCGTCCGGCCCAAGGGGCCGTATTTGCTGGGCGGCTATTCGGGCGGCGGGATCACCGCGCTGGAAATGGCCCACCAGCTGGAAGCGGCGGGCGATGACGTGGCCGCGGTTCTCCTGATCGACACGCCCCTGCCCACCCCGCAGGAGCTGGATTTCAGCGTCAAGCTGCGGCTGCATCTCCACCGGCTGCTGCGCGAGAAGTTCCGCTACCCGGTGCTGCAGATGGCGCGCTGGAAGCAGGAGCATCCGCTGGGCCATGAAGCCCGCGAGGATGAATCGATCGGCCGCCAGATCGGGCGCTATTTCACCGCCGCGGTCCGCCAATATACCGCGAAACGCTGGACCGGGTCGGTGACGCTGTTCCGGCCCCCGCTGATCTGGGAATGGGATTTCGGCAAAGGTGTCCTGATCGACAAGGAACACCGCTATGTCCGAAACGACAATATGTGGGGCGATCTGCTGCCCGATCTCGACGTGGTCGAGGTGCCGGGCGATCACGTCTCGATGGTGCTCGAACCCAATGCCAGCGTGCTGGCGGCCCATATGCGCGCCGCCATGGCCGCCGCCGACCGCGAGGCGCGGCTCAAGCAGCTCTGGGACAAGAAGGCAGCCGAGTAGGCCGCCCGCTCAGCTTTCCAGATCAGGCTCGAACGGGCCGACCGAAGCGGCGCTCCGGGACAGGCCGGCCAGCACGTCGTCGCGCAGATTGCCGTGGAAATCGAGCAGCGAGGTCTTGCCGCTGCCTGCCCCGATCGCCACCGACCCGGGCTGTGGGCTGAATTCGGCCGTCACCTCGTCGGTATAGGCGCGCGCAGTGTCGACGGGCCCGCCTTCCCAGCGTTCGCCGTCATAAACCACGCTCCAGCGCGTCACCAGATCATGCGGGGCATGTTCCGTGGTGCCGCCGGTCACCATGTTCGGCGCGAAATGCAGGTTGTTGGCGAAATAGCGCGCGGCGATGTCGTCCAGATCGCCGGGATTGAAATCCCGGTCCTGGCTGCCGCTCCGCCCCGCGGTATTGGCATCCGTCCGGAGATCGACGAAGGCGCAGGAATAGACTTCGGAGCGCCGTGTCTGCGCCCCCGACAGCACCGAGCCGCCGGCCTCCGAGGCGCTGCCGGTCACGAAACGCCGCATGCCTGTCGAGGTTCCGGCGGGGGTGTTCGGCGCCACCAGAACGGCGTTGCGCAGGGTGGTGCCGCCCATCGGGATCACCGCCGAGGCCACGTGATGGGCCGTGTTGATATGGTGCAGCCGGTCGATCAGCACGAAATTGTCCGTGATCCCGTAGCCGCCGCCGGTGGCGTTGTAGATCTGGAATTCGCCGCCCTCGGCCCGGTGCCGGTCGATCACCAGTTCCTTGTCCGACAGGATCTCGCCGGAATTGGTTGCGTCGCCGCCCGAATTCCAGCGGATATGGGCCTGGAATCCACGCGCGCTGGACGAGGCCGACCAATCGTTGAAACAGGTCGTGTCATTGTTCGAAAACACCGTCACGCCGCGCGGCCGCGACAGCCGGAACGGGGCCACCCGCGCCCACCAGGGCGGGGTCGTGTTCTGGCTGCCGTTGATCGTGCCGGTGGGCTGACGCACCACGTTGCCGGCAAAGCCCACATCCTGAACATCGCCGCCATGCACGCCATAGCCGCGCCAACCCAGGATCCGGCAATTCGCCATGTACAGGTTGCCGCGAATGTCGCCGCCGGTGCCGCCCAGCTCGACCCCGACACCGCCGAGGTTCGACAGCTCCAGCCCCCACAGCGTCTTGTGCGCGAACCGCGGCCCGTTGCCGCCCGGTTCGCCGCCGCTGGGCGGGTTGGTGGGATCGTAGCCGCCCTGAATGCGCAGGTTGCAGATCACCACCTCGTCAAAACTGTCGCCATCGACGGTGATGCCAGTGTCATCAGTGCCGGATTTGTCGATCAGCGGTTTCTGCGAGGTCCCGCCGAACCGGCCGATATAGAGGCGCCGTCCTGATCCGCTGGTCTCGGTGATGTCGATCGTGTCGGTGAAGGTCTCGTCGAAACGCAGCAGAAGGCGCTGGTTCTGGCGCCCCGAAAGGTGCGCCAGCGCCGCCGTCACGGTGGTGAACTGGCTGGCCGCCGAGGGCGCGCCGGAAAAGCTTCCCGCCGCCGACACCACGGCGGTGTCCGCCCCTGCGAAAACCGTATCGGGGTCCTCGACGGTGACCGTAAGCGTCTCCGTCCGGCTGCCATCGCCATCATAAGCGGTATGGGCGATCGTATAACTGCCCGGGGCTTCGTGCACATGCACGCCGCGCGGGCCGTACCCTGTGTCCGCGTCCGTGCCCCAGATCGGGTTGTTGTCGAGCGCGGTGAAATTGCCGGGATCGCCATAATTCCAAACCCCTTCGATATCGTGGAAGGGAATAGCGACGCGGGCCGCCGATGAGGCGGCCGTCGCGGTATAAAGGGCGCCGAAGGGTGCCAGACCGGTGTTGCGAGACGCCGACAGCGACAGTGTCAGCGACGAGGTGTCCGCCTGCCCCCAGGTCGCGACACTGGCATTGACGCTGTCCGCGCCCTGATCGGCGGCGAGCGTCACCTGGGTTCCGGTCTGGAACCCCTGGAACTTGAACCTGGGCATCAGGCGACCCCCCATTTGTTGGCGAGATAGGCGTGGTATGCGGCGCGGTTTCCGGTCGTGCCGGTGATGGCCAGTTCGCAGACCGCGCCATCGACCTCGGCATTGGTCGAGCGGTTGCTCATCACGTAAAGCGACATCGCCGCGTCCAGCGCGGTGGTATAGCTCGTGACCCCGCGCGAGACATTGCCGATGAACACCTCGGCGGTGCCGCTGCCGGTCTGGTCGAAGACCACCGACAGGATCACAGGCCCGCTGAACGGCCCGCCCGAGAGGCCGAAGGACGATCCGATCCCGGCGGCATTGAAACGGCCGTCGAACTGGGTCGCCGAGGCCGCGTCGATCTGCATGTCGTTGGTCGCATCCAGTGCAAGGACGGCGGCATATTCACTGGCCGCGCCGTCGATGATCAGCGCCATATGGAGGGCCACATCGCCCGACGCCGGCAGCGTCACGGACCGGGCCAGATAATCTCCGCCATCGAAATCGAGCACGTTCAGGCCGTTCTGCGTGCGGGTGCCCGTCACCGGGCGCGCCCCCCCGGTCCCTTGCGCGAGGTCCGCGCCGCCGCTCACCTTGTCGGCCCAGGCCGAGACCGTGGACAGCCCGGTGATCGTGGCGGCATCGGAAGCGTCGTGCCAGGCGATCAGCGCGGCGTCGTCCGATGGCACGAAGGCACTGCCGAGCGCTGCGCTGACCGGCGCCGTCGGTCTGGGTTTCGCGCGCCGTGATGGCCGCCCCCAGGTCGGCCGATTGCACGACGTAGCTGGCGCCGGTTGCGCCACCGATGTCGGTCCCGCCGCGCTGCCATTGCCAGCTTCGGACCGGATCGCCCGCATCGGCATCATGCACCCAAAGCCCCTGTTCGGCGGTCAGGGTCTGACCCAGCGACACGGTGCCGGTGGCACCCGGCGGGACAAGGTTCACCGGCCCGCCCGTCAGATCGGCCGTGTCGAACCCGTAGGTGCCCGCGAACTGGGCCGGCGCGCTCACGCTGACATCGATCGCACCGGTGCGGGCGGTGATCACCATCGTGTTGTCCGACAGCGTGTTGATCGCCAGTTCCGGTTCGGTGATCGTGATGTTGATCTGCGCCGTATCGGTCTGGCCGAGATCGTCGGCAACCTCGTAGACGACCGTGTCGAACCCGGCGATGCCGGGTGGCGGCGTATAGGTCACGGTGTTGTCCGCCTCGGCCACCGCGGTGCCAAGCGCAGCACTGGCCGACACCAGCGTCAGCGGCTGGCCTTCGGGATCGACATCGTTCGACAGGACCACGAAAGTGACGGGCGCGCTGTCCTGCACCACGCTGCGCACATCGTCGACCGCGACGGGCGCCTTGTTGACCGAGGAAAAGGACGACCCGATCGGGCTGCCCTTCCAGAGATTGGCCGCATCGAGGATATCCTTCATCAGACAGCCTCGCGCACGATCAGCGCGGCTGCCGCGCCCTCCTTGCGGTAACTGACCGAGGCACCGGCGGAAAAGCGCACCGCATGGTTTTCATGCAGCGCAATGCCGTCATTGGCGGCCGGTGAAACGGTGGTGGTGACGAAAACGCTGCCATCGCGGGTCTGCCAGACCTCGTCGGCGGTCAGGGTGATCGGGGTCGACCATGCAGTCGTGGCATCGGTAATGAGGGCCATCGGGACGCTCCTTCGAGGACAGGAATTTCGTCCCGGAGCCTCGCGCCAAATGCTTGATGGCCGGTGATGTGGGCGCGCGCTGCCTCAGAGCCGCCCGTGACGGTCGAGAAAGGCGATGGCCGGCGCCAGGTGGCGGGCCAGCCGGTCGTCCCAGCCGGGGGCGAGCGGAAGGTCGGGGCGCGGGTAGCCGAACCGCGCGTAATCGGGCGCGAAGGCCCGCGCGATCAATGCCCGGTCGCGCGGGCTTATCTCGGTCCGGCCTTCGCCCGGCAGGCTGTGCGGGATATCCGCCGGACAGACCGCGCCGGTGACCGCTTCCAGCCAGGGCGCGATCCGGTCCAGGCCATCTTCCAGCCGGAACAGTTTCGCCCCGTCGGGCACGAAATCGGCCTGGCAGCGGAAATGGTTGTCGAAGGCGTGCGGAAAGCGCGCCGCAGCCGCCAGCATGATCCGCAGCCACAGCGAAAAAGGCAGTTTCGCCAAGGCTTTACCAATCCGGCTCCCGCGTCTCTTGCCCCGCTGCCAGCGGTATTCGCTGGCCATCCGGTCGACCGGGTCGCGGATCACGGCAAACACCGCGTCGGGCCGCCGTGCAAGGTGCTGCTCGGCATCGCGCCAGATCAGGTGCTGCGGCGAGTTCGGCGGATCGGCCAGCCGCCAGCCGCCCCGCTGCCACCAGAGGTCCCACCCCCAATGCAGATGCCCCACCGCATCGCCCCAATGGGCGACCATGAATTGCTCGACGGAGGTGCCGCCGGCTTTCGGGCAATGGGCGAACCAGATCAGGCGGTCGGGAAGGGTCAGGGACGGCATGCCGTCTTGTCACGCCGGATTGGTTAGCAGGGCATTAACGCGGGATCGATACGGCCCGAAAGCCCCCGCCATTTAATCGGCTGTTAACCATGCGCGCGGGAAGAACGCCCATGTTCGATGCCGTCCAGTCCCGTTCCGCCCCGCTCCGCGCCCTGGCTTTCTACCTGCCGCAATACCACCCCATCCCGGAAAACGACGCGTTCTGGGGGCCCGGCTTCACCGAATGGCGCAATGTGGTCCGGGCGCGGCCCCGGTTTCCGGGCCATGGGCAACCGCATCTGCCGGCCGATCTCGGGTTCTACGACCTGCGGCTGGCCGAAACCCGCGCCGCGCAGGCCGAGATGGCGCGGGCCGCGGGGCTGTCGGGCTTCTGCTACTACCATTACTGGTTCGCCGGGCGGCGGCTTCTGCACGCCCCGTTCGACGCGGTGCTGGCCAGCGGCGCGCCGACGTTTCCCTTCATGCTCTGCTGGGCGAACGAGAACTGGACCCGGGCCTGGGATGGCGGGACGCGCAAGATACTGATCCAACAGGATTATTCCGACGATGACACGCGCGCCCATGCGCGGCATCTGATCCCGGCCTTCACCGATCCGCGCTATATCCGGATCGACGCCCGCCCGGTCTTCGCGGTCTACAATACCGACGATCTGCCCTGCCCCCGCCGCTGGAGTGATACGTTCCGCGAGGAATGCGCCCGGCACGGCGTTACGCCCTACCTGGTCCGGGTCGAGCGCTATCTGGACCGCGACACGCGGCCACCCGCCGCGCTCGGGTTCGACGCCGCGCTCGACTTCCAGCCGTTTTCGCGCAATTTCCGGCGCTGGCAGCGGGAACGGCCCGATCTCAAGCGCCATCTCGGGCGGCGGATCGCTCATCGGCTGGGCCGGGACTGGCGGCGCTTGCAGCCGTGGCGGAGGTTTGACACCCAGTACGACATGCGCGCCTTTTCCGCCTTCGACGCCTGCCAGACACCCCCGGACTACCCTTGTTTTCCGGGGGTTTGCCCATCATGGGACAATTCGGCCCGGCGGCCTCCCGGCAAGGCGATCATCTTCCGGAACAGCGGCCCGCAGATCTTCGGCGACTGGCTGGCGGCCAAGGCGGCCACCTTTTCTGCCGCGGGCGAGGAAAATCTTCTGTTCGTCAACGCATGGAACGAATGGGCCGAAGGCAACCATCTCGAACCCTGCCTGACCCATGGTCATGGCTGGCTGGACGCCATGCAACAGGTTCTGACAAAGGCATCGGTGACATCATAGCCTGATTGTCCAGCCGCCCCCGATCCACTAGCCCGGGAATGCTGGATTCATATGTGGTTGTAGATGCTCGATAAAATCCGGAACTCTTTCAAGGGCGACAATTATCAGGCGCGCGCCCTGCGCAGTACCGGAATGGTGCTGCTGAATTTCGGCAGCGAGAACATCCTGCGGCTGATTTCCAACCTGATCCTGACCCGGCTGCTGTTTCCCGAGGCCTTCGGCCTGATGGCGCTGGTGCAGGTTGTGATCGCCGGCGTGGCGATGTTTTCCGATCTCGGCTTTCGCAGCGCCATCATCCAGCACCCGCGCGGCAACGATCCGGTCTTCCTGAACACCGCCTGGACGCTGCAGATCCTGCGCGGCCTCCTGTTGATGGCCATCATCATGGCCTGCGCGGGTCCGGCCGCGGCGTTCTACGAGGAACCCATGCTGGAAGGGTTGCTGATGATCGCCGCCTTCGTGCCGTTGTTCCGGGGCTTCGAGTCGGTCAACATGCTGACCGCCAACCGCACGCTGCAACTGGAACGGCTCACCCTGCTGATGATCGGCTGCCAGTTCGTCGGCATCGTCGTGACGATCAGCCTGGCCTGGGCGCTTGGCTCGGTCTGGGCGCTGGCCATGGGGCTGCTGGTCCAGCCCCTGCTGCAGGCCGTGCTGTCGCACCTGGTGCTGGAAGGCCATCGCAACAAGCTGCATCTCGAACGCGAGGCGACCTGGATGCTGCTGACCTATGGCGGCTTCATCTTCATCGCCTCGGCGGCCAGCTTTTTCGCGGTCCATGGCGACCGCGCGGTGCTGGGCAAGTATGTCAGCCTCGAGGCGCTTGCGATCTACAACATCGCGCTGCTGCTGGCGCAGGTGCCGCGGCGGCTGTCGATCAAGGTCGCCGAGCGGATCCTGCTGGCGCTCTATGCCCGCCGCCCGCCGTCGGAAAGCGCGCGCAACCGCCGCAAGATCAACCAGGCCCGCGGCCTGGTCACCGGATCGCTCTTCGTGATGACGCTCGGGCTGGCGCTGGTCGGCGACTGGCTGATCCGCCTGCTCTATGACGTCCGCTACGAGGCGGCGGGGCCCTACCTGGTGATGATCGCGATCGCCGCCCTGCCCCAGGTGATCATCCAGAGCTATATGCAGGTGCCGCTCGCCTCGGGCCATTCCGGCCGCTATGCGATCCTGCAGATTCTGACCGCGCTGGCCCGGTTCGGCACGCTGGTGCTGCTGGTGCCGCCCTTCGGGCTGGTCGGCGCGGTGATCGCAATGCCGCTGGCGACCTTCCTGCTCTACCCGGCGCTGCTCTGGATCAACCGGCCCTACGCCGCGCTCGATCCGCGCCACGATATCCTCGCCTTCCTCGGCTGGGCCCTGATCTCGGCCCTGGTGATCTGGTGGCATGCCGACATCATCCACCCGATCCTGGACGCCGCCGGGCTCACTTATACTCGATAAGGCCCCGGCGGCGGCCCCGCAGCCGGTTCCAGTAATAACTCAGAACGCCCTGCGCCTCGGGCATCTTGCCCAGCGTCAGGAACCAGGCCCGCTCCAGCCCCATGCCGCGCGCCGCCAGCCGCAGCGCCTGCAGCGGCCAGGCCAGCATCAGCAACAGGGCCCAGGGGCCGATCAAAACGGCCCCCAGAGCCGCCACAGCCGGCAGAGCCGCCCCCCAGAGCAACGCCCGCCGGGTCTGGGCCACGCGGAACCGCTCGGGGCTGTCACCATGGCGCGCCGCGCTCTCGGCATAGGCGTGCCCGGCGCGCGTGTTGCGCACCCACCATTGCCCGAACCGGGTCAGGGCCGCATCGTGCCAGGTCATCTCGGCATCGATCCGCAGGATGGTCCAGCCCTTGGCGCGCAGGCGAAAACACATCTCGGGCTCCTCGCCCGCAATCATGTCGTCGGGATAGCCGCCGACCTCGTTCAGGGCGGCGCGCCGGATCAGCGCATCGCCGCCGCAGGCCAGGGCGTCGCCCACCGGCGTGTCCCATTCGGCATCGATCAGGCGGTTCCAGCGGCTGGCCTCGGGAAAGCGCTCACGGCGGCGGCCGCAGACCACGGCGATCCGCGCGTCGGCCTCGATCGCGGCGCGGGCGGCGTCGATCCAGCCGTCACGGAGCTCGCAATCGCCATCGACGAACTGTACGTACTCGCCGCCGGAATCGAGACTGTTCAAGGCATTTATGCCCGCATTCCGGGCCCGCGCGGCGGTAAACGGCACCGACAGGTCCAGATCGACCACGTGGGCCCCGGCCGCCTTCGCCGCCGCGACCGAGCCGTCGGTCGAGCCGGAATCGACATAGATCACCGGGGCACATTGCGCGCCCAGCGAGGCCAGGCATTTGACCAGCCGCTCGCCCTCGTTCCGGCCTATGGCAATCGCCGCGACGCTCATGGCGCGAACGGATAGGCCAGATCGAGCGACGGATCGCCCGGGAAGACGCTCGCCAGCCTCTCGCGGTCTTCCAGGAAGCGCGCCTGCAGGGCCGGCACCCGATCGGCAGGGATCTCGGGCCGGCCCTTGTACTGGCGGGCCTCGCGCACCCAGGTGCGGACCCGTTTCGGCACCAGCGCGCGGCGCAGCGCCGTCGCCACCGGGTTGTCGACCAGAAGCCCGTGCATCGGCAGCTTGCGCGACCGCTTGGCCGAAACATTCTCGGCCCCCTGGTCCGCCATCCAGGCGACCTCGCCGGCGAACCCGATATGGGCCGCGACCCGGGCCAGTTCGCCCTGCGGGTCGGCCGTCATCCGCTCCAGCGAGGTCAGCAGGATCGCCTCGGCCCCGTACGCCTCGACAAACGGCGCCGCCTGCCAGCCATAACGGCCGTAATCGACCAGCGGCCCATGGCTCTCCAGCGCCTCGGCCAGCGGTACCGACAGCACGCCCTGGCTCCATTCATGGATGTAATGCGAGACGATCCGCGCCATCGGGTCGCGGATCATGTAGACCAGCTTCACCTCCGGCAGGGCGGCCTTCAGACGTGTCACTGTTTCGGGCAATTCGGGCCGTTTCGTGTAATGCGTGCTGGCCTCGCCCTTGATGTCGCCGGGCGCGGCCCCGGCGAACAGACCGCCATACCAGTCGAACCCCTTCGCATAGACCGCATCGTCCGAGAAGAAATAGGGCTCCTTCGGGTCGGTCATGAAGATGCCGTCCTGCGCCCCCAGCTGCGCCGCCAGCGTGGTGGTGCCGCATTTCATCGCACCGATGATGATATAATCGGGACCAACCGGTCTCATTTCCGCGTCTCCGGCGCCGGGGCCAGCGGGGTCAGGATGTTCGTCCAGATATCGCGCCATTCGGCCTTGTTGGCCGGCGGCACCGGCTTGCCGACCAGCCGCCGGCTATGGGCGATGGCCCGGCCCGCCATCCACGACAGGTTGGCCAGAAGCGGCCCCAGCGGCCCGCAGGCCTGCCGCATGTAGCGGGTGCGCGAGCGCCAGTAATAGACCGGCAGACGTTTTCTTTCCCGCACCATGGCCTTGACCGGGCCCGACCCGCCGCGGAAATGCACCGCGCGCGCCTCGGGCACGTACGCCACGCGCCAGCCGGCCCGGGTGGCGCGCAAGGTATATTCGGAATCCTCGTAATACAGGAAATAGCCGTCATCCATCGGCCCGATCTGCCGCACCATCTCGCCGCGCAGCAGGATACAGGCGAAACTGGCCCAGCCGATCTGGTCGGGCTCGGGCGGCATCTCGATCGGCACCTTGTAGGCCCGCAGGAGCCGCGAGACCGGCCCGCTTTGCGCCGCCCGCGCCATCTCGCTCAGGATGCCCTGGAAGCGGAAGCAGCTGGCCTGCACCTCGCCATCCTCCCATTCCAGCCGCGGCGCGATCAGCCCGAGTTGCGGGTCGGCCTCCGCCGCGGCCAGCAGGGGCGCGAAGAACCCGGGCCGCACCAGCGCATCGGAATTCAGGATCAGGTAGAAATCGGCTCCGGGGGCGGCCGCCATGCCCTGGTTGTGACCACCCGAAAAACCCGAATTGGTGACGGATCTGACCAGTTTGACCCTGTTATCACCGATCTCGGCGATCCAGGCCGCGATCCGGTCGTCCGAACCGTCGCCCGAGGCATTGTCGACCACCACCACCTCCGCCGCCAGATCGCCAAGCGCGTCCAGCACCGAGCGGACCGCGGCGATGGTCATGTCGCCGGTCTTGTAGTTGATGATCGAGACCGCGATCCGGGTCATCCTCTTCCCCCGGGAGATAGTTTGTGATCACATTGGCGAAGCAAGGGGATCGCTCTGGCTCCGTACATCGGAAAAACTCTCAAAAAAACGGTCTCGGGCCGGGATAGAAGGTTCCCGCGCCGAAGTCGACATTTTCATCACTCACGAAAATTTCGGTGGCCGGGACTGTGTTCAGGGCGCACGCCATGCTATGTCCGGGCCGCATTGTTGTTCCTGGTTCAGACGGTCGAAACATGAATACGACGACACGGTCCCCCGACACTGCCAACCGCGCCACCGACTGGCTCACGCCGGGCCTGTTCTGGCTCTGCCTCGCCACGGTCGGAGCGGCAGTGTTCTTCGCCGACGGGCTCGATGCCCTGTTCGAAGCCTGGTCGTTGCCGGAATATTCCCACGGGCCGCTCATTCCCATCCTGTCGGCGCTGCTGTTCCTGCGGCAGTTGAAGTCGTTCCCGGTCGATCCGGGGCCGAAGCGCAACCGGTGGGTCGGCGTGACGGTGATCGTCGCCGCCCTGATGCTGGCCACGCTGGGCAAGCTGTCGAACATCTCCGATCTGGTCGCCTATGCCACCATCCTCTGGGTCGGCGGCCTGCTCCTGGTCAGCTTCGGCTGGGCCACCGGCAAGCATTTCTGGCCGCCGGTGCTGCACCTGGTCTACATGCTGCCCCTGCCCGGCGTGATCTACTACAAGATGACCACCTGGCTGCAGTTCATCTCGTCGGAACTGGGCGTCTATTTCCTGCGGGTGCTGTCGATCCCGGTCTTTCTCGACGGCAATATCATCGATCTCGGCATCACCAAGCTGCACGTGGCCGAAGCCTGCTCGGGGCTGCGTTATCTGTTCCCTATCCTGTCCTTCAGCTACATCTTCGCGGTGCTTTACAAGGGGCCGATGTGGCACAAGGCGGTGCTGCTGATCTCGGCCGCACCGATCACGGTGGTGATGAACTCGGTCCGGATCGCCATCGCGGGCATCATCGTGCAATATTGGGGCCTGGAGTGGCTGGAAGGCTTTACCCATTTCTTCGAAGGCTGGGTGATCTTCATCGCCTGTATCCTGATCCTGTTCGCGCTGGCCCGGATCATGCTGTTCTTCAATGCCGAGAAAATGAGCCTTGCCGAAGCGCTCGATCTGGAAACCGACGGGCTGGCCGTCCAGGCCGCGCGCATCCGCTTCACCCGCGCCTCGGCGGCGATGATCACCACCGCGGTGCTGATGGTCGGGGCCTCGCTGGCCTGGCAGACCGTGCCCGAACGCGGGGTCGGCAGCATCCCGCGCGAGGATTTCGCGGCCTTCCCGCGCACGCTGGGCAATGGCTGGGCGCAGACCGGCACGGATCGCGCCTTGTCCGCCGGGGTGGCCCGCAATCTCGGCGCCGACGACTACATCTCGCGGACCTTCGTGGGCCCTGATGGCGGCACGGTCGAGCTGTTCTCGGCCTGGTACGACGACCAGAGCCAGGGCGGCGTCCACAGCCCGGAAATCTGCCTGCCCGGCGGCGGGTGGGAAATCGCCTGGCTGGAGCGCTCGGATCTGACCGAAGAGATGAACTGGCACCGGCCCTTCATGCTGAACCGCGCGATCATCCAGAAAGGCGAAAGCCGGATGATGGTCTATTACTGGTTCGAACAGAAAGGCCGGAAAATCGCCTGGGACATGGCCGCCAAGTACTGGCTGCTGATCGACGGGATCCGCACCGGGCGCACCGATGGCGCGCTGGTCCGGCTGACCACGCCGATCCGGGACGACGAGACCGACGCCGCGGCCGAGGCGCGCCTGCGCGCGATGCTGCGCAACATCATGGATCCGATCCAACGGTTCATCCCGGACGCATGAGCGAACCACACCGCTACATCATCATCATCGGTGCGATGAAGTCGGGAACGACCACGTTGTTCGACGTGCTCGCCCGGCATCCCGCCATCGCCCCGGCCTCGTACAAGGAACCGGGCTTCTTCGCCTTCGATGACGTCTGGGCCCAGGGCTTCGACTGGTTCGACACGCTGTTCGACTTCGACCCGGCCCGGCACCGCTACCGGCTTGAGGCCTCGACCGACTACACCAAGGCGCCCTTCGTCACCGGGGTCTGGGACCGCATGACCGCCCGTCCGGATGTCGATCTCAAGCTGCTCTATATCGTCCGCGATCCGCTGAAGCGGCTGGAAAGCCATGCCCGGCATACCGAGCGCAACCGGCGCGAGATCGGCCGCCAGGTCAGTCCGCGGCCCAGCCATTCCTTCGATGCCGGGATCTCGCCCGTGTCGCTGGCGATCTCGGCCTATGCATCGCAGCTCGACCAGTATGCCGAAGCCCGCGCGCAAGGCCGGCTGCATGTCCTGACCCTGGAGGCGCTGCAGGCCGATCCCGACGCCGCCCTCGCCCCGGTCTGGGCGTTTCTCGGCCTCGATCCGCTGGCGCTGGAGGGCACGCTGCAGGCCAGCAACGCCGCCGGCAGCCAGACCCGCGTTCACCCGCTCTGGGCCGCGCTGACGGGCATCCGGCCGCTTCTGGCAGCCGGCAAGGCGGTCTTGCCCGGCGGCCTGCGCCAGGCCCTGCGCCAACGCTTCCGCAAACGCGCTGTCGAGGTGACGGGCCGGTTCCGGCTGGACCCGGCCGAAACCGCGTTTCTCGAAGACTTCTACAAGGCCGACCACGACAGGCTGCGCACCGACTACGGGGTCGATACCAGTCTCTGGAACTAGCCTTTCGCCTTCCGGCTTCGGCGGTATGACGGCGTCGGCGTCCGCGACGGCGTGGTGTCGCGGGACGGTATCCTGACCTCGGGCACCGGTTGCGCGGTATCGAAGCGCGTGTAGCGCGGCTTGGCGTGATCGTCATCGATGATCTCGGCGATCGGAGCGGTCAGGTCGGGGCGCCAGCTGACGAAACCGCCGATGGCGCCGGCCAGAAGCCAACCGATCGGGCTGAGCGCCGAATTGGGCAGCAGATAGACGAGGTTGGCCGCCAGGATCACCGCCATCGCCGCCGTCGCGTAGGACATCTCTTTTCGTCGCACCGCTTTCGGCAGCATCAGCAGCGGCAAGGTCAGCACGCCGAAGAAGGCGATATACCCGACCCAGCCGGTCGCGCCGAGCGTCAGGATCCACAGACCGTCCACGGTCGAGGTGTCCCGGCCGCGATCGTCGATCACCCGCGAGCGGCCCCAGCCGCCCCAGCCCCACACCGGCTTTTCCAGCGCCCGGGCCAGCAGGGCGTCCTCGTTGCGGAACCGGAATTCGAGCGAGGCCGCCCGGTCGACCGAGATCCTCTCGATGACGCCGAGAAACCGGTCGAGCGGCACCATCTCGGCCTGGCGCGCAGCGGGATAGAGAAGGAAGATCATGGCCACCAGCATCATGCCGCGGGCCAGCAACTTGCGCGACAGGAACAACAGCGCGGGAATGAACAGGATGGCCAGCAAGGCCGCGCCCAGATTTGGCGAAATGAGCAGCACCGCCAGGATCCAGAGGCCGGCGGCCAGGTAGGCATAGCGCAGCTGCGACGTGGTCATGCGATACAGCCCGAACGCCGCGACCGAGGCGGTCAGCAGGAAGAAGGCCAGCCACAGCCCGTGGCGCAGGAACACGACCGGGCGGAACGCCCCGCCCCGCACATGCTGCTGCCATTCATGCGGGAAATAGCCATAGACCCAGCGGTTCAGCTGCGGGCTCAGGCGCATCTCGACCAGCGCCAGGAAGGCATAGATGACCCCGAAGATGACGATCGCGCGCAGAAGCTCCTTGTGATGCTCGGGCGTGCGCAGCCAGAACCAGGCCAGGAAGAACGGCGTGAAGTCGATGACACTGTCCGAGATATAGGCGATCGCATCGCGTATCCCGAGCGCCGTCCGGAAGCGGTCGCCATTGATCAGCGGAAAGCCGTTGTCCTGAACGGTCATCACCTGACCGACACAAATGGCGAGGAACAGCAGCAGGAAGAACTTGCCCAGACCGCCGGTCCGCGAGGCACGCTCGATGGCGCGGATCTCGGCCTCGGACTTGCGTTCGACCAGCCTGGTGAAGTCGGCCAGCACCGACGCCGAGCGCAGTTCGGCCGTGGTGATCAGCGGCAGGCGCAGCGCCTCGCTGACCGCGCGCAGCATCTTGCGCGCCTCCTTGCCGCTGCCGCCAAGCTCGAAAAAGTCATCCTCGGGAGCGACGCTTTCGAGGTTCAGCAGCTCGCACCAGATCTCCTGGATCTTGGCAGCGTTCTGCGCGTTGCGCATCAGCATCCGCGACCGTTTGGTCAGCCCCGCGCCGAAGGTCGGCACCGGCCACGAGGATTTGCCCCAGAAGAGCATGGCCCCCAGCACGGCGCTCAGGGCGACCGCGGACCGCTTGTCGTAATCGGGCAGGCCGGACAATTCGTACCCGAACCCGTCCGGCAGCAGCAGGTACCCCGCCACCACGGTCCAGATCAGTCCCTTCTCCCGGCCAAGGGCCGCGAACAGGATCAGGGCCACAACCGGCCATACGAACAACATCAACGGTGCCATGGCGGTGTCCTACACGATGAGATGGGCCGGAATAAGTCTTATTCCATTCGCTTGCGAACCCAGCCAAGGAATGCGGCATCCGGGTCGCGCGGGCGCGCCCGGCGGGCGGCGAAAGCCTGCCATTCGGCCTCGAGCGCATAGATATCCGCCCCCGGCGCCAGGCGGCGGGCGGCGTCCAGCGCCTCGGGCGACAGCAAAAGGCCCGCGCCGGGTTCGACCACCGCCCCCTTGCGGGTCACCGCAATGACGTCGCCAGCCTCCTCGGTCAGCGTGTAATCCGGCAGACCATCGGCACGGATGATCTCGCGCAGCATCGCCCGGAACACCCGGCGCGGGCTGGTCGAGCCGGTTTTCTTCAGCAGCGTCTCGACCGAGACCCGCCAGAGCGGCTGGTGGCCGCAATGCTTGCGCGCCAGTTCGTACAGCCGCCGCTCCAGCGGCTTGCGCAGGCGGAAATAGTCTCTGTTCAAGGTCAGAACGCTGCGCGACAGCACCGCCTGATACAGCCAGTCCGACAGCGTGACGCTGACGCTGACCATCCGCCCGGCGCGGGTGCGGCGAACGATCTCCCAGGCCTCGATCAGGCCGAACCCGCTGGTGATCTCGGTCTCACCGGTAACGATATTGGTGGTGATGCGCGTGCCCGCCAGCCGCTCGAACGCCTGCTTGAGACGGCGATAGGCATCGCCGCTGGTCTCGCGCCCGGTGGCCAGCAGCAGATCATGCGCGGTCAGCGTCATCTTGCGCGCCACCGGCTTGCCCGCGTTCAGCGCCGCCATAAGCTGGCTGATGCAGAAGATCAGGATGTCGGCATCGAAAATGGTCGCGCGGCCCTGCACGCTGGGTGTCACCCGCACGGTCACGTCGTTATGGACATATTCCAGGATGCGCCGGTCGGGCCGGGTCGAGAGCGAGAACAGTGGATGCTCCATCGACGCCAAGTCGTGCTTCGGGGCCGCGCTCAGAAAGTCGCAGACGAAGAAATCGCCGATCGCCGGAGTGCTGCCCCCTGCCCTGCTCATGCCGTGCCTCTCGGTCCCGTTTCGGGATTCGTGGTTTTAATTACGGCAAAGTTATCCACAAGCCCTCCGGAACACCAGTGCCCAACGGGGGATCGGAGTCACCGGCTCGGGGGTTCAGAGTCGCTTTTTCGGGGGATCGGAGTCGCTGCCTGCGAAAAAAGCATGATCTGTCAGACTGTTCCGGAAGGCGGATGGACCCGTAACAAAAATTAACCCAATATAACTCCATTCAGCAGACGGATCTTGCGAAAATCCGCCGGAAAATGCTGAGAAAAGCGAGAGGGATGCCGTTCTGCTTTCCATGTACCGTGTTTTTCGCTACTTTGTAAAAAACACAGCACACGGGAGTTTCGTTGATGAGCAGCAACGACCTCGCCCCCTATCACGGATTGTCACCCGATGACGCCATGGCCAGCCTTGGCGCACCGCTCGATACCGATGGCTTCGCCGCCATCGCCGAGGCCTGCCGCAAGGGACGCAACGACCTCGCGGGTCGGGGACTGGACGACCAGGGCGAGAAAACCCTGCGCCGGTTCTCGACCTGGGAAATCACCAAGTACCTGATCCCGGTCGCCCAGGCCCATTTCCGCCGCGTCCTGCGCCAGAACCCCGACCTGCCCCAGGGCACCACCGAAACCGAGGGCGGCGCCAAGTGGTTCAGCCTCGACGAGGTTCTGACCTTGCGCGCCTTTTTCGCCGCCGAAGGGGCCAAGACCCGCGAGTACCTGCCCTACCGCCCGCAAGGGCTGCCCGCCAAGGTGATTGCCGTGGCCAATTTCAAAGGCGGGGTCGGCAAGACCTCGACGGCGGCGCATCTGGCGATGTCGGCCGCGCTCGATGGCTACCGGGTGCTGGTGGTCGATCTCGACAGCCAGGGCTCGATGACCTCGATCTTCGGCGGCCGGGTCGCGGACGAATGGCAGACCGTCTTCCCGCTGCTGGCGCGCCATTACGGCGAGCATCTGCGAAGCGAGAACCAGGCCCGGCTGGACCGCGGCGAGGCCCCCCTGCCCCTCGAAGACACCGTGGCGCAGGCGATGGAGCTTTCGGCGCAGGATCTGGCCCAGAAAACCCATTGGCCGAATATCGACCTGATCGGGGCCCAGCTCGACCTCTACTGGGCCGAGTTCCAGGTGCCGGTCTGGCGGATGGCGGCGCGGTCCTGGAAGCTCTGGGACGCGCTCTCGGAGCGTCTGGAGGCCGACGGGGTGCTGGAGCAGTACGACGTCGTCATCCTCGATACGCCGCCCGCCCTGGGCTATCTGACGATCAATGCGCTGGCGGCGACCGATATCCTGCTGGTGCCGACCGGGGCGAGTTTCCTCGAATTCGAAAGCACGGGCCGGTTCTTCGACATGCTGCACGCCACCTTCGCCAGCATCGAGGACGGCGAGAACATCGCGGCCCGCGCGCTCGGCCGGCCGGGCCTGTCCTTCGAGTGGGACGCGGTCCGGGCGATCGTCACCCGCTATGACGGCAGCCAGCAGGCCGAATTCGCCGCGCTGATGCAGGCCTATCTCGGCACGGTGCTTTCACCCTATCGTCAGGATTTCACGGCATTGGTGGGCCAGGCGAACGAACAGGTGGCCGGGATTTACGAGGCCGACTACCGCGACTTCAACCGCGAGACCTATGTCCGCGGGCGCGCGGCGTTCGACGAGACATGGGCGGCGGTGAAACGGCTTCTGATCGGGGTCTGGCGTCGCGACGAACTGGCCGCTGCGCAAGCGGCAGAATAGGGGGCCGAGATGGCAAAGCGCAAACGCCTGGACCTGGGCGATACAGTCACTGTTCCTGCTGAAATCGAGACGAAATCGATGTTTTCCGACCGCCGCCGCATGCCGATCGCCGAGGTGGCGGGCGATGTCGCCGGCCGCGCCGCGCTCGAGGAGGTGGCGCGCGAGATGACGGCGGCCGAGGAGGAGGGGCGCATCGTCAAGAAGATCGCGCTCGAGGCCATCGAGATGCGCCATCTCGCCCGCGACCGGATCGCCTTCGACAGCGAGGAGATGGACCTGCTCAGGGCCTCGATCGCCGAGCGCGGCCAGCAGACCCCGATCGAGGTGTTGGGGCTGCCGGATGGCCGCTATGGTCTGATCTCGGGGCTCCGCCGGGTGATGGCGCTGCAGGATCTCGACGCGCCGCACGTGCTGGCGCTGATCAGGCAGCCCGAGAGCAGCCAGGGCGCCTACCAGGCGATGGTCGAGGAAAACGAGGTCCGGGCCAATCTGTCCTTCTACGAACGCGCCCATATCGCCGTGGCGGCGGCAGGGCAGGGGGTCTTTCCCGATGCCACCCGCGCGGTGAAGGCGCTGTTTGCCCACACGCCCAAGGCGCGGCGGTCGAAGATCGGCAGTTTCGTCACCCTGGTGAACGCGCTTGGGCCCGAGTTGCGGTTCCCGGCGCAGATCCCCGAGCATCTGGGCCTGGCGCTGGTGAAGGCGCTCAAATCCGATCCCGGCTTCGAGTCCCGGGTCAAGGTCGCGCTGCGCGCGGCCCGCCCGGACACGGCCGAAGGCGAGCGAAATATCCTTGAACAGTGCCTGAAACCTGCGGAAACGGCTCCGGACAGCGTGCAGCGCGAGGTGCTGGAGCCGGGCCTGGTGATGGAGGCGAGAGAGGGCAGGGTGGTGCTGTCCGGCCCGGTGGTCGATGGCGCTTTCGTCGATGCTTTGCGGGACTGGATCGCCCGGCGTTAACAAAAAGTTTCGCATGCGAAACTTTTCGGTAAGAAAGAAAAGGCCCCGGAGACGTACTCCGGGGCCTTCGTTTTATCAGGCTGCGTCGTGCAGCAGGTGCTCGTCCTCGTCCATCAGGCTCGGATCCATCTCGGTCGGCATCGCATGGCCGCTTGTGAGGGTCTCCCACAGCGCCTCGTAGCCGTCGCTGACCTCGGTCTCGTCGCCCGATGTCACGATCTCGACCGCGCCGGTGCCTTCGATCAGTTCGAGTGTGACGCTGTCAGAGGCGTAGTCGACCATCACCTTGGCATCGCGGGGCCCGAGCCCCTCGACCAGAGCCTCCTTGAAGACGCCGACCAGCTCGTCGGCTGACAGCAGGGTGAAGGTGTTGGCCGCCTCGGCCGACAGGCCGGTCAGATCGATCGACAGCTTGGCGCTGCCGAGGTCGATGCCCGACTGCGTGTCGCCGCCGAACTGCCCGCTGTCGAACTCTTCGATCGTGCCCAGATCGCCGTCCTGCGCCGCATAGAGCAGGTTGGCGTCTTCTTCGAACTCGAGCAGCGACATGGTGCCGTCCTCGCCATCGAAGCCGACCCGGGCGCTGGCTTCGAAGACCGCCAATGTGCGGTCAGCGCCGACCGTATAGCTGCCGTCCGAGGCCAGAACGGTGTCGCCGCCCGTGGCCAGCAGATCGACATTCTCGATATCGCCGGTGTTAACGAAGAGCGCGTCGTCACCAACAGCGATGCCGAGCGTTTCGGTGCCGGCATAGCCGTCCATCCAGATCTCGTCGATCGTGGTCGACATGCTCTCCATCGCCATATGCGCCTCGAGCGTCTCGGCCTCGGGCATCATCGCCATGGTTTCCTGATGGACCATGGCGTTTTCCAGCACGGTGGCCGGTTCGCTGACCGGGATGGCGGTGTCCAGAACGGTATCGCCGGCCATGGCGACGCCGTTCTGGGTGACGATGTTCTGCTGGCCGTTATCGACCACGTTGTCGAACTTGCTGGCGCCCCAGCCGACATCCTCCAGCCAGATCGGGTGGACTTCCTTGAAAAGCTCGCCGGTCAGGCGGTCGGTGAAGTAGATATCGATCAGGATATAGGCGTCGCCGCCGGAGGTGGTGTAATAGCCGTCCTGCTCCATGTAGCGGATGATGTCGTCCTGGCGCAGGCGGAAGATGTCCATGCCGTTGGGGAAGTCGATCCGGCCCAGGCTGTCTTCCTTGGTGCCTTCCAAAAGCGTGATGCGGTCGCCGCCATCGGTCCAGCTCAATCGGCCAAGCTCGAGGTTGGGATCCAGCCCGGCAGCCTCGCCGCTGCTCATGATCGTGTCGCGGCTCGGATCGTAGTTGGTGTAGTCCCGGTTCACGTCGCTGATCACGGTGTCGATCACGAAGTAATCGTGCCGATCCTCGGGCGTGCCGTTGGTGAACTCCTTGTTCAGGTTGATGCCGACATCGAAGCCTTCGATGGTGCTGTCCTTGACCACGATATCCGACAGGTTGTTGCCGAACAGCAGACCGTAATCCGCGTCCGACCAGCCGCTTGGCTCCTTGCCGACCACGTCGAAGTCCTCGAGGATGTAATGCGAGGTGTACTGCAGATGGGCACCGGTCTCGACGTTCCAGGCGGTGAAGTCCGTCAGGTGGCTCCAGACGTCGTGGCCTTGCGAGGTGTTGGCCTTGACCACATGCAGGCCTTCATTGGCGGCAAAGGTCTCGTTGCCCTCGAAGATGCGGATCGGCGCATCGTCGGCGGTGACGCTCTCGCGGTAATGCATCGCATCCGGGAAGGCGAAAAGATCGGAATCGAACCGTTCCATCGTGCCGGTTTGGTCGCGATGGAAGTAGACGAAGCCATGGTTCACGCTGGCCGCGATATTGTCGGTCGAGCTGACCATGCGGCCCTGGAACCAGAACCCGTCGCCGCCCTTGGCGGTGTCGAAGAAATCGACGATTTCCGACTGGTTCTTCGGAACGCTCCACGAGATGCCCTGGGCAAAGATCGCGATATTGTCGTTCCATGCCCCGGTTTCGTTGCCGGTCTCGGCCACGAAGCCCGCGCCGAACGTGTCATAGCTGGCGTTGTTGTCCAGAATGGCGTTCGAGTCGTGATGCACGTAGCCCCAGCCGGGCGAGCCGAAGACGGCATTGCCTTCCAGGATGGCCGGGTCGTTGATGTCCTCGACGCCGGCGCGGTGCAGGTGCAGCGAATAGCGGCCCTGGACGTTGCTGTCGAAGCGGATCGTGTCGAAATCGTCCACGGGCAGGGCGTCGATCGACTTGTCTGTGCGGCCCAGTTCGTGGAACTCGGCATAGCGCACGTCGACATCGTCATTGTGCATGAACATCACGTGGCCGCGCTCGAAAACCTCTGCGGTTTCGGCGTTTTCGGTCTCGACCGAAACGTTGCGGGTATAGTTCGCCACGGAAGTCTTGAGATCCTCGCGCGGGGCGTCGTGATCGTGGATCAGCGCCTCGTCGAAATGGATCCGGCCATCGTCGTCGATTTTTGTGATCACACGCACTTCGTCTTCCGGCGGCGACCAGTTCTCGCGGTTGCCGCTCCAGCCGTCGTAATGGGTGCCGGCGATGACGATCGTGTCGCCCACCTGCCAGCCGGTCGGCACAGCGGCGAACTTGACCGAGGTATCGCCTGCCATCGGGTCTTCGGTGACCTTGTCGTGGCTGTCCTTCTCGGCGCCGTGAATCGAGGTCTTGCCGTGCGAGACAATGCCACGCGACAGCAGCATCGGATCCCAGTTGGTGTCGATCGGGCCGTTGTTGGCGACGATCAGGTCGATGGTGACGTTGGGGTCGACCGGGTCGGCCATGGTGCCGATCTCCAGATAGCCCGAGGGCGCCACGACCATCGTGTCGAAGATCATCTGGCTGTCGGTATCGGTCGCGAAGTCCAGCTTGCCGTCAACGCGGACGGTGAACAGGCGGGCATCGCTGACCACACCATAATTGACCGTAACACCCTGAGGAACAAGCACTTTTGCGCCATCCCCGGGCACTTGGCCGTTGGACCAGATCGAGGGGTCGTCCCAGTCGCCGTCGCCGATCGCCACATGGGTGGCCTCGCCGCGTTCGACCAGGCCGAGGGCCGCCATATGCTCTTCGGCCTTGGCCGCGTCGTTGCCGTGACTATGGGTGTCGGGCAGGGCGGCCAGGGCATCGAGATAGGCGTTGATCTCGGCCGAGGAGGCCCCGACGCCGGGCGGGTCGATCGCGGCGGAATTGTCATGCGGGTCGTCATGCCCGCCGATATGTCCGCCATCATGTCCACCGTCGTGACCGCCGGACGTGCCGTCATCGCCGCCCGTCGTGTCGCCGCCGCCCGTCGTCCCATCACCGCCTGTGGTGGTGTCGTCGCCGGTCTCGGCGAGGGCCGCGGTCGTGTCGAAGCCGACGGTTTCGCTGGCCAGCAGCTCGCCGTCGCCGTTGACGCCGGAATGGGCGGTCACGGTGATCTCATAGCTGCCATCGGTGAAATCG